>Ga0315298_1007186_pt1 | contig 14821 bp, 10 predicted proteins | sample WHS_1_MG_FD_203077 | JGI IMG/M metagenome (GOLD analysis project Ga0315298, IMG submission 203077) | Extremophilic microbial mat communities from Washburn Hot Springs, YNP, Wyoming, USA - WHS_1_MG | ecosystem: Environmental > Aquatic > Thermal springs > Hot (42-90C) | place: USA: Wyoming... | reverse complement strand
GCCAACTGCTCCAGGCCGACAAGTTGAGCAGTATCGGGTTGCTGGCCGCCGGCGTGGCCCACGAGGTGAATACGCCGCTGGCGGTGATTTCCACCTACGCCCAGATGCTGGCCAAACAAGTGGCCGGCGACGAGCAGAAATCCCGCCTGCTGGACAAGATCGCCAAGCAGACTTTCCGCGCCAGCGAGATCGTCAACTCGCTGCTGAACTTCTCGCGCACTTCCACCACGGACTTCGTCGAGGTGAATCTGAACCGCGTGATCCAGGAAACGCTGTCGCTGGTGGAACATCAGATTCAGAAGGCCGGGGTGCGGGTGGAACTGCGGCTGGAGCAAGGGCTTGCGCCAGTCCAGGGCAATCCCAACAAGCTCCAGCAGGTTTTCCTGAACCTGTTTCTGAACGCGCGGGACGCCATGGACAAGGGCGGTGTGCTGGAGGTGGCCACCTGGACCGAAGAAGGCGGCGTGCGGGTGGACGTTGCCGATACGGGTCATGGCATCGACGAAGAGAACCTGCACCGCATCTACGACCCCTTCTTCACCACTAAGACCGCGCGAAAGGGCACGGGCCTCGGACTTTCGGTCACCTATGGCATCATCCGCGAACATGGCGGTACCATAGGGGTGGTAAGCCGGCCGGGCGGGGGCACTCGTTTCCACCTGGAGTTCCCTCTTGCACGTAAACCTGTGAATGCCTGAATCCGCCGTTTTGGAAGAACCCGTCATCCCCGAAACCAAGGGCAAGGTCCTGGTTGTCGACGACGAGGCCGAGATCCGCGAAAGCCTGGAAATGCTCCTCAGCCTGGAGGGCTACGCGGTCGACCAGGCTCCGAACGCCACCGAGGGTCTGCGCATGATGGAGACCCGCGACTACGACCTGGTGCTGCTCGACCTGATGATGCCGGACCGCTCCGGCATGGACGTGCTGCGCGAGGTCCGCGAGCGCGACCGCGAGACGCCCATCTTCATGATCACGGCCTACGGCTCGGTCGAGGCCGCGGTGAGCGCTCTCAAGCTGGGCGCCAACGATTATTTTTCCAAGCCCTGGGACAACGAAAAGCTGCTGATCGAGATCGAACGGATGATCTCGAAGCACCGCCTGGAGCATGAAAACCGCCAGCTCAAGCGGGCTCTCAAGCAGCGCTACAGCTTTCCGAATATCGTGGGCAAGAGCGAGCGCATGCAGCGCGTCCTGGACCTGGTGGGTCAGGTGGCCTCCAGCCGCTCGACGATATTGATCACCGGCGAGACCGGCACCGGTAAGGAGCTGATCGCCAAGGCGATCCATGCGAATTCGCCGCGGTCCGAGCACATGTTCGTGGCGGTGAACAGCGGGTCGCTGCCCGCCGACCTGCTGGAGTCCATGCTGTTCGGCCACGTCAAGGGCGCCTTCACCAGCGCCATCCAGTCCCACAAAGGGTACTTTGAAGTCGCCAACCACGGGAGCATTTTTTTCGACGAAATCGGAACCATCGGCGCGGAAACCCAGGCCAAGCTGCTGCGGGTGATTCAGGAGAAGGAGTTCATGCCGCTGGGTTCCACCGAAGTGGTGAAGGTGGATGTGCGCATTCTGGCGGCGACCAATGCCGACCTGCGGAAACTGGTGGAGGAGGGCAAGTTCCGGGAAGACCTGTATTACCGCCTCAACGTCATCAATATTGCGCTTCCTCCCCTGAGGGACCGCAAAGAAGACATCCCCCTGCTCGTTGACCACTTTTTTACGAAGTACTGCCGGGAAAACGAGAAGTACCTGGACGCGCAGAACCGGTCGGTGCTCAAGTTCCACAACGAGGCGATGCAGATTCTGATGGATCACAACTGGCCGGGCAACGTGCGCGAACTCGAGAACGTGGTGGAGCGCGCGGTGGTGCTGGCATCCGAACCGGTGGTGCCGGTGGATGTGCTGCCCGAGCACCTGCTCCAGGCCAACGGTATCCGGCTCCGCCACGCCGATGGAGGCGCCCTGCCGCCCGACGCCTCTCTGTTCGAGATCGTCGCCGACTTCGAGCGCCGGGTGATCATCGAACGGCTGGAACAGTGCAACTGGAGCCAGACCGAAGCCGCCGATTGCCTGCATGTCCCTCTCTCCACGCTCAACCAGAAGATCAAGCGGTTGAACATCGAGATCAAGCGCAAGTCCGAGCATGGCCGCTAGCCCGTCCTTTGTGGCATCCTGACCTTTTATGAAGCTCACCTTCTGGGGCGCCACGGGCGAAGTGACCGGGTCTTTGCACGAAGTCCAGGCGGACGGCAAGCGTTACCTGCTCGATTGCGGACTGACCCAGGGACGGCGCAAGGAAGCCGAACAAAGAAACCGTCATCTGCCCGTCCCCGCCGCCGGGGTTCACGCCGTGCTTCTCTCCCACGCCCACATCGATCACAGCGGGAATCTGCCCTCCCTGGTGAAGAACGGCTTTCAAGGACCCATCTTCACTACTCCAGCCAGTGTCGACCTGTGCAACGCCATGTTGCGGGACACCGCGCACATTCAGGAGAAGGACGCGGAGTTCGTCAACAAACGGCGGCGCCGGCGGGCCGGGCGCGACAACGGCGTGGACGAGGCGCCCGTCGAGCCGCTCTACACCATGGAGGACGCCGAGCGCACGTTGCCGCTGCTTCAGCCGGTGCCGTACTACACGCCCAAAAAGCTCGACGACTTCCTCGCGTACGAGTGTTACGACGCCGGCCACATGCTCGGTTCGTCGGTGATCATTCTGCATTACCGCAACGGCGGAAAGCGCATTCGTCTGGCTTACTCGGGCGATGTGGGACGGCCGAAACTGCCGATTGTCCGCGACCCCGATGTGCTGCCTCCGGCCGAATACCTTATCATGGAGAGCACTTATGGCAACCGCTTTCACAAGGATGAGGGCGCCGTGGCCGACAAGCTCGCCGGCATTGTCCAGCGCACCTGCGAGCGGGGCGGGAAAATCATCGTGCCCGCCTTCGCCGTAGGGCGCACCCAGCAACTGGTGCTGCTGCTGCACCAACTCGCCAACGCCGGCCGCATCCCCAAGATCCCGATTTTTGTGGATAGCCCGCTCGCCGTGGATGTGACGGCGGTGTTTCGGAAACACGTGGAGTGTTTCGACGCCGAGACGCGCCAGTACCTGCTCGACGGAGAAGATCCGTTCGGATTCGAGCGCCTGCGGTACATCCGCGACGTGGCCGATTCGATGAAACTCAACGACCTGCGGGGGCCTTTCGTCGTCGTCTCGGCTTCGGGCATGTGCGAAGCCGGGCGGATTCTGCACCACCTCCGGAACAATATTGAAGACCCGCGCAACACAATCCTGATCACCGGCTTTCAGGCCGCCAACACCCTGGGACGCAAGCTCGTGGAGAATTGGCAGCAGGTGCCGATTTTCGGCGAGCCCATGCGGGTCCGTGCGGAGGTGGCCAAACTGAACGAGTTGAGCGGCCACGCGGACCAGGGCGAGCTGCTCGAATGGCTGAAGCCCCTGGCTCCGCACCTGAAGAGGATCTTCCTGGTGCACGGCGAACCCTCGCAATCAGCCGCCCTGAAAAACGCCATTGAAGCCGAATACGGCGTGGAAACCCTGATTCCAACCCGGGGCCAGAGTTTCCTTCTCGACTAACGCGCCGCTGGTTTGTGGTAGTTCGGATAGGCCGGCCGCCGGGCCTCGGGCGGCGGGTTTTTCCGGAGCGCCGCCATGACCACTTCCACCGCCTTCTCGAGTTGCGGGTCGCGCCCCTGGCGCCACGCATGCGGATCGAATTCGACTTCGATGTCCGGCGCCACGCCGTGGTTCTCCACGTCCCACTCCGCCTCGGTATTGTAGAAGGCGAGGTTGGGGGCCGTCACGCTGCCGCCGTCGATCAAGCCCGGGAAACCGAAAATGCCGACCAGGCCGCCCCAGGTGCGCTTGCCGATAAGCGGGCCCAGTCCGGCTTTGCGGAAATACCAGGGCATGGCGTCACCGCCGGAGCCGGCGTTCTCATTGATGATCATGGCTTTCGGACCGATGATGGAACCCACCGGCGTGCGGAAGTCCTTGCCGTCGCGAGTGGTCCAGTAGTTCATCAGTTGCCGGCGCATCACGTCGATCACGTAATCGGCCGCCATGCCTCCGCCGTTGTAGCGTTCGTCGATAACCGCGCCCTGCTTGTTCACCTGGGCGAAGTAGTAGCGGTTGAAATTCGTGTAGCCCGCATCGGCGGTGTTGGGCAGATAGACGTAGGCCAGGCGGCCGCCGCTCAATTGATCCACTTTTCTCCGGTTATCTTCGATCCAGGCCAGGTTGCGGAGTCCGAATTCGTTGTCCACAGGCACGACGGTCACTTCGCGTGAGTTTGCGCCGCCCGGGTCCGGCCCCACCCGGATCACGACACTCTTGCCGGCCGTGCCCTCGAAGTAGCTGTAAATGTTGTCGGTGGCCCTCAGGTCACGTCCGTTGACAGCCAGAAGATACTCGCCGGCCGCCACATTCACGCCGGGCTGGGTCAGCGGAGCTTTGAGCTGCGGGTTCCAGTTCTCGCCGTTGTAGACGCGGGCGAACCGGTAGCGGCCGTTCTCGATCTTGTAGTCGGCTCCCAGCAAGCCTCCGGGAATCCGCTTGGGCTCCGGTGCGTCACCGCCACCGACATAAAGATGCCCAACGGACAGTTCGCCGAGCATCTCCGAGAACAGGTAGTTCAGGTCCTGGCGGTGAGCAATGGACTCCAGGTAGGGCTCGTATTTCTTCTGCGCGGCTTTCAGGTCGAGTCCGTGCAGGCCGGGGTCGTAGAAGAAGTCGCGTTCGATGCGCCAGACCTCGTTGTACATCTGCCTCCACTCGGCCCTGGGATCCACGCGCGCTTCCATTGTGTCCACCTTGAGCGTGCCGTCGCCGGGCTTGGGAGGCGCCGCGGTTCCGGCAATCGCCCAGCGTTGTCCCTGCCGGAAGAGCATCTTTTCCCCGTTTGCCGAGAGAGCGAAGGCGCCGGCGCCGTCCAGGACCTTCTCCGTCTTGCGCGTCTTGAGATCGAATTTGTAAAGAGTCCGGCCCGGCGGACCCGCCGCGCCGGCGCGCTGGGACTCGTTTTCCAGCAGAAAGAGAATGCCCGCCTTGCCGGCGCCCAGGTAAGTGTAATCGCGCGGTGGAACAGGCAGGGCTACGACGCGCTGGCCGATATTCTCCAGATCGATGCGAAACGGCGGGGAGTCCTTCTTTTCATCGGGCTTCTCAGCCGCTTTGCCCTCCGGCCTGCGGGGCTCCTCGGCCTTCTCCTCGTCGCTCTCCGGGGCCACCGGGGACGGGTCTTCTTTGCGCAAGACCACGGCATAGAGGCTGCGCGTCGTCTGGTAACCCACGCTGGACATGTCCAGCCATCCCTGGGTAGGGCCCGTGTTGGTGCTGGCCGTGAAATAGAGGTACTTGCCATCTTTGTCGAAAACCGCAAATCGCGCATCGCTCATGCCGTCGGAAATCTGATGGCTCTTACGGCTCTCGATCGAATATACGAACACCGCGCGCAGATGGTTGTCCAATTGCTTCGTGTAGGCCAGCCACTTGCTGTCGGGCGACCAGGCGGGATCCAGGGTGCGCTGCGGGTTCTTGTAGGTGTCCGTATCGACGCGGACCGGTTCGCCCTTGTCCACCTCGACGTAAGCCAGGTTCAGGGCCTTATCGGTGTAAGCGATCCGCTTGCTGTCGGGCGACCAGACGGGTTCGTAGTAGAACGTGGCCGGCGAACCCAGCGAAATCTTGCGGGCATCGCCCATGCCGTTCTGCTGCCGGATGTGCAAGGCGTATTCTCCGGACTCGTCGGAAAAATACGCGACCTGCTTTCCGTCGGGGGACCAGGCCGGGTCGCGATCGGCCACGCCGGGCGAGTTGGTCAGGTTGCGGACGTCGCCCTTTTCGGCGGGCACGGTGAAGATCTCGCCGCGGGCCTCAAAAACCGCGCGCGCGCCGGCGGGCGAGAGACCGAAAGCGCGGATGGAGCGCGCCACGCGCTCAAAGGTGGGACGCACGCCGGGCATGTCGCCTTCCACGCGAATCGGCACCTGGTGCGCCTTGCCGGACTTGAGGTCGTACAGATGGATGCCGCCAAACTGCTCGTAGACGATGGCGCCTGGGCCGGCGGAAGCCGACTTGAGGTCCAGCCCGCTGTTCGCCAGGGCCTGCACGACTTTCTTGCCGGGGATGTCGTAGTAAAACAGGGTCACGGCTCCCGCGCGGTCGGATAGAAAATAGATCCGGTTGCCGATCCACATGGGATTGAAATCGTTGGAGTTCTCGCGAGGGATCTTTTCAATCCGGGAGTCGGATAGGGCGGCGATCCAGATCGGTGTGGTGCGGCCGCCGCGGTAACGCTTCCAGGCCGCGAATGCGGGGGAGAGAGGCAGGTAGGCAATCCGCGAGCCATCCTCGGAATACGAGCCCTGATCCGCAGCCGGCAGGGGCAGTTCGGCCGGGAAGCCGCCCTCGCGCGGGATGGTAAACAGGCGCGAGAAACGCGAGTAGCTGTTGCGCTGCGACCGGAACAGGATCCCCTTGCCGTCCGGCGTCCAGCCGATCACGGTATCCGGACCCGGGTGCCAGGTGAGCCGCTTCGGAATGCCGCCAGAGGCGGGCACAGTGAAGACGTCCACGTTGCCATCGTATTCTCCGGTAAACGCGACCTCGGAGCCGTCCGGCGAGAAGACCGGCCCGCTCTCGACGCCGACTCCGGAGGTCAGACGCTGCGCCTCCCCGCCTTCCCGCGGCACGGTCCAGAGGTCCCCGGCAAACGAAAACACGATCTGGGTGCGGCTGAGGGCCGGTTTCTGAAGCAGGAGTGGCTTGGTCTGGGCCGGGGCGGACGTTCCGCCGGCGGCAAAGAACAGAGACAAGAGAATGGTTCTGACCATTGCAGGCCAGTATAGCGCGGAGGCGGGGATATCCCTGGTGGCGCGGCGACCGGCTTTAGTGCTTCAATGAGTAGCTTCACCTCCAAACGGGAGACACCATTGCAACCAATTCGTTCCCTTCTGATCGCGCCTCTGCTTCTGGCCGCCCTGCCCGCTCAGATTCCCGCGCAAGGTCTGGAATACGTCAAGGCCCACTACACCAAGCACGAACACTACATACCCATGCGCGACGGCGTGCGCCTGTTCACGGCCGTCTATGCGCCCAAGGACACCTCGGTACGCTATCCCATTCTCATGATGCGAACGCCGTATAGCGTTGGTCCTTACGGCGAGGATGCCTATAAGAGCAACCTCGGTCCCTCGGAGACGCTCGGCAAGGAAGGCTACATCTTCGTCTACCAGGATGTGCGCGGCCGCTGGATGTCGGAAGGGGAATTCGTCAACATGCGGCCCCACCGGGATGTAAAGAACGGGCCGAAGGACATCGACGAGAGCTCGGACACCTACGATACTATCGAGTGGCTCCTCAAGCATGTGCCCAATCACAACGGGCGGGTGGGTCAATGGGGCATTTCGTATCCCGGTTTCTACGCCGCGGCCGGTATGATCGACGCCCACCCCGCTCTGAAGGCCGTCTCTCCGCAGGCGCCCATTGCCGACTGGTTCGCGGGCGACGACTGGCACCACAACGGCGCGCTGATGCTGCCGCACGTGTTCAACTTCATGGCCAATTTCGGCCGCCCCCGGCCGAAACCGGTGGCGGCGGACAACCGCCCCGCCTTCGACCACGGAACCGGCGACGGTTACGAGTTCTTTCTCCGCATGGGCCCGATTCGCAATGCCAACGAGAAGTATTTCAAGAACGACATTGCCTTCTGGACCGAGGTGATGCAGCACGAAACCTACGACGACTGGTGGAAGGCCCGCAATCTGCGCCCGCATCTGAAGAACATCAAGCCCGCCGTGATGGTCGTGGGCGGATGGTTCGACGCCGAGAATCTGTTTGGCGCGCTGGAGACCTACAAGGCCGTCGAAGCCAACAGCCCCGGCGCTGTCAACATGCTGGTGATGGGTCCCTGGGTGCATGGCGGCTGGTCCCGCGGCACGGGTGAATCGCTGGGCGCGGCGCGCTTCGACGCGAAAACCTCGGAGTACTTCCGCGAGAGCCTCGAGGCGCCTTTCTTCAACCATTTCCTGAAGGACAAGGGAGAGTTCCAGCACCCTGAGGCCTTTGTGTTCGAGACCGGCCTCAACGAATGGCACAAACTGGACGCCTGGCCCCCGAAAAACGCCACTCCGCGCATGCTGTACTTCCAGCGTGGCGGCAAGCTTTCTTTCGATCCTCCCCAGGATGATTCGCCCGGCGCTTACGACGAATACGTGAGCGATCCCGCCAAGCCGGTCCCGTTCATCGAGGAGATCGTGATCGGGATGTCGTACGACTACATGACCGCCGATCAACGTCACGCCGGCCGGCGTCCCGACGTGCTGGTGTATCAGACCGAGCCGCTGGAGGAAGACATCACGATCGGCGGACCGGTGGCGCCCAAGCTGACCGTTTCCACCTCCGGCACCGACTCGGACTGGGTGGTGAAGTTGATCGATGTGTATCCGGATCGCTATCCCGATTCCAAAGGCGAGAATGACTCCAAGCTGGGCGGTTACCAGCAATTGCTGCGCGGTGACGTGATGCGTGGCAAGTTCCGCGACAGCCTCTCGAAGCCTGAGCCCTTCACGCCCAACAAGCCCACCCGGGTGGAGTTTCGGATGCAGGACGTCTATCACACCTTCCGGCGCGGGCATCGCATCATGGTGCAGGTGCACAGCACCTGGTTTCCGCTGGTCAACCTGAATCCGCAAAAATTCGTGAACATCAACGAAGCCACGGAAGCGGATTTCCAGAAGGCCACCCAGCGGGTGTACCGGTCGGTGAAATTGCCTTCGGGTGTCGAGGTGGGCCGGCTTCCATAGAAACCCGGCTGACCGGCCTCGATATACTAAAAGGGTGCGGCTCTCCTTTTTTCACGATCCCTGCCAATCCCTTTCTGAGGCCCATTATCTGCGGTTCGTTCGAGAAGACGTGCTGGCGCGGCTGCGGGAGCTGGACGAACGCGTGCGCCGGGAGGGAGTCGAGTCGCTGGATCCCGCCGCCGATCCCCTGGTTGAGATCGGCATGGAAACCGGCCCTTCCGGGCGGGTGATCCGGAATTCCTATGGCGTTTTTAACCTCGCCTGGCAGGCGCAACGCCGCCCGGACTGGCCGGACCTCATCGCCGCCGAAACGCAGGAACTGCGCGCCGGTATCCGGACGGCTCATCGCAGGCCGCTCCAGTTTCTGATCTGGGCGGGCATGGGCGGGTCGATCGAAGATAAATCGATGTATCAGGCCTGCGGTCTGCTGAAGCGCGGCCCGCGCTTTTATGCCCTTGATTCCACCGATCCCGCCAAGCTCAAGTTCATCCTCGAAGACATGCTCCGCCGTTCCGGTCTTTCTCTGGCCGACGCGCTCCGGTCCACCCTGGTGGTGGGGATGGCGATGGGCATGACCTCCTATGAACCGGTGGTCAACCTGGAAAAGATCGCGGCTCTTTACGAACGCTGCAAGATCGACAGCCGCCCGAATATCGTCTTCATGACTCTTCCCGGCTCGCTACTGGACGCTTTTGCCCGGCCGCGCGGTTACCGCCAGGTGGAACTGCAACTGGACGGCGCTCACTCGACCGCCGGGCGGCATAGCGGCCCGCTGACGCGCGGCAGCCTGTATCCTCTCTCGCTCTGCGGCGTGGATCTGCGGTCCTGGATCGAGGGAACGTTTCTCACTGACGAAGCCGTGCACGAGGCCTGGCGTCTGGCGGCCTTCCTGCACGCGCAGGGGGAAGCGGGGCGGGATAAAGTAACCCTGCTGCTGCCCAGGCCGTGGGCCGGCGCCGGCCTCTGGACCAAGCAGAACTTCGAAGAGAGTCTTGGGAAAAGCGAAGCAACCGGCATCAAGATGGTGATTGGCGAGCGTCTCAAGATGGCCAATTACCGCCCTCCCAAAGACCCGGCGCAGGACCGCGTTTTTTTGACGGTCGCCGTCAAAGGCGCGCCGGATCCGGACGCCCGAAAGACCGCGCTGCTGCGCCGGTCCGGCTACCCCGCGGCTGCCCTGACACTGCCGGCGGGAACGCCGCTTTCCACCTACATGCAGTTCATGCACTATGCCGTGTTCGGCCTGGGCTATCTGCGGCGCATGAACTTCGTTACCCAGCCTGGCGTGGAATTGTACAAGACCATCACCAACCGTCTGTACAGGCAGGCTATGGATGCGGGCGGCATCGAGATGACGCCGGCCTGGCGCGCTCTGGTGGGCCTGCCGGGTCAGGCCCGCTGGCGCGGAGCCTTGACGCTGAATCCGGCCGCCCCCGAACCGGGAGTCGAGGCTCCCGAGCAGTACGCCCGCCTGCTCCAGCGGTTGCGCGCGGAAGGCCGCGTCGAGTATGGTGAGCTGACCTTCTTTGGCGACACCCGCTATAACCCGCGCGGGCGGCAGGCGCTGAAACTGCTCAACCAGGGCGCCGAGCGCCTCTTTCGCGCCCGCCTCAACATGCCGGCCGACGTTTACGAGGGCCCGGCCATGAATCACTCGTACCACGAAATGATCATCGGCCATGGCAGGTGTTTCTCCACCGTGGTGCTTTCCGAGAAGCAGGAGCAATTGCCATCCGCCGGATACCGGCCCGACTACCATCTGGCTCAGTTCCTGGCCACCCGGCAGGCCCTGGAAGAGCGCGGCCGGCCGGTGGCGGCGATCACGTTGCGCGACTTGGGAGAACGCTCTCTCACCACTTTGGAACAGTTCTTCAAACGAGCTGCCGCCGCGCTCAGGTAAAGTCGGCGCCGGGAGTGTCTATGGCAAAGCTCAAGCCCATACGCGGGAAGAAGAAGAAGGCAGGTCCGCCTCAGGGGGCCGTACCCTGCGTGGTATTGATCATTTCAGCCATGGTTCTCCTCCTCCTGCTGCTGTACTTCGTCATGAAGTCTTTCAGCGCCTGACCCTATGCGATGCGATAATCGAAAACCCGACCAGTTGCGCCCGGTTGAGATCACGACCGGCTACCTGATGACCGCCGAGGGGTCGGCGCTGATCAGCGTCGGCAACACGCGGGTGCTCTGCGCGGCCTCCGTCGAGGACGGGGTTCCGTTGTTTCTGCGAGGGTCAGGCAAGGGTTGGATCACGGCCGAGTACTCGATGCTGCCCCGCGCGACGCTCAAGCGAACGCAGCGCGAGATCTCGCGGGGGCGCCCCTCGGGCCGCACTCAGGAGATCCAGCGGCTGATCGGCCGCTCGTTGCGCGCCGCCGCCGATCTCGAAGCTCTGGGGGAGCGCACCATCACGCTCGATTGCGACGTGATTCAGGCTGACGGCGGAACCCGCACCGCCGCCATTACGGGGGCTTTCGTCGCCCTGGGCCTCGCCGTCCGGCAGATGGTGGAATTCAAGCTTTTGCCGCGTTCGCCGCTGCGGGATTACGTGGCCGCAACCAGCGTGGGCATTGTGGGCGGCGAGCCGGTGCTGGACCTCGACTACGAGGAGGACTCGCGCGCGGACGTGGACATGAATGTCGTCATGACCGGGGAGGGACGATTTGTAGAGGTGCAGGCCACGGCTGAGCATTCCCCCTTCGACGACGCAGCCTTGAGCCAACTGATGAGCCTGGCAAAGACCGGGGTTGCGCAGTTGGTCGAGATTCAGCGACGAGCCTGCAAACTGTGATGAAGGTCTATTGCGCCACCGGCAACGCGGGCAAGCTCCGTGAATTCCGGCTCGCCGCAGCGGGGCGGATCGATCTCGAGCCCCTTCCGGGTTTCGACGCCCTTGCTCCCTGCCCGGAAACCGGGCCAACCTTTGAAGCGAACGCCGTCCAGAAAGCTCTCTACTACGGCGGGCATACCTCCGGCCTGCTGTTCGCCGAAGACTCCGGGCTCGAAGTGGACGCGCTCGGCGGAGCGCCCGGCGTCTACTCGGCCCGTTTTTCCGGTTCGGATGCGACTGATGAAAGCAACAACCAGCTTCTGCTGGAGAAACTGCGCCACGCCGCAAACCGCGAGGCCCGCTATGTGTGCGTCATCGCTTTGGTGCGCGGCGGCGAACTGATTCGCACCTTTCGGGGTGAGGTCCAGGGGCAGATTCTGACGGCTCCGCGGGGTACGGGGGGATTCGGCTATGACCCGCTGTTCTTCTATCCGCCGTTCGGCTGCACCTTCGCGGAAGTGACCGCGGAAAGGAAATTCGAAGCGAGCCACCGCGGCGCTGCCTTCCGCGCCCTGCTGGACTGGCTCACCCGCGGGGCGTGAGCCGGGCGGGGGAAGGGAGCAGTATGGCTGGATTCACATTCGCGGGCATCGCGACCGGCCTGGCCGGAGCCGCGCTGGTCGTTTTGGGGGGACTGACCGGATGGAGCCTGCTGGCGCGGCGCCGGACCCAGCGCCACTGGCGCTCGCTGGCCGGGACGGCGGGCTCTGGCCGGTTTGGCATCGAAATGATCGAAGGACTTCCCGAGCCGGTGCAGCGCTACTTCAGGCATGCCATCGCCCCGGGCACACCCCTGGCCGCGTCCGTCGAGCTGCACATGACGGGATGGATCCGGCTGTCGCGCGGCGCGCGATGGATGCGCCTGAAAGCCGCCGAGATTCTGGCTCCGCCGGACGGGTTCGTTTTCACGGCGTCCACAGGCGGTCTTCTGAAAATCTCGGGCGCCGACAGTTATCTGAACCGGAACGGGTCCGTTGCGTGGCGCCTTTTCGGAATTGTGCCGGTCGCCAGAGCCAGCGGGCCGGATATCTCCCGATCCGCGCAGGGCCGGCTCGCCGGCGAGCTGTTTCTGCTGCCCAGCGCTTTGTTGCCGCAGCGTGGTGTGCGATGGGAAGCGCTGGGAGACGACACCGTGCGGGCCAGTTTCACGGTGGAGGGCCGGGCGTATCAGTTGACCCTTGGCCTGCAACCCGGCGGCGCACCCGGCAGCGTCGAGGTGAACCGCTGGGGCAACGTCGAGACCGAAGGAGGCGCATTCCGCGAGATTGCCTTCGGCGGCGCCCTGGCGGAACCGCGCACCTTCGGCGGCTACACGATTCCGACGCGAATCGCCGCGGGCTGGCGGCCGGGCTCCGACAGTTTTTTTGAGTTCTTCCGGATTGAAGGGCTGTCGGCGGCATACCGCTGAGGCAACATTTCGGTCGGCGCAGATTCTACAATGCATAACTGGATGGAGCCTCCCAGACAGTTGTTGCGCAAACGCGTTGAGCATCTCCTTCGGATCAACCCGGAGTCGAAACCCCTGGTCTATGTTCAGGTGTTCGATTCGGCCGAGGTGGCCAGCCTGAATTACGCTCTGGAACTGCTCCTGTCGGCCGGCATCGCCACGCTGGGTTTGGTGCTCAACAGCCCGGCGGTCGTCATTGGGGCGATGCTCATCTCCCCGCTGATGGGTCCGATTCTCGCGGCCGGGCTGGCCCTGGCCGCGGCAGACCTGTATCTGGGCATCAAGGCGTTGCTGGGTATCGTTCTTAGTTCTGTTTGCGCGGTGACGTTCGCGGCCATCCTGGTCTGGCTGATGCCGTTTCAATCCGTCACCAACGAGATTCTCGCCCGGACACAACCCAACCTTCTGGATCTGGGCGTGGCCCTGTTATCCGGTCTGGCCGGCTCGATTGTCGTGTGCCGGGGAGGGGGCGGCGGAGGCGTGACCGCGCTGCCGGGCGTGGCCATCGCCGTCGCCTTGATGCCTCCGCTGTGCAGTGTCGGCTTCGGGATCGGCAGCGGCTTTTCCTGGCCGATCATCCAGGTCGCCGGTCTGCTGTTCATCACCAACCTGGTGGCGATCACGGCCAGCGCCTTCGTGGTCTTTTGGGTGGTTCGGATGGATGCTCCGGAAGTGCGCATGAAAATCGATTACGCCGTGCTGGAGCGGGCCTCTCCGGACCGGCTCTACCAGGTGCTGGTAAAGACCCGGCTGGCCAGGGCGTTTGGTGACATTGGCCAGCTTCGGTGGCGCGCCTTGATGCTGGCGGTAGTCCTGATTGCGCTGTTCGTGCCTTTGCGTCAGTCCCTGTATCACCTTCGCGACGAGACCGTCGCCCGCAGAGCGGTTCGCGAGGTCATTAGCTCCCTGGCTTCCCCGGACACGATTGTCGCCGAACAACTGGAGTTGAGCGCGGACCGGATTGTGTTGCGGATGGTGGTGACCTCGCCCGTATCGCGTCAAAAGGTCGCCCAAGCGGAAAAACTCCTGCTGCGCCGCACCGGCAAGGAGGTCACGCTCTCGATCCGGCAGGTTGCCAGCCAGGAGGAATTGGCCTTGCTGCGCGAGAGGCTGCGTACCCCGCCGCCACCTCCGTACAGCGATTTGAATGCGATCCGTGCAGAGCTCATCGCCCGTGTGGACGAACCTCTCAAAGAGGTCTGGCCGGCGGAGTTGGCGCCCCTGCTCAACTACGAGATCGGCTTCACTCCGGAGGGAGTCCTCATGCGGGTGCGCTACAAGTCGGAAGTGCCCCTTGATTCCGCCGCGCAAGCGATTCTGCTGAAACACTTGCAGGCCCGGCTGCGGCTGGAGTCGCTGAAAGTGATTCTGGAGCAGGAGTCACCCCCGAAGCCGCCGCCGCGGGGCCGGAGAAGATAGGCGTTCCGGGTAACGCAGGATGGGCACGGGGCGGGCTACCCTGTTTTCAGGCCGCATCTCCCCTCTGCCCGGGATGACACGGGAGGACGGCTTGTCTATTCTGGACCTATGGCAGGGAGAAGACTCCAATGACGCCTCCTTTGTGTCTCCTGTTGGCCTCCGGAGGGAGCGCGGCCGCTATCCTCCGCGATATTCTGTTGATCTTCCTGGCCGCGAAGCTGCTGGCGGAGGTCGCCGAGCGGCTGAGACAGCCGCCCGTCGTCGGAGAGCTTCTTGCCGGCATCCTGATCGGTCCCGCCCTGCTG
>Ga0315298_1007184_pt1 | contig 14824 bp, 11 predicted proteins | sample WHS_1_MG_FD_203077 | JGI IMG/M metagenome (GOLD analysis project Ga0315298, IMG submission 203077) | Extremophilic microbial mat communities from Washburn Hot Springs, YNP, Wyoming, USA - WHS_1_MG | ecosystem: Environmental > Aquatic > Thermal springs > Hot (42-90C) | place: USA: Wyoming... | reverse complement strand
CCGCGCGGCGCTGCCCCGGGCGCGGGAGCTAGCGGGTCCTCGTCCTCGCCCGACCCGCAGTGATGTACCAGCAACACCTCGCTGAGCGAGCGGATCCACCCCTCACTCAGGCAGTAGCCCAGGGCCAACTCCTTCTCCGCGCCAGGCGTCGCCATCAGCACCGCCACCTCCCGGCCATCGACTTCGATGGCCAGCGGAGCCTCCCCGGGCAATGCCACCATCGCCCGCTCCACACCCCTCTCCGACACGCGCCAGATGCGGCGCCCACCTGTCGGCTCCATAGCCCCTCCCGCTGCCTTCCTTCTCCTGATGGGGGATTATACTTGCCCCAGTCGCCCTGGGTCAAGAAGGCGGCATTCTGGTGCGGCGCAGTCTCGGGGGCGAGTGTGAACGCGGGAAAGGGGAGGCAGGTGTTGGGGTTGGCAGGCGGCGAGGCCGCCCGCCAACCCCCACTCCAAAGGGGTGATCACATGCTCGCAGAATTCCAGTGCCTGCCGGCCACGCTACGGGGTTGGCGTCTCAGCACCGGTGAGAGGAGTCGACGTCGCCGTGACGCCCAAGCTCGTGGTGGGGGTGGCCGTAGCCGCTGCGCCCCCCAACGTTGCTGTGGGCGCAGCAGTGCCGAAGGCAGAAGTTGGCGTAGGAGTCTGAGCAGGCGCACACGCTGCCATGAGCGTGACAGCGATGAGAGTCGCCAACACGAGCGCTGTAGTCTTCTTCCCCATTTTGGTCTCCTTTCGTGTCCTTTGACACACTGTTTTGGCAGGGGCGGGCGAGGCCCCTGCCACGGGCACGACCCAGCGCAAGAACGCGCCGAAAGGGGTCTTTTCCCCTCTCAGCAATAAGCATGCCATTCACACACTAGCCAGCGACAGCTTTGCCCGATCCAGGCCAAGGGTGCTCGCTGCAGGCTGGCGATCTCCTCCACACCACCCACGGGCTGAGCCACAGCGTCAAAAGCGCCCCAGGCCACGCGCTGAGCTGGCCGAGGGCACCCAGCGGCTGCGTGACGCAGCGCAAACACATAGGGGTCGTCGTAGCCCATGAGGATGAGCACCCGCACCCCTGGCCAGCGCTCGGCTGCCTGACGTGTCACCTCGACGCCCGACAGCCTGGGCATACGCCCATCGAGCACCAGCACGTCGGGCCTGTCGGCCTCGCCCATGGCCAGGGCCTCCTGACCACCACTCGCCTCGGCCACCACCTGGACGTCGCCGGCCTCCTCGAGGAAACCGCGTATGCCCTGGCGCACCACACGGTGACCATCGGCCAGGGCCTCCCGAATGCATGGGCATGGCCTTGCCTCCAGAAGAAGCTGCAGACTTGGCTTCACCACGGCCACTCTTCGATATGTCAAGATCGTGGTTCTACCCTTGGCACGAGGTTTGCTTGGCCCAAGCCAGGGAGGGCTGGCATGCCGGTCAGCGTGATCTCACCTCAAGACCGAGGGCGCCCAATTGCCCGGCCACTTTCGGAAGAAGTAGTGCCCGAATTGGGCATCTCGCCGGCCGAGCTCGAGCGGCGGGCGCGCGCCAACACCTACGAGTGGTTGCCTAGGCAGTTCGATGAGGAATCGGGCGCCTTCTATGGGTACTACTCGGCCATCGAGCACCGCTACGACGCCCCCCAGACGGTGAACCTCATCGCGCCGTGGCAATTGTTGGCCGCCTACGACCGCTACCGCGACGAGGCACTCTTGACCATGGCCCGCCGCGCCGCCGAGTGGTTCTACGGCCACTTTGTGGTCACCCATCCGATGGAGATTGTCGTGGGGGGCGTGCGCGACACCAAACACTCCGAGGAACTGTGGGTCAAGTACGCAGCCGAGTTCGTCATCCTCAACGTGGGCCTCTACCGCCGCACTGGCGAGCAGAAGTATATGCAACGTGCGCTCCAGAGCGCCGGCTTTCTGACCCAGGCCGCACGGCATGGCTTCGCCCCTCGTTACGATGCCCAGGCCCGCGCCTGGGAGCAGGGCGGCTGGCGTTCCTTCGGGCGTGCCATCGAAGCCTTTCTCGAACTGCACGTGACCACCGAAGACAGCACCTGGCGCGACTGGGCCGAGAAATGGGGCGATTTTGCCCTCTCGCTGCAGGCTCCCGACGGCTGCTTCTACCTGATCGACGACGAGTACTTTAACAGCGACCTGGCAGCCGACGAGCTGCGCGCACTGCTCTTCCTGGGCGAGGAAACCAAGCACGGCAGCTTGCTTCACGCGGCGCGGCGCTTTGCCGACTGGCTCCTCCTACACCAGCGGCCCGACGGCGCCTGGCCCCTGACTCTGGACCGCGACGGCAACCTGGTGGTCGATATGGTGGGGCCCGGCGACGTGCCCAATATCGCCGTGGCTCTCCTGCACTTCTACGAAGTGACCGGCGAGGCCAAGTATCGCGAGGCCGCCCTCCGTGGCTTCCGCTACGCCCTAAGTGCTCAGGTGCTGCCCGACAGCGATACCCCCTTCCGCGATGACCCCCGCGTGCGTTGGGGCTTTTGGTCGTGGGACCCTCGCTACGACTATACCCTCTCGGCCGACCAGAGCACCCACCACGTGCGGGGGATGCTCTTCCTGCTCGACCTGGAGGTGGACCTGCGCACCCACCCACCTTCGGTGCTGGATGTGTGAGCCGCGAGCCCCTTATGCTCGCTCGTACAGGCTGCGCAGGGCGATCAGGGCCACCGCCTGCTGGCAATCGCCACGCCGGCCCGTATTCCAGGTGAGGATCAGGTCCTTACGGGCACGGGTGATGCCCACATAGAGCAGGCGCAGGCGCTCGCTGATGTACTCCAGCCTGGCCGCCCGCGAGGCCTCGCCCTCCACGTACTCACCTCCCGAGCCAAGGGCCTCGAGCTGGGCCAGGACCTCGGCTGTGGGGTTGAGCGAGCCGCGCAGGTACCAGCGCTCGCCGCGGAATTCGTCGTGAGAGGAGCCCGCAGGAAAGTCATAGTTGTTCAGCGCGGTCAGGTAAACGCGGTCCCACTCCAACCCCTTGGCCCTGTGCATCGTGGCCACCACCACCTCGCCCCGGTGCGCGTCGGGGTCGAAGCTGTTGTCTTCCTCGGCCAGCGAAAGGAACTTGCGACGCGGGTTCGCCGCCACCTGCTGCAGCTCGGCCACCAGCTCGGCCAGGCGCCAGGTGGGGTTGGCATCAGCATAGCCCCGCAGGATCACAGCGAACTGGTGGGCCAACGCCAGCTCGGCAGGCACGGTGAAGAGGTCTTGGGCGATGGTGAGAACCAACTGATCCACTGGCAGGAGTGCTGCTTGCAGCCAACGCTGGGCCCGCGCACGGAAGGCCAAAAGCTCCGCGCGGCTCTCAGGGTCCACCGGGCCGGTATCCAGATAATCGTCGCCACCTCGCGGGAAGAGGAAGGTGTGTGGCTCGCGGCAGCGGCCGAGGGCGCGCTCGGCCAGCGACTCCTTCTCGGCCCGGGTGCCACAGGCACGCCGCCAGGCAGCAAAGGCGCGGCGCAGGGCCATCCGGTCCTCGGGCCGGGCGATGAGGGCCAGAACGTCGCTGATCAGGCGCGCAGCGTCGCGGGTAGGAGCGGTTGCGTTCAACAGCTCGACGCAGGGCAGCCCCTTCTTGCGCACAGCGTCAGCGAAACGGGCGCCCCGGGCATTGTCGGGCACCAGGATGGCCACCGTCTCATCCTGGTGCTCGGGCAGCCAGCGCTCGAGCGAGGAGACGACGACCTCGACCTCTCGCTCGGGTGAGAGCTTGCGCTCGTGCAGGTGGACCTCACAGCGGTCCGCAGGGTTTGGCTGAGGGTCGTCGGGGTCGGTGGGGCGGATGTGCTGGCGGCGGAAGGCCGTGCGCGCCGCAGGCAGAGGGTGCGCGTCGATCGCCCAGTCGACCAGCGCGTTGGCCAGCTGAAGGATCGGCACCGCCGAGCGACCCGACTGATCCATCTCCACCGCCCTCACATCGGGCCGTTCGAGGAACGAGCGCAAAAGGCGGGGGTTGGCGGTGGTAAAGGTCTGGTAGACGGCCTGGTTGGGATCGCCCACGCGCACCCAGTTCCCATTTGGCCCGGCCAAGAGCTCGAGCAACTCTTGCTGCAGGGCGCTGGAATCCTGGGCCTCATCCTCGAGGATGAAGGGCCAGCGCCGCGCCAGGCGGGCCCGGTAGTCGGGGTCCTGGCGCAGAGCATCGATGGCATAGCCGACCAAGTCGGCAAAATCGACGGCGCCGCGGTAGCTGAGGCTGCGCTGATAATCCGCATAGACCTCGCTGGCCAGGCGGGCGAGGGCGAACTCGCTGCCACGTAACGCCAGTTGGCTGATGAGCGTTTCGGGCCGGCGCCGCTCGTCCTTCGCCCGCGCCACAAAGGCGATCACCATATCGCGACAGTCTTCGGGCCAGTGATCGCTGCGTACGCGTGCCAAGGCGGTCCCCTCCAGGTCCTCTCGCAGGAAAGCATCGACAAAGCCGGGATGGGCACGCAGCCAGGCCATGACGGCATCGTCGATGATCTGCGCCGACACCCGGTCATCGACGATGGCAAAGTCTTCCGCCAGCCCCACCAGCCCGGGCCGCTCGCGGACAATATCGTGGGCCAGGCCATGGAGCGTACGCACCCGGTATCCGGCCCGCGGAGGCAGGCCCCGACTACGCAACTCTTGGGCAATGCGGGCAGCAAAGTTGCCCACAGCCGAGTTGACCAGGGTGACGATGAGCACCTCCTGGTCATCGTCGATGTGCCCCGCCACCAGGTCGGCCGCCAGGGCCGAGAGTACCTGCGTCTTGCCGCTGCCCGGCACCGCTGCGACGCCCATGTAGCCACCCCGGTAATCGAGCACCTGCCTCTGAGCAGGCCGCGGTCGGAAGCGCCTGCCTCGCTCAGCCATCGCGGCCGTCGCCTCCCCGGGCGGCTTGGCGGAGGGCGCGGAAGGCTGCCTGTTGCAGTGCCCCATGGTCCTCGAAGCCGCGCTCGTTGTACACCGATTCGGCCAGGTAGACGTGGGTGCGGCATCGGCGGATGAGCCCCAGCACCAGCCGGTAGAGCAGCTGGCGGTTCGAGAGGTCCTCGTCGGCATCGGTCCAGCGGCGGCCCTGGGGCCAGTGGCGTGTGAGCACGTAGGGGTGGGTAAGGGGCTGGTAAAGGCGTCGCCCCCACGCCGAGCTGGCCAGGTCGAGCCAGAACTGGTAGCTGACAGGCCGCCCTGCCATGGCAAAAGTGTACGCGGGGGCCAGGAGCACGGCCCCGCTCGTCTCGACCTGCGCAGACAGGTACTGGGCAGCGATCACCCCTTGCTCCACCAAGAGCACAAAGGCCGGCGCGGCGGATAGGGGGTCAGCACCCTCTTCGGCCACAGTCTGGCGGAACTTGAGAGCCGAATCGATGAGATGCGCGGCCACCGCAGCCGCGTCGTGCTCGTGGTGGAAAACATATCCCGGCCGCGAGAGCACGTCGTCGAACAAGCGGCTCCAAAAGTAGTCGAGGGGCAGGGCTGGCTCCTGGGCGTAGGCGCTGAGCCAGCGGCGCAGGTCTTCGTAGCGGTTGCCCAAAAGGTAGGTGATCTTGGCCTGTTCCTCGGGGCGGATCCGTTCGAAAGGGGCCAGGCCGGCTTGGCGCCCGACGCCGCGGTAGACGATGGCAGTGAGGTGGGTGGCGCGCACCAGGTCCATCCCGTCGATAGCCGCCGTAAGGGCATAGGCCACGTCGGCCTTGAGGGGGTGCAGCTGCCAGGCGGGGTGCGCCAGCTTGGCCAGCACCAGCAGGCACCGCGCCGCCGGTTCATCGCGGAGGGCACGCGAGGGGCGCTGCGACCAGGTGGCCACCTGCCGTCGGGCCAGGGCGTTGCTCAGCGCAAAGCGCAGCGCATCGCCCATAAAGGGGGCCAGGACGGCGATTTCGGCGGGCGGCACCCCTTCGTCGTGCACAAGGCGGGCGATCTCTGCGGCCACGGTCTCGATGATCTGGGTGTGGTACGTCTCGCTAAGGAGAGTCACTGCGCGGCGAAAGTCGCCGACGTCCTTGCCCGCATTCGTCAGCGCATCGGCACCTTCGGATACACTGGTGCGCGCGCTGGGCACCTCGTTGCCAACCGGCGCCTTGGCCCGTTGGGGCACCCAGGGTTCGAAACCCAGGCTGCGCGCGAACGCTGCCTCGAGGGCCACGAGGGCGGGCTCACACTCCAGCCGCTCGCCCCAGCGTTCGCGCGCCACACAGCGCTCACGTAGGGCATAGGCGCCAGCCGGGTCGGCGCCCAGGTACATGCGCAAGCCTCCCTGCTCGTCGTAGATGAGCAGCGCCGAGTCGCACTCTGCCAGCCAGCGGACCAGCAGGTCGTGGCTCACGGGCACATCCTCTTCGATGTTGTCGGCGATCAGGTGCCGGTAGCGCCCCCACAGGGCCGCCTCGGCCTGGGGCAGGGGCACGACGTAGCGAGCAAAGGTCTCGACCTGTAGGGAAAAGTCGAGCAGGTTGTGCTCCAGGCAAAAGCCACGGAAGGCACTCGCACAGGCCTGCACTTGCTCGTACACGCGCAGGCGGCTCGATTCGCCAGTCCAGGCCTGGGCGAGGCGCTCGCCAATCTCGCGGTAGGAAAAGCCAGCGACGGCAGCTTTGTTCAGGTTATCGAGGACCTGGCTGATCAGGCGTTGGCGGGCCAGGGTCACATCGCCAAAGGCCCCCGCCGCGATAAAGGGCTCGATCAGGCGGTCCATGTAGTACTGCGCCGTCTCCAAGGTCAGAAAGACGGGCGGGCGATCAGGGTGGGCAAAGCCGGCGGGGCCAGCCACCAGCGGCCAATAGAGATCGACGGCACGGCGGGCCAGCCCGCCAATGGTCACGACGTCGACGCGGGCGCCTGCGGGAGCAGAGGGAGCCTGCAGTGCCTCCAGGTAGGCTCGCCCCGCGACACGTTGCGGCACCAGAACGAGCACAGCATCGGGCGCCACCCCGGCCTCCAGGAGGCGCAACAAACGGGCCACGCCGGCCGTCGTCTTGCCGGCGCCCGCCGGTCCCTCGAGGAACAGACTCCTCGGGCTGCCCACAGGCGACGCAACCAACGCTGCCTGCTGGGGAGTCAGCTGCGATGGGAGGAGACCCGAGCCAGATCGGGCGCACATCGAAGGCCATCCTCAGACCATGATGTGTTTGTATTATAGGGCGTGAAAGGCGAAACGCAAAGCAGCCGTCATGCCTGGTCTCTGCTCACGGCCAGGCTTGCAGCCTTTCGGCCTGCTCGGGGGCCTCTTCGGGGTCGAGCACCGCTGCATTGAGACGCGCACTCCAGAAGCGGTGCAAGGCACGGGGCAGGGCTTTGACTACAACCTCGAGCGTCGGGCCGACGGTGCCCGAGGCCAGGTGGCCGCTGTAGGTGCGGAACGAAGCGTCGCCCACCGTCACGTGGGCATGGAGCACTGGCTCGTCATCGACGGTCGCGATGTTGCCCAGGAGACTGGCTACCTCGAGCGGACCTTCCAACTCGAGGATGTGGGGCTCGAAACGGCCACCCACCAGGCGGTTATGCTGCAGCCTGAGGCCGCGGAACGTGCCCCAAGCCACGAAGCGACCGGCCAAGATGTCGCGCTCCACCAGAAAGCGGCGCAGGGTCCAGAGCACCTCCTCGCCTTCATCCAGCCGCGCGACATAGTGGCCTCCGAACTGCTCATACTGCATCGCCGCCTCTCCTGACCGAGCGCCCGAGCTCACGGTATATAGCAGCGCTCCACGCCGATGGTCTCAAGCACCTCCGGCGGCAACCCGGGCTCGAGGACGGCCAGGTTGGTGCGTTCGTTGCGGATGCGGTGCAGCTCGCCCGGGAGGGGGGTCACAAAGACCTCGAGCATCGGCCGCACAGTGCCCTCGGCCAGGTGACCACTGTAGGTGCGGAACTCTTCATCGCCTGCCGTCAGGTGGGCATGAATTGCGGGTTCCCCATTCAGGCAGGCAATGTTGCCCAGCAAGCTGGCGACCTCCAACTGCTGATGGAAGGTGCGCTCCTTGTACTCACCCACGTCGGGCTGATAGAAGGCGAGCTTGAGCCGGCTGAAAGCGCCCCAGGCCACAAAGTAGCCGGCCATGATGTCGTGGTCCACAAGGAAGCGGCGGAGGGTGTCGACCACCTCTTCGCCTTCATCCAGCCGCAGCACATAGTCGGAACCGTACCTGGCGTATTGCACGCTCCCCTCCAAGTCGGCCAGTATGCGGCTGTGCAGAGGTCTGCGGTGCATCGGCTCGAGATTGCTTCGCGTTGCTCCACTGCGCTGCACGTCGCTCGCAATGACGAGCAGCGTTCTATCCGTTGGCAGCCTGCCTCGCGGCTCGCCCTGGGCAGGCATGCCCACCAACCCGCGCTGGGCCTCGCTGACTCGAGCCGGCAATGCCCCAGGCCGGCCCCCGGGCCCACTTCGATCATGCCGTTCCGCACGCGCGTGGCCAGGCAGAGCGCTGGGAAACTGCCCGGCCCGGGACCAAAGCCGACGGCCGGTGCAAGCCGCGCTATCCTCGCTCAGCAACGGCCGTGCCAGCGACCGTAGGCGCCCACAGGGGCAGGCCGTCGACGCCCACGTCGAGCGCCTCGATGGCGCCGTACTCGTCTTCGGTGACGTAGATGCGGCGCTGACCTGCAGGTCCGAAAGCCAGGTTGGTGGGGAGCGCCCCTGCGGTCCAGAGCCGGGCAGAAACGGTGCCATCAGGCTCTACGCGGGCGACGTGGCCCTGGCCAAAGACGGCGACGTAGAGCGAGCCATCGGCCGCGAATTTGCACCCGTCGGGCCCCTGGAAGCCGGCGGGCGCACCAGGCTGAAGGACATTGGCGAACTCGTGGCGGCCCGCCACGCTGCCGTCGCTGTGGAGGGCATAGCGGTAGATGTGGCCAGTGAGGGTCTCGGCGACGTAGAGCGCACCGTCGGGGCCGAAGGCGATACCGTTGGCAAAACGGAGCCCCGAATCGAGCTTGCGGACCTCACCCCGCGCCAGGTCGATGCGGTAGACCCGCCCGTCCATGGGCAACATCTCGTAATCCGGGCGGATCTTGCCGTGCTCCAACAGGTCCTGCACGCGCACGCCCGAATCGGTCATATAGAGGGCACCATCGGGCGCAAAGGCTAGGTCATTGGGAAAGAGGAAGGGCTCACCCTGGCAGGCGGTGGCAAAGGGCTCCGCATGGCCATCCATCGTCAGCCGCAGCAGGGCGGGCTCCCATGCCTCGGCCACCCAGATTGTGCCCTGGCCGTCGACGGCCAGGCCCGTCGGGCGGCCCGTGCGCGCCACGATGCGGCGCTGGCGGCCGTCGCTGCTCAGATGGGTTACCGACCCGCGGTCGGCGCCCATCTCTGCTACCAGCCAACTGCCATCGGCGAGCAAGACGGGCGCCTCCGGCAGGCTCAGGTCGGAGGCAAAGATCATCTGCACCCCCTAGCTAGAGGTGTGCGTCACCTTCCACACGATGCCGGTACCCTCGGTGGCCTGCCACATGCCGTCGCCCCATTCGGTCACGCCGAAATCCACGATGTAGAGGGCACCATCGGGGCCAAACTTGGCCTCCACCGGGCGCTCCAGGCCGCCTCGGTTGCCGTTGTGCGAAGGCGGGCCGGCCCGGTTGGTGGCGAAATCCTCGACAGTGCGGTGGGCCACATCCACGCGCACCACCTTGCGGCCGCCAGGCATGTCGGGAGGTGCGCCGCCGAGCACGGCCAGCAGTGGTCCGAACTCGGCTACGAAGGCCTGGTTGTAGAAGCCAAACTCAGGATGCAGGCAAAAGTCGAACTTGCAGGCCGACACGTTGTGGCCAAAGCCAGCCACCGGCGCCGGTGGCCTTGAGCGGCCTTTGAGCAACTCGTCGTGGTTGGCGAGCAGGAACTGGAGGGGTGGGCCATCGGGTGGCTGAAACTCGGCCTCGGTAGCCGCGCGGCCGGCGAAGAAATCGGGCCATCCGTACCACACGCCCTCTTCGACCTGCCAGAACGTATCGGGGTCGTTCGCCACCGGCCGCGGAGGCATCAGGTTGGCGCCATTGTTGGCAGCGAAGAGACGGCCTTCCGCATCGAAGGCCAGACCGAAGGGGTTGCGGAACCCCCAGGCGTAGACGCGCAAGTCCGACCCATCGCGGTTGGCCCGCATGATGGCACCGCTGGCTGCCTGGCCAGGGCATGGGCCCTCGATGCGCTGGCCGCGGGTGGTCGGCACGCCCCAGGGCGAGAAGGCACCTGTCTCGCGCACTTCTTGCGTCAGGGGGTTCTTCACATCATAGTTCTTGCCAGCCAGAACGATGGTGGCCCCAGGCACGTCGTGGTCGGCAAGGTGGCCACTCTCCTGCAACGACTTTACCGTGAGCGGATCGAGCACACCGGCATTGCTGACCGTGCCCTGGCCGAAGTACATGCGCCCGCTGCGGTCGAAGACAATCGTGTTGTTGTGGTGCATGCCCCACGACGGGAGACCGTCGATGAGATCGCGGATGCGGCCATCCTCGACCACGGAAATCCTGCCCCGGTGAGCCACGTACAGCAGGCCGCCATAGTAGGTGATGTCGTTGATCAGATCCCTGAAACCACTGGCCAGCGGCTCCAGCACCCCTTCTTCATTCCGCCGCAGGATGCGAGGCTCAGTTGGCCCCGACCGGCCGTAGGGGAAGCGGCTTTCGGCGATCAGCAGCGAACCGTCAGGGTCCCAAGTGACTGAGGTAGGGTAGTTCAACCCCTCGACCAGTGGCTCGATGCTGTACCCTGCAGGCAATTGGATACTCTCAGGCCCGGCCACCCTTGTGCCAGGCTGGATGCGCTCCATGACTCGCATAAAGCTCTCCCATCGGCAAAGATCGTGCCTCAGCCGTGGGGGGTCAGCAACTTCCATGCCATGCGGGAGCTCGGCCCAGGTGGTTCGACCCGACAGTGGCAAGGTATCGGGCTTCTACCTCCCAGTGCGCGGCCCGGCCAGAGGGCGTGGGTGGGCGGGCACCGTCGCCCGCGGGGCATCGAGGCCACGGGTGCTGAGGGCCAGACCGACCGCGACCAACGCCAGGAGCATTCCCGTCACCGGGAAGACGCCACTCAGGCTCCAGCTGGTAACCACCAGGGTGCCCAGCGCCGGGCCCAGGGCACTGCCCAACGAGTTCAGGCTGGTGGAGATGCCATAGACGCCGCCTTGCTGGCCCTGAGGCGCGCGCTCGGCAATGATGGCGTTGGCAATCGGCGAAACCGCGCCCATCGCCAACCCGAGGACGAACCGCAGCGCGAGGAGCTGCATGGGGGTGCGCGTGAGCGCCTGGGGCAGGTAGATCGCTGCGCTCACACCCAAGGAAGCCAGTAAGCAGCGTCGCCGCCCCAGACGGTCAGCCCATCGCCCCATCCAGACGGCGCCGATGGCGTTGGCCACCGCGCTCGCGCCCAGGATCATGCCGGTCGCTTCCGAAGCCTCCTGCATAGTACGCACCAGCGATTGCACGTAGAGGGGCAGGACGGGCCCGGTGACGGAGCTGCTCAGATTGTTCAGCATCAAGAGCGCGACCATCGCCAGGAGGATGGGATCGGTCGCGATGGCGCGCACGTTGGCCACCAGAGCACCGGAGTTGCGCTTTTGCGGCGGCGGGGGAACGAAATCCTCATGGACCAGGAAGAGCACCGCCAGCCCAGCCGCCAGCAGCAAGACGCCGGAGCTGACAAAGGCTGCTCTGTACCCGAGCTTCCCGCCCACGATGCCGCCCAGCGACGGCCCCAGCGAGTTGCCCACAAACACCGCCGTCTGCAGCAGGCCCAGGCTGTACCCGCACTGTTCACGAGGCACTTGCGTGGCCACCAGCGTGACTGCTGCAGCAATGGTGCCCGTGAGGGCCCCCTGCAGGATGCGGAGGGCGGCCAGTTGGGGCACGCTGGCCACCGCAGCCTGCAGGCCGATTGTCAGGCTTCCACCCACCATGGCCCGGATCAACATGGGCTTGCGCCCATAGCGATCGGCGAGGAGCCCCCAGATGGGCGAGGAGAGAGCCATCAGGATCGGCGCGCCCGAGCTCATCAGGCCAACCCAGAACGCCACCTGGTTCACGTCGGTGACGCCCAGATCCTCGATGTAGAAGGGCAGGAAGGGGCTCGATACGCTGAACCCCAGGATGGCGATGCCTTCCGCGATGACGATAGTCAACAAAGTCCGCTGCCAGGGCTCGAGACGGACCTGGCGCAGGCGGAGCAGCCGTTTTCCAGGCATGGTATCGATGACCTCGGAGAAAGAACGGCCGCCTTATCGTCAGGTGCCTTTGGCGGTGCCTGCAACCTGCCGATAGGCTGCCAGGGTCTGCTGGGCAGTGCGTCGCCAGGAGAAGCGGGCTGCGTGCTCCTGGCCCGCGACGCGCAGCCGTGTACGCAGGGCCTCGTCGGCAGCCAGGCGCTCGATGGCAGCCGCCCAGCCGCCCACATCGTCGGGGCCGACGAGGAGCGCCCCGGGGCCCGCTACCTCTGGCAGCGAGGTGGCATCGGCCACGGCTGCCGGAGTGCCGCAGGCCAGCGCCTCCAGCACAGGCAGGCCAAACCCCTCGTAGCGCGACGGAAAGACGAAGGCAAGGGCGCCGCTATAGAGCGCCGGTTTGTCTTCCTCAGGCACACGGCCCACAAAGCGCACTCCCCCGTCGAGGCCGGCCTCCGCCGCCAGGCGCCTGGGGTCGGGGGCGAATGCGGAATCCGCTGCCGGCAGCGCCCCGGCCACCACCAGGGGCGGCAGGGCGGCATCGCGGCGGCGGGCCAGGGCCAGCGCGTGGAACAGGGTAGCCAGGTTGCGTCGCAGGTCGAACCCGCCCAGATAGAGGAAGTAGCGCTCGGGCAGGCTGTAGCGCGCACGCACGGCAGCCAAAGCATCGCCCTGCACCGGTCGGTAGGCACTCGACGCGGCCAATGGGATGGCCCGAACGCGCTCCGCCGGCACGCCCAGCCGCCGCACAATCTCGCCCACCGATGCTTCCGCGTCGGTCAGCACCAGGTCGGCCCGCCGCGCCGCAGCTGCCACCAAGCGCATGTAGGCCCGCACCAGGGCCGAGCTGCGGTAGCCAGGAAGGACCAGGGGGATGAGGTCGTGTACGGTGACCACCGTAGGCTGGGCGGGGAAGCGAGGCGACGCAAAGTAGGGGACGTGGGCCAACGCAGCGCCTACCGCCCGCGCTGCGCGCGGAAAGGTCACCTGCTCGAACCACAGCTTTTCCGGGTTCTCGCCCAGCTTGCGCCAGGGCGAGGCCGGCACCACCCGCCAGGTAGCGCCGGCCGGCAGAGGCCGTGCGGCGTTCGCTGGCCCCTGACCCACGAGCACCACCTCGGGCCCATCCTCGAGGGCGACCAGGGCCTCCACCAGGTGGTGCAGGTATTGCCCGCTTCCAGCCGTCTCGTGGCCCCAGAAAGCGGCATTGATCGCTATGCGGAGGCGCCTATCAGGCATACACCCTCTCAGCCGGCAGGGTCGTACAGGGGGCGTAATGCGGGAGAACGTAACGCGAAAAACGCAATGCGTAAGGGGCCGGGTCTGTCGTGTTGCACCTCTTGCGCGCCGCGACCCACACCTCGCGTCTTGCTCACCATGCCTTATGTTTCACGTTGTTCGCATTACGTTTTCCGTATTGCGCGCCCGCCCCCCGTCACATCCTGCTCCGGAAATACTCCACCGTACGCGCGATGCCTTGCTCAAAGGTCACCGTGGGCTGCCAGCCCAGTTCCTTGCGGGCGCGGCTGGCATCGAGGTAGATCTTGAATACCTCTCCAAGCTTGGCCGGGCCGTGCAGCTCGGGGCCTTGGTAGCCAGTTGCTGCCTTGAGGGCCGCAAAGACCTGGTTGACCGAGGTTCCCTGGCCCGAGCCAATATTGTAAATGCCGCCCGAGCCCCGGCTGAGCGCCAAGACGTTGGCCTGCGCGATATCGCCCACGTAGACGAAATCGCGCTCCTGCTCGCCGCTGCCATTGATGACCGGCTGGCGGCCGGAGAGCATCTGCCCCGTAAAGATCGCTACCACCCCCGCCTCGCCCAGTGGGTCCTGCCGTGGCCCGTAGACGTTGGGGTAGCGCAGAACGGTATAGTCCAAGCCATAGTTCTGGCGGTAGAGGTAGAGATAGTGCTCCACATGGTGCTTCGAGGCCCCATAGGGGTCCAGCGGGTTCACGGGGTGATCCTCGTCCACCGGCAAGTATTGGGGCTCGCCGTAGGCGGCTCCGCCCGTGGAAGCGTAGATCACCTTGCGCACGCCGTGCTTGCGGGCCAGTTCCAGCAGCTTGAGCGAGCCCAGCACGTTGACATCGGCGTAGAGCACCGGCTTTTCCAGCGATTCGCGCACGTTGGCCTTGGCGGCCTGATGGGAAATGGCCTCGGGCCGCTCGGCCGCAAACACGTCGGCCATCGCCGCATCGTCGCGCAGGTCCACCTGGTAGAAACGGGCCGCCGGGTTGACCTGCTCACGCTTGCCGGTGGAGAGATCGTCGACCACGGCCACCTGGTGACCCTCAGCGACAAAGGCATCGACGACGTGGGAGCCGATGAACCCGGCTCCTCCGGTGACAAGGATCTTCATGTCGCTACGCTCCTCGATGTACGCTCCATCCGCCCGCCCTTTTCCCACGCAGTAGGAAAGGGGAGGGCGGGTTCTCTGGGGTTTTGGCAGGCGGCGAGGCCGTCTGCCAAACCCCCGTTCCCAAGGATTCGCCGCCCCGCTGGAAGCGCCCGGTACGTACAAGCACCCCGCTAGCCCAAGACAACCTCGGGCACATCCGGGCGGGGCGAAAAGTACAGATACACCAGGACGGTGCCGTCTTCCCTCACGGCACGCCGCACCGTGACGCGCCAGGTGGGTGGCACGCCGCCCGGGTACTCGACGGCCTCGGCGTCGCGTATCGCGCTCACCTACATC
>Ga0315298_1007182_pt1 | contig 14825 bp, 7 predicted proteins | sample WHS_1_MG_FD_203077 | JGI IMG/M metagenome (GOLD analysis project Ga0315298, IMG submission 203077) | Extremophilic microbial mat communities from Washburn Hot Springs, YNP, Wyoming, USA - WHS_1_MG | ecosystem: Environmental > Aquatic > Thermal springs > Hot (42-90C) | place: USA: Wyoming... | reverse complement strand
TATACCAACAACATGCGGCAGGTGCTCCAGGCGTGCAAGAACTACGGGACGATCCCGCTGCTGACAGCCATCCCGCCGCGACGGGGCTACGATACAAAGAGCGCCCAGTTCGCCCAGGCCATGCGCGACTTGGCCGTCGAGCAGCAGGTCCCGCTGATCGACTACAATCAGGAAATCCTGACTCGCCAGCCGACCACCTGGGACGGCACGCTGATCTCCAGCGATGGCGTCCACCCGTCCTACAACGGCGCGACCGCGCAGGACTTCAGCCAGTCCTCTCTGAATACCAACGGCTACCTCCTGCGGAACTGGATGACCCTGCACGCCCTCTGGGATGTCCACGAGTACATCCTGAAGTTCGACCCGCCGGTCAAGCATCACACGGTGAAGGTCATCGACACGGCCCCCAGTGACGTGCCCGGGCCAGAACCGATCCGGACGTTCCCGATCCCCGCCGCGGCCGGCTGGCACGGGGCGAGCCTGATCTACGACAACTACGCGGAGGGTCTGACGTTCAGCCCCGGCCGATCCCCAGGCTATTACAATTACGTCAATCTACCGCGGGCCAATGCCAACGTGACGATCCACGGCGTGAACAACAGCCCGGCCAACCCCCTGGTCACCAACGACACCTTCCAGCTCTACGTGACTCAGGAGGGAAGCGACACCGATCCGCGCCGCGACAATCGCTTCCCCTACCACGTCCCCCGGCTGGCTCGCAGCCACGCGGTTGACTACCTGGCAGTGAGGTTCGACCTGGCAGCCCCGGCCACACGTTTCGGCGTGTTCCTGCCGGCATCGAGCAACAACTGGACCGATGACCCGCAATACGTCCTGGACGACCAGAACTTCCTGCTTCAGGACCGCAGCGTGTGGGTGACGATCGTCGACGACAGCGGCGCCAGCCAGCAGCAGTATGTTTCGCTGAAGATCGGGGCAGGCAGCTACTGCCCGTTCCTGGCGATCGACTGGGACGGGACGCACAAGATCACGAAGGTCTCGATCATTCACGACGTATCCGAGAACACCGACCGGGGCGTGAGCGTCATGGACGTGTACACCGTGGTCCCGCGGCCGGGGGACATCGACGGCGAGGGCCGGGTCGACGTGTCCGACCTGCTGATTCTGGCCAAGGCCTTCGGCACGTCCGTGGGCCAGCCCAACTACAATCCACTCTGCAATCTGAACGGCGATAGCAGCGTGGATGCCGCCGACCTGCTGATCCTGGCGGGGAATTTCGGGATGTAGCGAACGGCTGTTCATTGTGAATTGTTCGTTGTTCATTGTAACGGCAAAGACAGCGGCAACAGGCGTATGGATGATAGCGGCCCGGCTCGTTCCTTTGGTCAGCCGGGCCGCCTGACTTCCCGCGACGCGGGCTGTACAATCGCGCTCCGTGAACCAGGAAGCGGCGCAAGAGACTCAGGAGGGAGGCGATACCGTGCCGGACAAGCCCAAGGACGTGGCGGCAGAGAAACTCGACAGGAACATGCAGGTTGCCCAGGCGCCGGGACTCGCCGACCTGGCGTGGCACTGCCCGAAGGACCCGCCGTTTCACCTGGCCGGGTTCGCCTGGTTCACAACCGACAGGCTCTATCGCCGCATGCCGGTCCATCCGCCCGAGCCGATCCCGCCGGCGGTCGATCAGCTGGCCAACGCCACGGCCGGCGGGCAGATCCGCTTCCGCACCAACTCGACCAAGGTCGCGGTGCGGGTGAAGCTGGCCGGGCCGGCCAACATGACGCACATGCCCGCAACGGGCCAGTGCGGATTCGATATCTACCTGGGCGAGCCGGGCCGGCAGGTCTACTATTACACCGGCAAGTTCGACCGAACGCTACAGTCCTATGAAGTGCTGCTGGCCGACCTGGAGCGCGGCCCCGTCTACGGCGTCACGCTGAACTTCCCGCTCTACCAGGGCGTCGAGCGGGTTGAGGTCGGCCTGGAGCCGGCAGCAAAAATCCTGCCTCCTGTGCCCTACGCGGCCGAGAAGCGTGTCATCATCTACGGCACCAGCATCACGCAGGGCGGCTGCGCCTCGCGGCCCGGCATGTGCTACACCAACATTCTCAGCCGGCGGATCAACCTGGAGTTCATCAACCTGGGCTTTTCCGGAAACGGCAAGGGCGAGCCCGAGGTCGCCCGGGTTATCGCCACGATCCCCAACCCCGCGCTGTTCGTGCTGGATTACGAGGCCAATTGCAGCGACTACGAGCAGCTTGGCCGGACGTTCCCGGAGTTCATCCGCATTCTCCGCAACGCTCACCCCGCCGCACCGATCCTGGCGGTCTCGCGGATCCCGTTCTCCACCGAGGTCTGGCACCCCCAGGCGGTCCAGAAGCGGCTGGCCAACCGCGACCTGCAGCGCCGTACGATCGAGGACCTCCGCGCGGCCGGCGACGCGAACGTGCACTTCTTCGACGGTTCGGGGCTGCTGGGCACGCGGGACTGGGAGGAATGCACCGTCGACAGCGTGCACCCGAACGACCTGGGTTTCCTGCGGATCGCCGAGGGCCTGGAATCGCCTGTCAGGCGGATCCTCGGCATGTAGGAGCTCCGCCCCAGCGGACCTTTTTCTTTGCGCTTGTGGCACAGCCATCCCCGGCTGTGGTCGTGCGACTTGCCGTAACGAGCCCGAAGCAGCCTGCCACGGCGTAGCTGCTGTCTGGCGAAGCCGGGTCCGCGAGGGTATCTGTTGCCGGATGCCACGCCCGCGCTGAGCTCGCCCTGAGCGAAGCCGGGTGCCACGCCCGCGCCGTTTGCGGGCGTGCCTTCCCCGAGGCCTTGGCCATTGACAATGTTCGCCGGGTAACTGACCATTGCCTCTGGTATGTTCGCCCGAGCGTTACACATTCTCGTGATCGTCATCGCCCTGCCGGCCTGGCTGTTCGGGTTGCTCCTGCCGCTGGGTTGGCTTGCCGGTAGCGCCGGGTGGCACGCCCTGATCGCCCTGCGCGGCGCCGCAGGGCACGCGGGGTCGGCCGGCGGGTCGCAGACAGGCCCCTCGCTAGAATTCGTCTGGCAGATGAAGCTGCACGCGGCATCCCTGCTGCTGATTCTGCTGGCGAGCCTCATCGCGATCGTGCTGGCGGTTTTGGCGGCGTATGCCTTCGCCCGCCTCGGACGCACGACCGTGATCTGGGCCGCCGCAGCGGTCCTGGTCGTCCCGCCGATGGTCTACGGCTACCTGTGGTACCTGACGGCCGGCCACAACTTGCCGCTGCCGGGCCTGCCCGGCCCGCTGAACCTGGGCGTGCCCAACCTGCCGTTTGTCGCTCTGGCCGCCTGGTCGATCGGGTTGTGGCTTTGGCCCATTCCGTCGCTGCTGTTGGCGGCGGGTTGGCAGTGGAGCGGCAAGCCGGCCTGGCTGCTGGCGCGGATCGATGCCTCTGACGCTGCCGCGTTTCTGCGCGGGGCGCTGCCGGCCATGCAGCCGTACGTGGTCGCGTCGCTGGCGATCTGCCTGCTGCTGGCGGCACAGGAGTATGCGGTGCCGGCATTGTTCTCCGTGCAGGTCTGGCAGACGCAGTGGCTGGCGCTGGCCCAGGCCGGGATGCCGCTGGGCAATCTCTCGATCGCCGCGTTGCCGGCCGCGATCATCCTGTTCGGTTGCATCGCGATACTCGCCCGGTTCTGGCGGGTCGTCGAGTCGCGGGGTCAAGCGGACGTGGGCGTCGCACTGACAACGCGTGGGTCGCGGTTGTACGCCCGTGGAGTGCTGGCGGGCCTGCTGGTGGTGACGGCCGCCATGCCGTCGGCGGGCGCAGTCCTGAGTATGCCCAGAGGTCTGCACGTCGTGCTCGGGCGCTTCGCGCCGGAGCTGACGGATACCCCTTTGCTCATGGCGCTGGCGGCGACGCTGGCGGTGGCGGCGGGGCTGGTTGCGCTACCGGTGGGGTACCCCTCGCGAAGCCCGACCGGGTCGACATCCGGCCGGCGGAGACATAATACCGGGCCGGCCAGGCGCAGCTGGCCGCGGCGGCTGATGCTCACTCTCGCTGCCGTTTCGTGGACGCTGCCGATGGGGCTGCTGGCCGAGGCGGCCAGGCAGGTCCAGGTCGCGGGGATCGCAGCGTTGCCGCAGGCGGTCCGCGGTGCACCGCTGGGCTGGGGGCGGATCCAGGAGGGGCTGGACCTTCTGGTGTGGGCGTCGGTGCTGGCCGGCCGATCCCTGCCGGTCGTGTGGCTGATCCTGGCCCTTGTGGCGCGGTCGCTGCCGGCGGACCTGACGGAGCAGGCGGCTGTGGATGGGTCCAACCGCGCCCAGTTCCGCCAGAGAATCCTGCTGCCGATCCTGGCGCCTGCGGTCCTGGCGAGCTGGCTGATTTGCGCATTGCTGGCGGCGACGGAGACGGCCGCAGCGACGATGCTGCGTCCGCCCGGCTTCGACGCCCTGTCGGTGAGCCTGCTGAACCAGATGCACTACGGCAGGGACGGTGACGTAGTGGCGATCTGCATCATGCTGATGCTGGCGGCGGCGACGGGGGCGGGGGTGGTTGCGGCCGGGCTGGGGCGAGTCGGCCGCAGACGCTGACGGATGCTACGATCGCCCTCCTCTATGCCGTTCTCCGTGTCTGCGTACCTCCGTGGTTTGCGCACCCCTTCCCCGGATGTCCACCCACACCGCAGGAGGCGACGGCCGCTGCTGAGTCCGTCTTGTGTTACGGGGGGCTCGGATTAAGATGGTCGTACCGCCGACGGCGACTGAAGACGCGCGGAGGCGCAACGGTCCGCGCTGCCGGCGGACGCGTGGTCGCACCCGGCGATCCTTCGACATGACAACGACCTGGGCAAAGATTCGCCTTGCCAATCCAGCCGGTCGGCCGTCGCCGTCAGGAGCGGTCCTGTCCCTGTTGCCTCCCACGCGTGCTGCGATTCTGCTCGCCTGGGCCGTCCTGGCGGGCGGTTGCGGCGAGCAGGAGCAGACCGTCCGGGACGCGCGATCGGTGATCGCGACGATCGGCCGGCAGGGGCTGTCCAGCGGGCAGTTCTACTATCCGCGTGCGATCGCGGCAACGCCGGATGGGACCATCTTCGTCGCCGACAAGACGGGGCGCATCCAGCGATTCGGCGCGAGCGGCCAGGTGGAGAAGGTCTGGGAGACGCCCGAGCACAAGGCCGGCTATCCGGTCGGCATGTGCGTGGCGCCGGACGGGCGGCTTTTCGTCGCGGATACCCACTACAACCGCGTGCTGGTCTACGACCGGGATGGCAACCTGCTGGAGGAGTTCGGCAAGGCCGGCCGGGGACCGGGCGAGTTCGAGATGCCGACCGATGTGGCGGTCGATCGCGACGGCAACGTCTACGTCAGCGAGACCGGCGGCAACGACAGGATCAGCACGTTCGACGCCCATTTCAATTATGTGAAGAGTTTTGCAGGGGCGGACGATGGCGAGGCGGCGACCAGCCGGCCGGTCGGGCTGAGCATCGACTCGGAGAACACCCTGTGGGTGGCGGATGCGGTGAATCACCGGCTGCTGCGGTTCTCGCTGGACGGGCAGCTGCTGGGCAAGATCGGCTCGATGGGCAAGGGGCCGGGACAATTCCGCTATCCGTACGACACATCTGTGATGCCGGACGGGACGCTGATCGTCGCGGAGTACGGCAACAGCCGGCTGCAACAGGTGACGCGCGACGGCAAGAGCCTGCGGACCTGGGGCCAGGCCGGCTGGCAGGTCGGGCAGCTGGGATATCCCTGGGGCGTGGCGGTCGCCGGCAAGAAAGTGTATGCAGTGGACTCCGGCAACAATCGCGTGCAGGTGATCGACTGGTAAGGAGGTCATGCCACGCTAGCTGTGCGGATATGGGCGGAGAATCCCGAGTGGCTCCTGCTGCTGCTGGCGGTGCCGGTGGTGGTGGGCGTGCCGCTCTACGTCCGCAGCCTGGCGGGCCTGTCCGGCGGGAGGCGATGGACCGCGCTGATCGTTCGCAGCCTGGTGATGACCCTGCTGATCCTGTGCCTGGCGGGCTTGCAGTGGACCCAGACCAGCAAGGCGGTCTCGGTGGTCTACGTGCTGGATCGTTCCGACAGCATCCCGCCGGACCTGAAGGACGCCGAACTCGAGTTCGTCCGGCAGACCAAGAAGCAGATGAAGGCCGACGAGGACCGGGCGGGCATCGTCACCTTCGCCGGCCGCAGCCTGATCGAACAGACCCCCGTTCCGGGTGACTACATCCCGCCGATCGAGAAGTCGCAGGTCAAGCCGGAGCAGACGAACCTGGCCGAGGTGGTCCGCACGGCGGCCGCGATCTTCCCGCCGGACACCGCCAAGCGGATCGTGATCATCTCGGACGGCAACGAGACGGCCGGCGATGCCTTGGCGGAGGTCAAGCGGGTGGCGGCGGCGGGCATCGGCATCGACGTGGTGCCGCTGGACTACAGCTATACCCGCGAGGTGCAGGTGACCAGCCTGTGGGCCCCGCCGATGGCCCGCGTGGGTGACGAGGTGCCGCTGAAGATCTCGCTGCTGGCGCGGGCGCCGGCCGAGGGCGAGCTGCTGCTGTTCGACAATGGCCGGCCGATCGTACTGGACCCCGAAACGGGGCGGGAGTCGATCCACGTCAACCTCCAGGCGGGCAAGAACGCCCTGGTGCACCGGGTGCGGATGGACCCGGGCGGACCGGACTTCCACCGCTTCGAGGTGCAGTTCGTCCCGACCCGCAAGCAGGACGACACGATCCCGCAGAACAACACGGCCAGCGCGTTCACCGTCGTGTCGGGCAAGGGAAAAGTGCTGCTGGTGACCACCTCGCGCGAGGACGACGAGCTATTCGAACAGGCCCTCAAGGAGGAGAGGATCGACGTCGAGGTCGTCGACGCCGACAAGATCCCGACGGACCTGGCCGAGTACCAGCCCTACTCGGCCGTAGTGCTCAGCAACGTGCCGGCGGACCTGGTGCCGCGGCCGCTCCAGGAGTCGCTGGCGTCGTACGTGCGGGATATGGGCGGCGGCCTGCTGATGCTGGGCGGGAGCCAGAGTTTCGGGGCTGGCGGCTGGATCGGCTCGCCGGTCGAGAAGGTTATGCCGCTGGATTTCGAGGTCAAGTCGAAGCGGCAGGTGCCGCGCGGCGCCCTGGCGATGGTGATGCACAGCAGCGAGATGCCGCAGGGCAACGCGTGGGGGATCCGGATCGCGCAGGCGGCGGTCGACGCACTGACGCGGCTGGATTACGTCGGCGTGAACGCCTATGACCCGGGCATCGGGCACCCTGTGTGGGTCGTACCGATGAAGCTGGCGCAGGACAAGCAGGGCATCAAGGCGGCCCTGGACAAGATGGTCATGGGCGATATGCCTGACTTTGACGCGAGCCTCCAGATAGCCTTGGCCGCGCTGACAAGAACCGACGCCGCCCAGCGGCACATCATCGTCATCAGCGACGGGGACCCGGCCCCGCCATCGGCGGGCCTGGTGACGCAGTTGAAGCACCAGAAGATCACCGTCTCGACGGTCGGGATCGGCATGGGTATTCACATGCTGCCGGATGCGCTGAGGAATCTGGCCAGCGACACAGGCGGGAGGTTCTACGCGCCGACTGACCCCAACGCGCTCCCGCAGATTTTCATCAAGGAGGCGAGGACCGTCACGCGGGCGCTGATCTACGAGAAGCCGGCCATTCCCGTCCTGCTGCAATCGACGACGGGCTTGGCCAAGGGATTGACCGAGCGCGGCATCCCGCCGCTCCAGGGCGTGGTGCTGACGACGCCCAAACCGCTGATCGACATGCCACTGTCGGTCAAGACCGACAGCGGGACCGACCCGCTGCTGGCCGACTGGCAGGTGGGGCTGGGGCGAAGCGTGGCCTTCACCAGCGGGATGTGGCGGCGGTGGGGTGCCGGCTGGCTGGATTGGGAGAAGTTCAGGCCGCTCTGGGGCCAGACGGTCCGCTGGGCGATGCGCAAGAGCGGCGAGACGGACCTGGACGTCCAGGCATCGATCGAGGAGGGCCGTGGCAGGCTGGTCATCGACGCGGTCGACAAGACGGCCGGCTATCTGAATTTCCTGGAATTCCAGGGCCGCGTCATCAACCCGGAATTGGCCAGCAAGCCGCTTGAGATCGTGCAGACCGGGCCGGGCCACTACGAGGCGAAGTTCGAGGCGGGTATGCCGGGCTCGTACATCATGGGGTTTGCCTACCGCAAGGGCGGCGCGGGCGAGTGGCAGACCGTGCAGACCGGTATCGCCTCATCATACTCGCCGGAGTACGGCCAGCTTCAGGGCAACCCGGGCTTCCTCCAGCAGCTGGCGGACGCCGGCAAGGGCAAGGTGCTGCCGATCGAGCCGGCCAGACTGGCGGACGTGAACGTCTTTCGCCGGGACCTGCCCGAGGCGGTGACCCGCGAGCCGCTTTGGCCGACCCTGATGGCAATCGCCCTGGCGCTGTTCCTGTTCGACGTGGCGGTGCGGCGGATCGCGATCGATCCGCGGGCGGTATTGGCCGGGGCCCGCGGCTGGATTCGCGACCTGGCCGGGCGGTGGCTCGGGGCGGCAGAGACGGAGTCCATCGGCACGCTCAAACAGCGCCGCGAGCAGGTGCAGGAGGAGTGGCGCCGGCGGCTCAAGCAGACGGCGCCGACGGAGGAGACGGGCCCGAAACGAACCAGGACGTTTGAACCGACGGCGGCCGCGGCCGAAGGACAGTCGCTCGAAGATGCCGTCGAGGCGCTCGGCGCCTCTCGCACGGACGCGGAGAAGGCGGGGACGGGCAAGCGGGATGAGACAGTGGATGAAGGCAGCGCAACCAGCCGCCTGATGCAGGCCAAGCGCCGCGCGCGGCAGAAGATGGAAGACGAGGCGAAGGGAGACGGACAGTGACTTTGTCGAGGTTCCGGCGGTTCGCGTTCCCGGCCCCGGAATGGCGGCGGGCGGCATGGTGCTGCGCCGTTGCAGGACCATGGTCTGCCCGGACACCCGATTACCTTTGGGCAGGGAAGCCTTCGGGATCGATTTCGCTGGCTTTCTTTGCCCTGAAGGGACAGGATACGATGCAGCCCAGGGCAGAGCGGGGCGCGTCGTTGGTGCTCGCGACCCGCGCCGCCCCGGGTCGCTCGGCCCGATAGGAATCGGTCGTTCCTTCGGTTGTTGTCCAGCCCTGCAAGGGCGACACAATGCGTCAGTAGCGGAGATCAGAAAATGACCAACGAAATTCCCCAGCAGGTCAAACAGGCGACGGACCGGTTCCGCAGTCAGTTCGAGGCCCTGCGCCGCGAGATCCACAAGGTGATCGTCGGCCACCATGACGTCGTCGAGGGCGTGCTGGTCTGCCTGTTCACCGGCGGCCACGCCCTGTTGGAGGGCGTGCCGGGCCTGGGCAAGACGCTGCTGGTGCGGACGCTGGCGGAGGCGATGCAACTGGAGTTCAGCCGGATCCAGTTCACGCCCGACCTGATGCCCGCCGACATCATCGGCACCAACATCATCATGGAGGACCAGGCGACCGGGCGGAGGGAGTTCCGGTTCGAGCGCGGACCGCTGTTCGCCCAGATCGTGCTGGCCGACGAGATCAACCGCGCCACGCCCAAGACCCAGTCGGCCCTGCTGGAGGCCATGCAGGAACGGCAGATCACCGTCGCGCGGCAGCGATACCCGCTCAAGCCGCCGTTCTTCGTCATGGCCACCCAGAACCCCATCGAGCAGGAAGGTACCTACCCCCTGCCCGAGGCCCAGCTCGACCGGTTCTTCTTCAAGCTGCTCGTGCAGTACTCCGGCCGGAGCGAGCTGAACGAGATCCTCAACCGCACCACGACGGCCAGGACGCCGACGGTCCAGCCGGTGATGAGCGGGGAAGAGATTCTGGCCTCACAGCAGCTGGTGCGGAACGTCGCCCTCGCCCCGCACGTGCAGGACTACGCGATCCGCCTGACGATGGCGACGCATCCGGGCGGCGAGTTCGCCGTCGAGAGCGTCAACAAGTACGTCCGCTGGGGCAGCAGCCCGCGCGGCGCGCAGGCGATCGTGCTGGCGGCCAAGGTGTACGCGCTGATGGACGGCCGGTACAACGTCAGCTTCGACGACGCCCGCAAGGCCGCGACCCCGGCGCTGCGGCACCGGATGCTGCTGAACTTCGAGGGCGAGGCGGAGGGCATCGTGACTGACACGATCGTGAAAGATATCCTGGAACAGCTGCCGACCGGTGCCGCGGCGGCGGCGGCCGGGAAGATGACAAAGTGACAACATGACAACGCGACAACGTGAAGCGGCCGGACAAAAAGGGTTTCGGGATCTCGTACGGGGAGGGCAACAGGCCGATCATCCAGAAGCTCGGTGAGGCCGGGTGGGAGCCGGTGTCGCCAACAACAATGACGCGACCGGCTCTGCCCTGGGCTTTATCGTATCCGACTCCTTCGGGGTCAGCGGCAGGCACGGCACTATCCTGCTCTTGCAGGGGAACCTTGCGGAGGCTGAGGCTGAAGCACATGTGCAGCAGCCGTATCGGCCGGTAGGGGTTTCGTAATACGTGAGTCATATGGGCGTCGACAAGAAGACGATTCAGCAGTGGGACCGGCAGTACGTCTGGCACCCCTTCACCCAGCATACGGTCTGGAATGCCCGGGAGCCGCTGGTGATCGTGGCGGGCGAGGGGGAGTTCCTTATCGACGCCGACGGGAAGCGCTACATCGACGGGGTCTCCAGCATGTGGTGCAACGTGCACGGGCATCGCCACCCCTCCATCGACGCCGCCATCAAAGCACAGCTCGACAGGGTGGCCCATACGACGCTGCTGGGGCTGACGCACCCGCTGGCGGCCGAGTTGGCCAGGAGGCTGGTGGAGATCGCACCGGCGGGAACGGCAGACAAGGAGACAGGGAGACACGGGGACGCGGAGACGCGGAGACACGGAGACGCGGGGACACAAAGACGAGGAGACAAGGAGACAGGGAGACACGGGGACAAGGAGCGACGAGTTCTAAGCAAGGTGTTTTACAGCGACGACGGTTCGACGGCGGTCGAGGTGGCCATCAAGATGGCGTATGCGTATTGGCACCACCGCGGCCAGCCGCGGCGAAGCAGATTCCTCGCCCTGCGGAACGCCTACCACGGCGATACGATCGGGGCGGTCAGCGTCGGCTGCGTCGAGGTCTTTCACGGGGTGTACAAGCCGCTGCTGTTCGAGACGCTCGTCGCCCCGTCGCCGTACTGCTACCGCTGCGAACTTGGCCGCTCGCCGGCCACGTGCGGGATCGCCTGCGCGGCGGAGATGGAACGAATGCTTCAGACCAACGCCGACCGGGTGGCCGGTGTCATCGTCGAGCCGCTGATGCAGTGCGCCGGCGGGATGATCGCGGCGCCGGCGGGGTATCTCAAGAAGGTTCGCGAGGCCTGCGATCGGCAAGGCGTCCTGCTGATCGCCGACGAGGTCGCCACCGGGTTCGGCCGGACGGGCCGGATGTTCGCGTGCGAGCACGAATGCGTCGTCCCGGACCTGCTGTGCATCGGCAAGGGGTTGACCGGCGGGTATCTGCCGGTGGCGGCGACGCTGGCGACGCAGCGGATCTACGACGCGTTCCTGGGCGCTCCCGAGGAACTCAAGACGTTTTTCCACGGCCACACCTTCACCGGCAACCCGCTGGGTTGCGCGGCGGCGGTGGCGAGCCTGGATGTGTTTGCCAAGGAGCAGGTGCTGGCATCCCTGCCGCCGAAGATCGAACTGTTGGGCGAGCGGCTGCGGAAGATGGCGGCTAACCGGTGGGTCGGCGACGTGCGGCAATGCGGGCTCTTGGCGGGGGTCGAGTTGGTGGCGGACAAGGCGAGCAAGCGGGAGTTTCCGTACGGCTTGCAGGTCGGCGCGGAGGTGTGCATGGCCGCGCGGAAGCACGGGGCGATCCTGCGTCCGCTGGGCAACACGATCGTCCTCTTCCCGCCCCTGTGCATCAGCCAGGAGACCCTGGCCCGGCTGCTGGATATTATTGAAACCTGCATCGAGGAGATCGTGCCGGGCCTCGCGGCGTGCAGTAGGGGATGAACGGCAGCGATGCAGCAGGTGAACGATCGTCGGTCAGTCCGAAAGGGAGAGCGGAGTGCCCCGGGGGGCCGCCCGGGGCATTCGTTGCCGCTTCAGGACCGCCGCCTCAACAGCGCTTGCCTTTGCAGTGCCGCAGGGACGAAAGGCAACAGCCCAGGACGCAAGTCCTGGGCGGCCGAGGGACTGCGCAGTATGTTGTTGTGTTGTCGTTACGTGCCGCAGGCACGACAGAATCGCCTTGAGGAACCGGTTGCACCAGCGACGTCGACGTCGTTTCCTGGATAGCTGCGGAGTCGCCCTATATGCCGCGCATACTCACTACAACGGAACCTGACCTGTCCAGCGGAACGCTGGACCTGCCCGCTGCCCGCGGGGTGTTTGTCACCGGCACGGACACGGAGGTGGGCAAGACGGTGATCGCCGGGGCCGCCGCCATCCTCCAGCGGTCGCGAGGTCTGCGCGTCGGGGTCTTCAAGCCGATCGCCACCGGGTGCCGGCGAGACATCCGACTCGGTCTGGTAAGCACCGACGCCGAGTTCCTCGCCGCCTGCGCCGAGACGACCTGCGACCTCCGCACGATCTGCCCGTGCTGCTACGGCACGCCGGCCGCGCCGCTGGTGGCCGTCCGTCACGAGCATCGGCCGATCGATTACGACGCGATCAGCCATTCCTACCGCCACATCGTCCAGACCAGCGACTTCGTGATCGTCGAGGGGATCGGCGGACTGCTCGTGCCGGTTACGGCAAAGTATAACGTGGCGGACTTGGCGGCCGAGTTCGGCCTGCCCCTGGTAATCGTCGGCCGGTCGGCGCTGGGCACGATCAACCACACGCTGCTGACGCTGGAGGCGGCCCGGGCGAGAAATCTGGCGGTGGCGGGGGTCGTGCTCAACAGCTACAACGCGGATGGCGCCACGCTGGCGGAAGAGACGGCGGCCCGGACGATCGCGGAGGTCGGCAAGGTGCCACTCCCGTTGATGGTTCCCAGGGACAAGCATCTGGACGTGCCGCGGGCGCGGGTGGGCCCGGGGATCCTCGGGGCGCTCAAGGAGGCGAGGTGGCTGTAGGGTGTCCCTCGCCGGACAGAAGCATGTCCGCGTGGTGAGCACGCCAGCCAACAGCGCAGGCGTGGTACCCGGTGCCGCTGCGCGGCAAGAGGGTAGAAGGCGGCGAGTAGGCCGTACACAGCCACCTGCAGCCACAACAGCATCGACCACGGCTGGACAAGCCAGCCGTGGCGCCCCTCATGTTAGGTCTCACGCAGCGTTGGTTTCTGCCGGCGCGGGCGGACGACGAACAGTGCCAGCGCGGGCAGGGTCAGTACGGTGAACCCCAGGACGGGGCACAGGCCGGCCGAGGGCGTGATCGTCGGGCAGCCCTCGGAGCCGCTGGCGTCGAGGGTCGGCTGGACCTGGCCGGTCGGTTCCGTGGGGCCGCCCACGCCGATCTTCAACACGTACGTCCCGGGCGTGGCATCGCCGGGCTGTTCCACCAGGATGTAATACACCCCCGGCACGGCCAGCGACCAGATCAGGATCGGATCCTCGGTACTGTAGTGTCCGGCTCCCAGCGCCCCGACGGGGTGTCCCAGGGCCACCGTGCTGCCCTGTTCATCGAGCAGCTGGAGCCGCACGCCGGTCGCACCCGTATCCGGCAGGCCGCCCGCTTCGACGACGTCCAGCACGACCGGGGTGCCGGCCGGCCACGTCGACAGGTCCAGCCGGTAACAGTCGGCATCGTACGGACCGTCGTCCTCGTCCTTGCCGAACAGCGAGCCGATGATCACTTCGTTCGGCCCGACGGGCATGGCCGACTCGAGGGTCGCGTTGCGTTCGAAGCCGCCGTTCTTCTCCGCCTCGTAGCGGACGTTGGCGAATCGCAGCGGGGTCGTCTGCCCGTAGAGGGTCCTGGCTTCGGCGAGCATCTGCTCGGCCCCGGCCGGATTGAGATGCCGCAGCAGAAAGGCAACGGTGGCTCGGTCGTCCGGGGGGATGACGGTTGTGACGGTGCCCCGGCGGATGGGGATCATGATCGACGGCAACTCGGTTTCCAGGATCGGCCGCCGGGCGTGCGTATCCAGCCCGCCAACCCATACGCTCGGTCGGAGGCAGGCCGCGTCGAGCAGCACGGTCGACATGCCGAGAAAATTGTAATTGGCCGCGGCCCGTACGCCGTCGGCCACGTGGCCGAGGCCCAGCACGTGCCCCATCTCGTGCAGACCGACGGAATAGATGTCGTACTGTCGGCTGTCGACCAGCCTCACGTGCGGCTGGCTGAGCAAACGATCGGCCACGACGGGCGCGTCGAGCAGATTGCCGAGGTCCTCGGTGGCATCGAACCAGATGGGCAGGACCGTGTGGATGTGCCTTAGGGGCAGGTCCAGAGCGAGCGCAATGCTGTCCTCCTCCGTCCCCACGGGCCGGAGGCGGTCGTACGGCACGGCGCGGACGGCCAGCTCGAAGACCTGGCCGGGCTGCGCCTCGGCAAACTCCAGGCCGATCGGCGCGATGACCTGGTTCCAGGTGATGAAAGCCCGGCGAACACCGTCGGCCAGATGGGCCAGCTGCGCGGCCGACAGCCCTTTGCCCCCGAAGATGTTGAATCCCCCCAGGTCGATCTGGTATGTGATGCGGCCGTCCGCAACCGCCACCGGATCGATGATCTGGTAGTCGACGGGGTCGGTGCGCCAGATGTGGGTGCCGGCCAGGCAGCGTCCGCCGGCCAACGCGCAGAATCCGGCAAGCACCAGCGGCGCCGTCCAGGCGATCCGGGTCCGGTGGATCCGGCACCGGGCCGGCCGGTTGCGGTCATTCCACTTCGACAAACTGCTGGCTCCCGTTCGAACGGGCCGCGGGGTGAACGTC
>Ga0315298_1007181_pt1 | contig 14825 bp, 13 predicted proteins | sample WHS_1_MG_FD_203077 | JGI IMG/M metagenome (GOLD analysis project Ga0315298, IMG submission 203077) | Extremophilic microbial mat communities from Washburn Hot Springs, YNP, Wyoming, USA - WHS_1_MG | ecosystem: Environmental > Aquatic > Thermal springs > Hot (42-90C) | place: USA: Wyoming... | reverse complement strand
TGCATCAGGGAAATCTTTCTCTATACTGTCGCTTACGGATTCAATGGCTAAGTTGCCGTTTTTGCAGACTATGACAAGCGCGCGTTTCGCGCCGCCCATTATGGCGGCATCCCGCTGTTCTATGCCAGACTTCACTTTATGCCCCCTATTCTTGACTAGAAAAGCATAATTATACTCCGAAGTTGTTAACTGTGTTCGCTCTATCTCAACTCGCACGGGGAAAACTTCTTCAAGACTCTTCCAGACGCTAAGCCCCTCACTTGTAAGCTTACAGCCTTCTCTTAAAGTTACGATTAAACCTGCATCTTTAAGGCGGCTTATTATCGTGCGGACGGCCCCATCACCCACGTTTAATTTCTTAGCTAGCTTATTGCGGCCAATCGGCCTCTTAGCCATAAGCTCCAAGGCCGCAAAAATGTGAAACATGGAAAACGTGGTTGACGGCCCTGGGCCTTTGGGGCTGGCCAGACTTTCAATAAAACTTTTCAGCTGTGAGGTCATAATTGGCGCCACATACCCTTATTTAAAGTGGCTAATTATTATAATTTATGACTGCTGAAGCGTTACAGTGTAAACTTAAGCTTGCACGTGGGCATTTGACTCTGTCAACTTGCCGTTATTTCTGGGATAGTTTGGTGGCAAGCTGCTCTACCGCGTTTTTGACTTTGTTCCATTCGTCTATGTTTCTTATGCTGAACTTGTTTTTTCGCTTCCAAGTGTTGTTCCTGTTTTCCCAAAGATAAAGCCCAATTGAACGCCTTCCAGCAGCTTCATAGACTACAATGGCTTCCCACCATTTGCCACTCTTAAAAATCGTAACGTAATCGATAACCTTGTAGAATTCAGAGATGGGTAATTTTTCCGTTGACTCAGTCATGCTTGCATCTACCTAAATACTGAGTGCGCGCCCAGCCATTTAAGCGTATACTAACAAGCAGACGAAGCTTAGCCGCATGTTTGAGGCATATCTCAATGTTCAGTTTCTTCTCAAACTTTTTATTGTATCAAAAATCTCCTTCATCATATATTTCATTCTTTGTATGCTATGGCGGAAATTTCGACAAGGGCACCACGCATAAGCTCTACTCCAGCAGTGACTCGTGCTGGCGGCGCTTTTCCGAAGTATTTTGAGTATTCACTGTTGAATTCGCTGAAAAGCGAGATGGATGAAAGGTAAACAGTAACCTGCACTACATCATTTATGTCGTAGCCGGCAGCGTTTAATATTGCTTTGATGTTCCGCATGACCTGTGCGGTCTGTGCTTTAACGTCTCCGTCAATCATTTTGCCTTCTTTTGGGTCTACGGCTAGCTGTCCTGAAATAAACAGGAAATTTCCCGCTTTTATTGCTTGGCTGTATGAGCCTACAGGTTTAGGCGCATTTTCGGTTTGGATGACCTGTTTCATAGTTCAGCGCTCCGAAGCCTCATTTTTGTATAGAGGCCTAAAATTACTTTTGGATATTAAACGGAATGTAAGCGATAGTTTGTTTGCTTTTACTTGAGAATGCAGAAAGCCTTTTAAGAAAAAGGGTAGGTTATTAAAACGCTCAGTTGTAGATTTAATGAAGTGTTCCTATGAGACGAAAAGGGAAATACTTGTTTACTTCAGAATCAGTGGGCGAGGGGCACCCCGACAAAGTTGCCGACCAAATTTCTGATAGTGTTCTGGACGCAATCATAGCAAAAGACCCCAAAGCAAGGGTTGACTGCGAAACACTGGTGATGCAAGGGAACGTTATAGTTACCGGCCAGGTCACAACATCCTGCTACGTGTCAATACCCAGAATCGTCAGAAACACACTCCGCGAAATCGGATTCGACAACGCCAAAGACGGGCTGGACTGGGAAACCTGCGGCATCCTAGTTTCCCTAGAGGAGCAGTCGCCGGACATCGCAATGGGCGTTAACGAAACCGAGACACATGAGCAGGGCGCTGGAGACCAGGGAATGATGTTCGGCTACGCCACTAACGAGACAAAGGAGCTGATGCCCATGCCGATAATGCTTGCGCACAAGCTAGTCAAAAGGCTGTCAGACTGCAGAAAACAGAAAATCCTGCCTTATCTGCGGCCAGACTGCAAATCGCAGGTTACAGTGGAATATTGTGATGGAAAACCCGTAAGAGTGCACACCGTAGTCATCGCTGCACAGCACACCGAGGAAGTTGACGAGGCAAAAGTAAGAGAAGATGTAGTTAACCACGTGGTCAAGGCCATTATTCCACCAGAAATGTTAACTTCAGAAACAAAATACATCGTTAACGGCACAGGACGATTCGTGATCGGTGGAACCCTAGCGGATTCAGGCTTGACTGGACGGAAAATAATCGTGGACACCTACGGCGGCTTCGGAAGCCACGGCGGCGGATGCTTCTCAGGCAAAGACCCGTCAAAAGTGGACAGATCAGGCAGTTACATGTCCAGATACATTGCCAAGAACATAGTTGCCTCAGGCCTAGCAGACGAATGCGAGGTGCAAATAGCCTACGCCATCGGCCTAGCACAACCCGTATCCGTGTTCGTGAACACGTTCGACACTGGAAAACTGCCTGACGACGAGATTCTGAAGCTGGTGAAGAAGCACTTTGACATGCGACCTAAAGCGATTATAGAGCACTTGCGCTTGCTCCGGCCGATATACCGGAAAACCGCTGTCTTCGGTCATTTCGGAAGAGATGACCCTGACTTCACATGGGAATACACAGACAAGGCAGAAGAACTGCGGAAAGCACTAAGGCCATAGGCATAAGCCTTCCCCTTTCCTTATTCTATTTTCAGTTCTCATTTACTAGTTTGCAAAAGCATTGCAAAAATCAATAGCTGGAAAAGGAAAATTGCTTGGTTCAGTTCTCTTTTTCCATGCTTTTTAATTAAATATGTGCTAAAAGCTGATAAACCCCCATTCTTCTTTATTCTCCGCAACAAGAAGGGACCTGAAATAGGCTGCGGTGTATTCGCTGCAATAAACTTCAGAGACGAAGCGATATTTCCATATATTTATTGGGGACTACGCGCCCAAAACCATCGAGGACACCAGTCCCATGGATTTCTCACATACGACAATGGCAGGGTTTACCTGCACAAGAGACTTGGCTTAGTGCCCAAATTACTCACCAGCAACATACAAGAATGGCTCAAGCGTCTACCGGGGCACGCGGGATTAGGTAACGTGCGCTATACGACTTCGGGAAAAAGCGATGAAACGTCGATTATTCAGGGCACTCAGCCTGTTACTGCGTCGCTGAATAAGCTGAAACTTGCGATTTCATTTAACGGCAACATCGCTAATGCCATGCTGTTAAGAAAGGAGTTGGAGCAAAGCTTTCCAGGTTTCTCATATAATTGCGATTCAGACATAGTTTGCCAAAAGTTACTGCTAGAACTTGACAAGAGTGGAAACCTAGCAGAAGCTGTCGCTGCATGCATGCACAGCCTTGACGGCGCATTCTCCGTAGCAGGCATAACTGCGGAAGGTGAACTCTTCGCATTCAAAGATCCGCATGGCATAAAGCCGCTTTGCGCCGGGCACAGCCCAGACGGTGCAACCTACGCGTTTTCCTCTGAAACCGTAAGCTTGGACATGAACGGGTTTATCCGAGATTTTGAGCTTGCGCCAGGTGAACTCGTGAAGGCTTCAAAGGATGGTTTTGAGCGTATACAGCTTATTAAGAATCCTCGTAAGGCATTCTGCGCTTTTGAATACGCCTACTTCGCAAGGCCTGACTCAAGGTTTGATGGTAAATACGTTTACGAAATACGCGAAGATTTTGGAAGAAATCTCGTTAGGGAATACCCGGAAATTGTTAAAGACGCGGATGTCATTCTCTCCGTGCCTGAGACAGGCGATGACTCTGCGATGGGGGTCCACGAGGCTTCCGGGCTTAGATGGGAGCGCGCCTCACGTAGGCACCGTTACGTAACTGAAAGAGCCTTCATACTATTGAATAATGAGCGTTTCTCAACAATCGACCGCAAAGTAAACATCCTTGGCTCCAAAGTTAAAGGTAAACGAGTTATAGTAACAGAGGACAGCATAGTACGCGGCGACACCACAAAAATCATTATAGAAAAACTGCGGCGGGCAGGCGCCAGCAAGGTTTACATGTTCGTGACGTTTCCCCGCATAATCGGCCCCTGCTTCTACGGAATTGACATGGCAACTTACGGGCAACTGATAGGTTCAAAGCATAAGCCCGAAGAAATCGCTAAGATAATAGGCGCAGACGCCGTGTGCTATCAATCCATCGAAGGATTAGTGCGCGCCACAGGGCACAGCCGCGGAGAGCTATGTTTAGCCTGCGTTACAGGTGAATACCCGACGCCTTATGCACAGAAGTTAGCTGACGAAATGAAAGGAAAATTTCTCAAGGGCTATGAGGAAAAGGGAAGGCTCTACGAAACCTGCGAGATTTCAAGTGCGCATAGTGATAAAACAAATTAAGTGTTTCCGTTTATTCTCTAACAAAGGTGTCGCGAATGGAGAAAGTAGGCGTACTCGTCGTGTCATACGGTGCAAGAGAAGCCGCGATGATTGACGCTTTTAGCCGAAGCCCAAACCACAAAGTGGAGCTCTACATTGCAGACAAACAGCGCAACCCATTCAATATGAAAAGAGCCGCAAAGCATGTTGTTATACCCGACTTGAACATCGAGGAAATTTGCAGGTTTGCCGAGGCTAACCGGGATAAAATCGACTTTGTGCTGGTTGGCCCTGAAAAACCCATAATTGAGGGCGTACGCAACCTTGTAGAGCAGCGAACTGGCATCCCAGTTATCTGCCCAACACGGGACTACGCCATAGAAGCCAGCAAAGTTCAGCAGCGCTTGTTGCTGCAGGAAATAGCGCCGGAAGCAAATCCGCGCTTCAAAATCTTTGACCCGAAGGATTATGATGGGCTATCCGCTGTAAAGAAGGACGTTTACGAGTGGCTTGATGAGCTTGAGAACCAAGCGGTGGTGAAGCCAGACAAGCCTGCAGCAGGCAAAGGTGTAGGCGTTTGGGGTGACCACTTCACAACGCGCGAGCAGCTCTTTGAGCATTTCCTTTCAAACTTCCAACATGGCGCGGTTATAATCGAAGAGAAAGTAGATGGAGAAGAATCCAGCTTTCAAGCGTTCTGCGACGGCAAGCATCTGGTTCCGTTACCGGATACGCGTGATTACAAGCGTGCATTTGACGGCGACAAGGGTCCAAACACCGGCGGCATGGGCGCCTACAAAGACGCGGATGACAAATTGCCTTTCCTAACGGCGGCTGAACGGGAATGCGAACTTGAGCTTGCCGAGAAAATTTTTGAGAGATGGGCGGCGAAAATAAACGATAACACCGCCTTGAGAGGCGTGCCATTGTATTTGGCTTTTATGCACACTGGAAAGGGTATAAAGGTTCTCGAAAACAACAGCCGCCCAGGCGACCCCGAAATCATTAACATTCTTCCACTTTTAAAGGATGATTTCGTTGAAGTCTGCTTCAGAATTTTAGAAGGAAACCTCAAGCGTGTGGAATTGGAGAAGGCAGCCGCCGTGTTAACTTACAAGGTTCCACCCACATACGGCGGCTACGCGGACGCCTTCCCGGAGCGTGTGAATAAGACTAAGGTGGACACGCCAGTTGACTTGTCAAGGGCTTATGCGCTTGCAGAAAAATACGGTGATCGAATCAGAGTTTACCCAGGCTCCATGGAGGTTAGAGACGGCGAAACCTACGCGCTGAAATCCCGGGCAGTAGGCGTTTTAGGCATCGGCGCAAGCATCGAGGAAGCACGTCAAATTTCATTGGAGGGCACGCGGGCGATAAGCGGCGGAGCGCTCTGGAACAGAACTGACATCGCGGCGAGGCAGCACATAGCACAGAGCATAAGCCACATGGAGCAGTTGAGGCGTAACCTGTGAAGCCCGTTTTCATATCAGACTGCGAGGGCCCCATAAGCAAGAATGACAACGCTTATGAAATAACGGCGCATTTTATCCCAAACGGTGATAAGCTTTTCGCGCTCATAAGCAAGTACGACGACGTGCTTGCCGACGCTTTTAAACGGCCTGGCTACTCCGCTGGAAACACGCTAAAGCTGATTCTGCCCTTCCTAAAAGCATATGACCTCACAGATGAGCAGATAGAGGAATTTTCCGCTCAAAATCTGATTCTAATTGCAAACAGCAGAGAAACACTGCAACATGTGCAAGCAGTAGCCAGCGCTTTTATTGTCAGCACAAGCTATGAGCATTACATCAAGGCGCTTTGCAGAGCCACAAATTTTCCGTACGCAAACACTTACTGCACTAAACTGCGCCTCAGCAAGTATGACGTCAGCGAAGGGGAAAAGGCTTGGCTGAAAGATGTCGCGAAAGAAATTGCGCAGATGCCGATGATTAATATTCCGCCGGCTGCAAAGGCAATAGAAGACTTTTCGCCTGTGGATCAGGAAACAATTAGGCGGCTTGACAAGATTTTCTGGAGCGAAATTGCAGGCACGAGGTTAGGCCGAATCTTCATAGAAGTAACCACTGTGGGCGGCAAGCAAAAGGCTGAAGCCATACAAGATGCTGTGGAACGCGTAGGCGCGCAGTTAAGCGATGTGATGTACGTGGGCGACAGCATAACTGACGTGGAAGCCTTCAAACTTGTTAGAAGCAGCGACGGCTTAACTGTTTCATTCAACGGCAACGAGTACGCGGTGAAAAACGCTGAAGTCGCAGTGCTATCTCAAAGCAGCATCGTAACCGCCGTAATCGCTGACCTATTCTTTAACCTTGGGAAACAGCAAACACTGAAAGTGCTGGAAAGCTGGAGCCTTAAAACGCTGCAGAAAAGCACGGTTAGCCAGCATCTGTGCAGCAAGCTCCTCGAATTGTATCCTTCCGCTTTGCCCAAAGTTCAAATAGTAACAGCGGAAAATATGGACATCATAGCCAAAGAAAGCAGCGAGTTTAGAAGGAAAGTGCGAGGCGAAAGCATAGGGAGGCTCGGATAATGACTGGCAAACCTGTTATCGAGGACACTTATGCGGAAGCTTTCGCCGGGATTTTTTGCCGCATAATCATTACAGCTGACGATAAGCGTACGGTTCGCAGCGCAGCCGAGGACGCAACCGCAACACCGGCCGTGGTGATTGGCAGAGTAGAGGGCGGAGTTGAAAAATGGCTAAGCGAGAAAGAGACGCCTGACGGCCGCGCAGGCGCGCTGCTGCAGTTCTGGGGTGCAATAAACTCACGTACATCCTTCTCTGCATCGTTGAAGAAGTTTGAAACCGAGTTGTCCTACAGAATACGGCAGGACATTCTGGTTAAGCCTTTCACTGCAGTTTATGACGCATTGCCAGATGCAGAGGGAAAACTGGACATGATGGAGCATGTTGGACACTGCGGTGACGGCTACGAATGGACTGAAAAGCGACATGACCGCGAAGTCATCATTGTGCCGCTTATGGTTCCAGACTTCGTCATCGAACGCCGGCTTGGCTATGCTCGCGGCGTTATGGGCGCAAACTTTTGGGTTATGTGCAGGACAAAAGAAGCCGTGAAGAAGGCGGGCCGAAAAGCCTTAGACGCCATACACACAGTGGCGGGCGTAATCACTCCTTTTGATGTTTGTTCCGCTGGCTCAAAGCCAGAAACCAATTTTCCAGCTATAGGACCTACTACGAACCATCCATATTGTCCATCACTTAAACCGAAATTACCTCGTTCACTAGTGCCCGATGAAGTGCGTTACATTCCCGAGATAGTAATTAACGGTGTCTCAATGGATGCTGTCAAGCGGGCAATGAAAGCAGGAATCCAAGCAGCGCTTAATGTTGACGGCGTCGCCCGCGTTTCAGCGGGAAACTATGGCGGAAAACTAGGCGACTACAAAATTTACCTGCGAGAGCTGGTTTCATGAGCCGCTTTGATGTAGTAGGCTTCGGCGCGCTTAATGTGGATAAACTCTTCAAAGTGAACAGGATCGCGCGAGAGGAAGAAGAAAGCTTCGTTGAGGACTACGCAGAGGACTGCGGTGGTTCAGCAGCCAACACCACAGTTGGCCTTGCACGGTTAGGCTGCCGGGTTGGCTTCATCGGCAAAGTAGGCTGCGACAGAGAAGGCGACCTGCTAATCCAAAGCTTCTGCAGGGAAGGCGTAAACACAGAGGGCATCGTCCGCGCTGAGCAGGGCAGAAGCGGGTCGGTCTTTGGTTTTGTAGATAGAAAAGGCGGGCGCGCATTGTATATTAACTCGGGCGTCAACGACACCATAACTTTGGAAGATGTCAACGTAGCTTATGCTTCGCAAACGCGTTTTCTGCATTTAACCTCGTTCGTCGGCGAAAAATCATTTGAAACTCAGAAGAAACTCTTAGACATAATACCCGACCGTGTCAAGGTAAGTTTTGATCCAGGCGCATTATATGCCCGACGAGGCTTCGCAGCTCTGGAACCCATAATTCGAAGAACCCATGTTTTAATGCCCAATGCCCTCGAGCTTAAGCTGCTGACGGGGGAAGCGGATTACCGCAAAGGCGCAGACTTTATGCTTGAAAAGGGCGTTACGATTGTGGCGGTCAAACTTGGAAGCGGCGGCTGCTACGTTACGGACGGCCGCGAAAAGCATCTGATACCGGCGCTTAACGTGAAGGTTGTAGACACCACGGGAGCGGGAGACGCATTCTGCGCCGGCTTCCTCTACGGATTGCTTAAGGACAAAAGCCTTCAAGAATGCGGCGCACTTGGCAACTTTGTTGCTTCACGATGCATAATGAAAATGGGCGCTAGGGCAGGGTTACCCTACGCTAAGGATTTAGAACTTCCGGGTTAGATTGTCCACGAGGCTTTCGAAAATTAATTTCCCATCACCGTACTGCGGCATCTTCTCTTGGCGCGTCCAGTCTGGCTGTTGCCACCAGTAAAACGCCCTTTCAGGATGCGGCATCAAACCGAAAATGGTGCCTTCTTTGTTGCATATACCCGCAATATCGTGGAGAGAACCATTGGGGTTAGTTGGATATTTACCTTCTGCATATTCACCATTCTTGCTGCAGTAGCGGAAAACCAGCATGTCCCCGTCAATGAGCCTGTCAAACATTTTCTGCTGCTTCTCCTTTGGAAACAGGAATCTTCCTTCAGAATGCGCCACAGGTATTCTAAGAACGCTGCCCGTTGGAATTTTGCTTGTAAAAATGCATTTGCCTCTGTTTTCTTGTTTGAGGTAGACCCAGCGGCAATTGTAGCCTTGTGGAATGTTCGCAGCTAATGCGGCTTCGGGATATTCGCTTACACCGTCGAACCCTGGAAGCAGACCGTACTCAACGAGAACTTGGAAGCCGTTGCATATGCCGAGAATTGGTCTACCGTCGTCAACGAATGCGCGGATTTCTTTGCCCAACTTGGCCGAGAGCCATCTTGCAAGTATGGCGCCGGCGCGGACGTAGTCGCCGAATGAGAAGCCTCCGGGAAAGACAAGTGCTTGATAATCCATGAGATTTCTGCGTTTGGCAAGCTCGTTCACATGCAAGATTTCCGCCTTTGCGCCTAGCTCTTGGAATGCTCGTTGGGTTTCGGCGTCGCAGTTTGTTCCGCCCACACGTAAAATACAAACTTTGATTTCCTCACGCTTCACGCCTGTTACACCTCGCTGCTTAAAGTTTTCTTCCAACGGCGATATAGCTCGGCAACTGCGGCATCAACAACAACCTTCCCGTGTAAACCGCGAATTGTCAATCTTGCGTCATCAGTTACTTCGCCTATTCTGGCGCACGCATTATTTTTCATTAATGCTTCAAAATCCGCCTTGTCTTGCGCGTCAACTTCCACAAGAAAACGGCTGTTAGACTCAGAAAACAACAGGAAATCGCTACGGGTTACCTGCTTACTCGGAGCCACTCTTAGATCCAGCTTCAAGCCTAAGCTGCCTGCAAAAGCCATTTCCGCCGCTGCCACCGCCAAGCCGCCTTCTGAAAGGTCATGGCAGGCTTTAACGAGGCCTAGGTCAATGGCTTTGGTTATTGCTCGGAAGGTTCGTTTTGCCTGTCCTGCCCTCACTTTTGGCACCGACCTGCCCAAGTAACCTTTAAGCTTATAATATTCCGAGCCGCCCAGTTCATTGAAGGTTCGGCCGACTATGTAGATAAGGTCGCCTGGCTTCTTCAAGTCCATTGAAACTGCCAGCCGAATGTCAGAAATTATGCCCAGCGCGGTGATTAGGAGAGTGGGCGCAACAGGTCCCAGCGGCGACTCATTGTATAGGCTGTCTTTGCCTGAGATGAAGGGTGTTCGAAAAGCGATGGCGAAGTCATAGCAGGCTTGACATGCTCTAACAAGGGAGCCAAGCCTCTCAGGCTTCTCCGGATTGCCCCATGTGAAATTGTCCAGAAGCGCTATTCTGCGGCCGCCCACTGCCACGTTGTTGCGTATGGCTTCGTCTATGGCTGATGCGGCCATCCAGTAAGCGTCAATTTTCCCGTAATTCGGGTTCATGCCGCATGATATTACGGCGCCTTTCCAGGAGTTTTCCAGCGGCTTTATCACCGCGGCATCATTTGGTCCGCTGTTTTCGCCATGCAGCGGCTTCAGCACAGTGTTCCCTTTTACTTCATGGTCGTAGGTGCGTACTACGCTTTCTTTGCTGGCGATGTTCGGTGCCTCGAGTAACGCTAAAAGAGTTTCCGTGAGGTCCGCAGGCTCTGGAAACGTGGGTTCCTCAATTTCTACAGTTGGATATATAGCGTTTTTTACGCTTTCAGGCGGTTTAAAGAGAAATTTCATGTGCATGTCTGCGACTTGTTCGCCTTGATAAGCGAGTTGTAGTCGCTGCTCTTTGGTGAGCGTCCCTATTGCAGTTGCTTCTACATCTTCTTTTTCGAAAACTTCCAGCACGTTTTCGAGTTTTTCAGGCGGAACTGTTAAGAGCATTCGTTCCTGGGATTCTGAGAGGTAGATTTCCCAAGGCGCTAGCCCCAGGTACTTTAAGGGAACTTTGTCCAGCGCCACTTTTGCGCCGCAGTCAAATTTTTTTGCGGTTTCGCCTACGGCTGAGGATAAGCCGCCTCCGCCTAAATCCGTTATCGCCGATGCGAGTTCCCGGTCTCGGATTTCAATCACCGCTCGCTTCAGTTTCTCCTCCTCGATGGGGTCGGCGATTTGCACGGCTGGACGAGAGACTTCTTCTGACTTTTCGGTCAGTTCAGCTGAAGCGAAGGTTACGCCGTGGATGCCGTCGCGGCCGGTTTTTCCGCCTGCAAGCACTATTATGTGGCCTGGCTGGGCGTTTCTTCGGAACTTTTTAAGCGGTAGGATCCCCACGCATCCACAGTAGACCACGACGTTGCCTGTGTAGCTTTCGTCAAAGTATATGGCGCCGTTCACGGTGGGGATGCCCATGTTGTTTCCGTAGGCGCCGATGCCTGCGGTAACACCCATGTAAACATACTTTGGATGCTTCACGCCTGCTGGAAGCTTCGCGTAATCATAATCTAACGGGCCGAAGCCCAGAACGTCGGTGCATGCAATGGGGTCAGCCCATACGCCGAGGACGTCGCGGATTACGCCGCCTACGCCTGTGGCTGCGCCTCCGAAGGGCTCCACTGCAGACGGGTGATTATGTGTTTCAACTTTGGCGGCTATGCCGTAGCCTTTGTCGAAGCGGATTATGCCTGCGTTATCTTCGAAGACGCTGAAGCACCAGCGGGGGGCGATTGCTTTGGTGGCTTTTGCTATGTATGTTTTAAAGAGGCTGTTGATTTCCGTTTTGCCTATGCGGATTTTGCCTTTGAATGTCTTGTGATAGCAGTGTTCGCTCCATGTCTGCGCTATGGCTTGCAACTCCACGTCCGTTGGGTTTCTGCCCTCGCTCGCAAAGTAATCTCTGATGGCTTTCATCTCTTCTATGTTTAAGCATAAGCCCAGTTCGCCGCTGATTTCTAACAGCTGCCTGTCAGAGGCTTTGGATAGGGCTACTTCGTAAAGTGGGAAAGCGGTTTTTCTGCGTATGTAGAAGCTTCCGTTCATTTCTGCTCCTCTATTATTATTGTGTAATTATCCTTCGTTGGATTCGCCAAAAGTTTTCGGCACATTTCCTCCGCTTTCGCCGCGGCTTCCTTCTGCGTTTGAGCCTCGAGAATTACTGTGTAAACCTTGCCCACGTTCACGGCGCTAACTGCGTAGCCGAGCTCTTTTAGTAGGCGCGCTGTGGTTTCGCCTTCGGGGTCGCTGTGACCTGGTTTCAGGCTGACTTCTATTTTTGCGCGGTATTTCATGGGCTAAATGTTAAGCGCTTGGAATTTAAACGCTTTCATCACATAAAATGCAAAGCATTATGCTAAGACTAAATTCTTACCGGCGTGCTTTATCACTATTCTCTGCGTGTCGGTCACGATTCCAATCTGCTCCGGCTGCGCGCCAGCCTTTTCTAAGGTGTTCAGCGCGTTTTCTGTCTCTTGCTTGTCCACGATTACCGCAAAGCCCCAGCCCATGTTGAAGGTTCGGAACATCTCCTCATCCGTTACGGCGTAGCCGAGTTCTGCGGCGGTTTTCTGAATTAAGCTGAAGATTGGTTGCGGCTTGAAGTTGCGGAATTCGAAGCCTGTGCCAGGGGAGAATCGGGCGAGATTGTTGAATTTCAAGTATGCGTCTCCTGTTATGTGCACCGCTGCCTTGATTCGTGTTGTCTCGGCTAATTGGAGGATGGGTTTAACGTAGATGCGTGTAGGCTCCAGCATCTCGCTGATGAGTGCTCTGCCAATCGCGTCTGGCGCATCGTGCGGCTCGTATTTTCCACCCCATTGCCTGAGGAGAATTTTCCGTGCAAGGGTTATGCCGTTGCTGTGTAGACCGCTACTTCTCAAGCCTATTATCGGGTCGCCTGCCTTGATGCCCTCACCAGTGATTATTCGAGGCTTTTCCACTCTGCCTATGGCAGCGACAATCATGTCGAAGCCTTTGCCCTCCGCAATGCCCTTGATGAGTTCAGCTACGTCGCCTATTTCTCCGCTTGTGACAGGGCATTCCGCTTCCTCTGCGCCGCGGGCGATTCCCTCGAGCCACTGCCGCACAAGCGCGGGGTCGCTGACTTGCGCGTGAATGTTGTCGGCTAATGCAAGCGGCGTGGCGCCTGAGCGTATCACGTCGTTAACCGCCATGGCAACGGCGTCAACGCCTATTGTATCGTATTTGCCTGCCAGCTGCGCCAGCAGCACCTTGGTGCCGACGCCCTCGATGACCAAGTCCAAATAAGCGTCTTCGCTAATCGGGAATATGTTGCCGTAGGGCAGCTGCAGCACTGCGCCTTGGCGGCTGTACCTGTAGGTTTCCTGCAGTCGCTTTAGGGCTTTCTTGGATTCTGCGCGTTGCTCGCGGTTCACGCCAGCATCTGCGTAAGTAAAGTTTTTAACCATGGCGCGTCTGGTTCTCCTGTTGCTACTTCTTTCGTGATGGTAGCAGATAATAGTTGCTGTTCGACTTGCGGGATAAAAGTTTAAGTTTAATATGTGCATGTTTAAGTGTGCAATTGCGGTCGTAGTCTAGTTTGGCTAGGACATCAGCCTCCCACGCTGACGACCCGGGTTCAAATCCCGGCGACCGCACCATCACCACTAGTTCTGGTGCACTGGCCATTCCTGCCTTTTTTAAATGTAGACGTATGGACATTTGCGGGACCACCGTGATACATGATTATGATAGGAGACTTGAGGCGGCTAAGCTACGGCTTTCAAGGCTTGCTAACGGACAGGCGCTTTTAGCCTTTATTGATCATTTAAAAGCTCTCGGCCTTTCAGATGGCCGACTGACCAAGTACGCGAACCACCTCTGCGTCATCATGAGGAGCACCCGTTTGACCCCTCAACCATAAGCAGAAGCCAAGTAGAGAACGCCATAGCGTGGATTAACAGTCAACCATATAAGGCTTCCACGAAAGATGACTTTAGGCTTGTCATAAAGCAAATTGTCCAGTACGCTAAATGGGGAAGGTCGAAAAGACTAATCCAACATAACAAGGATTGAAACTATAATTAGAACAAACACTTGCGCGCTACAATGGTGTTGTAGTAGGGTTTTGGAGGGGTGGTCCTCTACAATTCAATCATTCAATAACTACGATGACGTGCTCTGAGCAATAATATTCCTAACAATTGCCGCCTACATTATCATCTTCAACGTTTCATTGAGGAAGTGCATGTTCACATTTTCTAGTTTCTTAAGAACCGCAATCATTCGCTCAAGTTTTTGTTTCCGCTCAAGACCATTTACCTCAAGACTCTTGATTGTAGCTTCAAAATGCTTCATTTCCACGAATTTCGCCTTTTCTTCCATCGCCATCCTCGCGGAATCCAAAGCCAGCTTTTCAAGTTCCGCACCTGTCCACCAAGCCGTCATCTTCGCAAGCGCATTAAGATCAACCGTTTTGGCAAGCGGAATCTTTCGCAGTTTTTGAGTATGCACTTCAAGGATTTCCTTTCGAGCCTCAAAATCTGGCGGCGGAATAAGGCAAATCTCGTCAATGCGACCCGCACGGATAAAGGCATAGTCTATGTCCTCGAGGAAGTTTGTCGCGCCTATGAGAAAACTTTGGCGTGTCCTTTGACCAAGCCATTCAAGAAGCATATTGGTAACTCGCCTCGTTACTCCGCTGTCCCCGCTACCGATCTTGTCCCTTGCCATCGCGATCTGATCCACTTCATCCATGAACACCATTATAGGCGAAAGCATCTCAATCATCCTTGTAATTTGTCGCACCCGCGACTCGCTCTCTCCCACAATGCCTCTGAAGAAGTCGCTCGGCGATAAGCGAACCATTGCAATTCCCAATTCCTTTGCCATTGCCTCCGCAAAGTAACTCTTGCCTGTTCCAGCAAGAC
>Ga0315298_1007179_pt1 | contig 14826 bp, 19 predicted proteins | sample WHS_1_MG_FD_203077 | JGI IMG/M metagenome (GOLD analysis project Ga0315298, IMG submission 203077) | Extremophilic microbial mat communities from Washburn Hot Springs, YNP, Wyoming, USA - WHS_1_MG | ecosystem: Environmental > Aquatic > Thermal springs > Hot (42-90C) | place: USA: Wyoming... | reverse complement strand
CTCCCAATGGGAGGATTAGGAAACTCATGCTCTTTCAAGTAAAGAGTATGAGCAACCTCCAGAAAGAGAGGCTAAACTATGGTAGGAAGTTAGACACGCCCTAATATTGTGTAAATAAACATCATTAGTAACATCCTTAGAATATTATAAATTAAAAACTACTTTTCAGATTCTTCTTTTACTTTCCTTCTTCGCTATGATCTAAAATGATGTATAATTGAATGAAAAAGCTAAGTTTGGTCTATTCCATAAACCCATATAATTCTTATAATAATCAGATATTACTTTTAGTATAATAGTAAAAAACTGATGGAATTAATTAAAGCATCTTCTTTAATATGCTTTAATCTTTTTCTTTCTTAAAAATTAAAGTTATTTTTTAAATATTTTTAAAAAATTTAATGGGCCGAGCCGGATTTGAACCGGCGACTTTCGCTGTGTGAGAGCGACTTTGGGAGTCTTTTGTCCCACCAGGCTAGACCATCGGCCCTCTAAAAATCAATACTTAAAAATTAAATATACTTTAACGCTTTATTTCTCTTCTTTTCCATCTAAGATTTTTACTTCTACATTTTCTACATCTTTCAGCTGTAGGAGCATTCCTAGCTCCACAATCTCTGCATATTTTTAAAAAAAGCTTCTTTTTTTGAGCAATTTTTAAAAGTACTGGATCCCTAATAGGCATGTTTTTTACCTCTTTCTAAGAAATTTAAAATAAAATTGCTTTTATATAATATTTTATTTATTTTATAAAAAATTAGAGAAATTTAATTATATCATAAGGTTTCATTGCAATTCTTACACCAGCTCTCATTAATGATTCTACTTTTGATTTATAGCTACCTATTTCACCAATTACTATTGCTCCTGCATGGCCCATTCTTTTTTCAGGAGGTGCTGTTTTTCCAACAATATAAGCTATTGTATTCTTTTTAATACCATTTTTCATTAAATATTTTGATAATTCTTCTTCCATCGTGCCACCTATTTCACCAATAATAATTATAGATTCTGTTTCTTTATCTTCTTCAAACATTTTATATACTTCTAAGAAAGTTGTGCCAACTACCCTATCCCCTCCAACACTAATGCTTGTAGATTGTCCAATTCCATTCTTAGTTAAAATATTTGCAATTTCATATGTTAATGTTCCACTTCTAGACATTATCCCTACTTTTCCATATGAAAAAACATGATGAGGCATTATTCCAATTTTTACTTTATTGGGAACTATTATCCCAGCACTATTTGGACCAATTATTCTTACCCCTTTATTTCTAGCTAATTCAATCATTTGTAATGAATCATGTAAAGGAGTTAATTCTGTTATTACAATTATTATTTTAATATTATTTTCGATAGCTTCTTTTACAGCATTAAAAACATTATTTGCTGGAACAAAAACTATTGTCGCATTTATTCTATTATATCTAATAGCTTCTTCTATTTTATTATACACTGGTACTCCATGAATTTTTAATCCTCCCTTACCAGGAGTAACACCTGCTACTATCTTTGTACCATATTTAAGCATTTTCTCAGTATGTATCGATCCTTGTTTACCAGTTATCCCTTGGACTAAAACTCTAGTTTCTTCATTTATTAATATTGGCATTTTTTATCACATTCTTTAACAGCATTTTTTATAAGCAATTCCATATCATCAAAATACTTTATTCCAGCCATTTTCAATATTTTTTTAGCTTTTTCTTCATTTTCTCCAATTAATCTAACATACAATTTTGGAAGGTTTAGTTTTTCCTTAGCTAAAATTATCCCTTTAGCTATTTCATCACATTTAGTCATTCCACCAAAAACATTTATTATTATACATTTCAAATTTTTCATACTTGATACTTTTTCAAGAGCTTTAAAAGTAGCTTCAAGATTTGCTCCACCACCTAAATCATAAAAATTTGCAGGTTTCCCTCCAAAAAGGTTTATTAAATCAAGAGTTGCCATAACTATTCCAGCACCATTTCCTATAACTCCAATATTACCATCAAGTTCTACAAAATTTTCTCTTTCCTTAGGAATGCAATCTACTCTATTATTAATTAAATATTTTGAAATTTTATTAGCAAATTCTTTTTTAATAATTAATGCATCATCATCTAGTACTATTCTTGCATCAATTGCTATTAATTCTCCTTTAGTAGATAATGCTAAAGGATTTAATTCAATAATTTCTGCATTAAATTCTTTAAAAATAAACCATAATTTTCTTAAAATTTCTTTAAATTCTTCAAATTTTTCTTTTTCTAAAAAATCTATAAAAGGAATTTTATTTAAAATAGAATCGTTTAAACCTTCTTTATAAGAAAATTTAAAGAAATGTACTTCCTCTTTCCTCTTCTCAATATCAATCCCTCCATAACTTGAAAATAATAGAATTGGAGAACTTGTACTCCAATCAATAGTAATAGCTATAAAAAACTCTTTTTCTATATCTATTTTTTCTTCAATTAATATATTCCTTATAGTAATATTATTTATTTTTTTATTAATCATTTTTTTAATTAATTCGATAAGTTCTTTTTCATTATTTGCTAAAGCAATACCACCTATTTTAGTTCTTTCTTTCAATGGTAATTGAGCTTTTAAAAAAATAGGGTAATCTATTTTTTTAGAAATTTTTAAGCAATCTTCAATAGATTTTATTAAAAAGCCCTTAGGTATTTTAATTCCATAATCATTTATGATTTTCTTTGATTCATATTCAAGCAATAACAATTCTTCTTCAATAATTATTTTCTTTTTTAAATATTTATAAAATTTTTATTTTTTAAAAATAAATTAAAAATTAAGTTTATTTTAATTAAAAAATTTACTTATTTATTAAAGGATTACTTATTCCTTCAGAATAAATAAATTATTTTTTTAAGTATAATGAAAAATCTATTTATACTAGTTTATCATTTTAAAAAATACTTTAATTAGGAATAAAGGAAAAGAAAAGCGAGGAACGATAATAATGTCTGAAAAAACTGCTACTGTATTAATAGGTAAAAAGCCTTTAATGAATTATGTATTAGCTTGTTTTACAGCAATACAATCTGGAACAAATGAATTAACAATAAAAGCCAGAGGAAAAGCAATTAGTAGAGCTGTTGATGTAGTACAAATTCTTCAAAGAAGATTCTTCAATGATTTACAAGTGAAAGACATAAAAATTGGTACTGAGCAATTAACTGGAGAAAATAATGTTACAGTAAACGTAAGTACTATAGAGATAAACGTAACACGCAAAAAGTAAGCAACATTAACATAAAAAATACAGAAAAATACAACGAGTACCTATAACGAGTTAAAAAACTTAAGTACTTCCTTAGTTTAGGGTAGCTTAAAGTATGAAATTTGGTGAAAATAAAAATGGAAACTCCTATATGTTTATTTTGTTTAAGGAGTGGTGTTTTATGTCCTAAATGTAAAGAGAAAGTAATAAGTGGAGAAATTTCTCAATTAGATATAAATATTATGCGTCTTCTTTTAGAAGAAGAAAAAGATTTTCCAATACTTCAATCATTTTCATTTATAAAAGCAATAGAAATAAATTCTCTTATTGTAATTGTTTTTAATGAAGGTTCTTTATCAAATACTTCTTTAAGAATAATTTCTAAACTTGGAAAATCTTTAGAAAGTAAAATTGGTAAAAAAATAAGATTTATAGAAAATATAGCAGATGAAAGAAAATTTATTGAAAAAATTGTTTTTCCAGCAAGAGTAATAACAATTAATAAAATTTGGCTTCCTGATGGAAGTATTGAAAGTAGAGTAATATTAGATAATTTAAAAAACCTTAAAATTCCAAAAGAAGCTATTATTACCATAGCTGAAAAAGTTAAAGGTTTATCTTTAAGAATAGATTCTGAAGAAAAAGGGACACCAATTATCGTCAAGCTTAAACATGAAAAACAGAAAAAAATGGCTGAAAATACATCTATTATCCGAAGTTAATCTTATAAATTCTAAAATTCACTTTTTAATTTTTTACTATATTATTTAAAATTAACAAAACCTTATTCTTTTTAATTATAAAGTTTTAAAAGAAGCATTAACTATTTTTTAAATTTTTATATTTAAATAAAACTTTTAGGATAGAAATAATGGGGAAAATAATTTGGAAAGAACATATGCATCAGATGTAGCTAATATTGAAGAAGGTAAACGTGTTAAATTGATTGGTTGGGTTCATGAAATAAGGGATTTAGGTGGTATAAAATTCATACTTCTTAGAGATAAAAGTGGAATTTGTCAAGTAACTATAAAAAAGAAAAATGTAAAAGAAGAAGTACTTAAAAAAGTTGAAAAAATAAGATCAGAATACGTTGTTTCGATTGAAGGGATTGTTTCAATAAATGATAAAGTTAAAGGTGGAGCAGAAGTATTATTAGAAGATATAAATATAATTTCAGAAGCAAAACAACCATTACCATATGATATTGTTGGAAAAGTTAAAGCAAAACTTGATACAAGATTAAATTATAGAATACTTGATTTAAGAAAATTAGAAAATAGGGCAATATTCATAATAGGAAATGTTGCATTAAATGAAATTAGGAATTTTTTAATGAAAGAAGGATTTATAGAAGTTAGAACCCCACGAATTATATCTACTGCTACTGAGGGGGGAGCTGCACTTTTTACAATAAATTATTTTAATAAAATAGCATTTTTAGCGCAAAGTCCACAATTATATAAAGAAGAATTAACAACTGTTTTTGAAAAAGTATTTGAAATAGGGCCATTTTTTAGAGCTGAAGAATCTCACACTACAAGGCATATTAGTGAATTCACATCAATAGATATTGAAGCAGCATTTCATACAAAAGAAGATGTTATGGAATTATTAGAAAGAATGATTAAAGAAGTTATAGATAAAGTTTCTCAAAAATGTAAAGAAGAATTAAAATTATTAAATATCAATCTTGAACCTATAGAATTACCTATATTAAGAATAACATACGATGAAGCAATATCAAAAATCCAAGAAGCTAATATAAAAATTAATTGGGGAGAAGATTTCTCGATTGAGCATTTAAGATATCTTGGAAAAATTTATCCAAAATGGTATTTTATAATAGATTTCCCTACAATTTCTAAGCCATTTTATATTCAACCAAATCCATTGAATGAAAAAATATGCGAGTCTTTTGATTTAATGTATAAATGGATTGAAATTGCTTCAGGTGGGCAAAGAATTTCGGATAAAAATCTTCTTGTTTCAAGATTAGAAGAACAAAAATTAAATCCAGAATCTTTTAAGCATCATTTAGAAATTTATGATTATGGAATGCCCCCACATTCAGGATGGGCTGTTGGATTTGAAAGATTACTTATGGTTTTAACAGGAAAGAAAAATATTAGAGAAGTTTGCTTATTTCCAAGAGATAAATTCAGGCTCATCCCATAAAATTTTAGGAGGATAAAAAATGAGCTTAAAGGAAAATAGAATATATGTAATATTTGGAGAAGAAGATTTAAGGTTAGAAGTACCTCCTTTTTTCTTAAATCCGGAAAAGAGGAGTTTTAAAAGTATTTTAATTAGAAGAAGAAATCAAGAAGGGACACTTTTTTATATTCTTGTTACACATAAAAAACAAATAGAGAAACTTTTTCTACTTAAGAAAATTCATCCAGATATACATATTCCTGAAGAATTTAAAAATATTTCATTACAAGAAATTACTACAGAGGAAGAAGAAAAATTCATGAGATCTATTAAAGAATTAGAAAAAGAATGGGAATATAAAGGAAATGGTATATGGTTTAAAAAATTTGATGAATGTATCATGTATATGGTATTGATTCTTAAGAAAAATGGATGGAGTATTAGGCCGGCTGTATCTAAAATTGGTATATCAGGTTATGGAGTTGAAATACCAATAGATTCTAATAAGAAAATAGATTTTGAGAAAGAATTGAAAAAAGAAGAAATAGAAGAGATACATGATCATGTTTTCACTCTTCATTATCATTTAAGAGTAGAAAGCTTAGAAAGATATATAGAACTTGCTAAAAAATGGGATTATTATCTTTCAGAAGATGCTATTTGGCCCCCTTTATTTGATATAAAGATATTTTAGTTTTAATTAATAATTGGTAAACCATAATAAGTTGATGGATTTGAATTTTTCATAATATCTCTTAAAACTATTATTGCAAAAACTCCACTAGGCAATTTCATAGAAACTTTTATTACTTCTTCATTTTTATTAAATTCTTTTTCTGAAAATATTTCAAAATTTTTAATTCTTAAAGCTCTATAGCTTCCAGGAAAACTTATTTCTGGTATTTCTTTAATTATAAAATCTTTTATATCGATTTCTTCTTCTAGCATTATTTCACGTATTATTTGTCCTTTTATATTTTCTGGCATTTTTATTTTATATCCTAAAACAGGTAATACTATAATTGCTTTCCCTTTAGAAACATAATCCATTAAAAGATTTAAATTATATGCTCTAGCTTTCAAAATTTTTCCAGTAGGTTTATTATATTGATTAAGCATTAATACTAAATCTCCATTCATGATTTTAGAAGTATCAATATCATATTCGCACAATCTAGAAATAGTTTTATTAAAAATTAATGAAGAGTATGATTGAATAAATAATTTTCTAAGTCTAAGAGGTAAAGCTCTAAAACATTTTATATAATTTTCTTCTTTAGCAAGTAGATAAAGTATGTGTCTTTCATACAAGAGTCTTTTAGGGAAAATGTTAAGAGATTCTTTAAAATTCCAAGTATTGGATAGCATTTTTCTAGCTTCAAAAGCATCTTTTTCTTCAAGCTTTGAATATGCTGCTAAAAAATATTTTATAGCTTTTTCAAAATCTTTTTTTAGAAAATATTTTCCCACTATATGATTTATAGGTCTTTTAACACCAAATCTTTGATATCCATAATAATTTAAAATTCCATTCTCTTTTATTTCTTTAATTATTTGATTACATGTATTAAATGCATCATCCAATGAAATCTTAATTTTCCTTATTATTATATTGAATGAATTATATAATAAATCTATTGAAGAAATTTTCCTATTTACATATCTTATTGGATAAATGTTTATTTTTGAATGCTTTAAAGAATAAATTCTTTCAAGTAAATTTATACTTTTAATTGGAATTGTGATAAATTGCATTGATATTGCTCTTTTATCTTTTATTCCGCAAAATCCTATATCGCTAGGTTTTATTTTAAGCTCCTTAGAAAGAATGGAAATTATAAAAAAAAGTCTATATTATTTTTCTTAAGCATGCATAATAAATGGTTTCCTTGACCATGTATCTTTTCTATTATTTTCCCATCATATTCTTTAGCAGATAATCCATTTGTTAATATTTCATATACTTCAAAATCTTCAGGATAATATTTTAAAACCCCACCTATGCCATTAATACTTGTAGAATAATACTTTAATCCTATTGTTTCATTTATATTTTCAGCTTCTATATAATAATCATTCATTTTTTATCCCCACAATAAATTATTTACCCTAATATAAAAAATAAAAAATAAGTAATTTATCGTTAGATAGGATGTATGAATTAATGATTAAAGATCGCAACCTCTTACTGTCTTTCGACCATTTGCTTTTGCTCTTTCAATAGCATTTTTTACTTCTTTTTCAACTACTTCATTAAGCTTGTCCCAAAAATCTTCTGATGCTCTCATTTCTCCAAGAAGATCTCTAACGCTAGATTTTACTACTAAAGATTTCTTTTCTTCCGACATTATTTTTCACTAAAAAAGCTTTGTTTAGAAAGTATTTAAATTTTATGCTGATTTAAAGGCTTTTAAATTAGATAAAAACATTACAAAATTTATTTATTTTTTAATAAATTATATTAAAATTTCAAAATATACATATAAAAAAGATTCTAAATTAAAGTTATTTCAATAATTTAAGACTTCCAGTAATTTTATTAATTTTTGTTTCTTCTTCAGGTCCTAATCCTAAACAAGTAATAGTAGGTTCAGAAAATTCCGTAAGTCCAGCATCTATTACTAAAAAGTTTGGGATATTCATTTTTTTAGCTTTTTCTTCTAACTTTAATAATTCTTCTAAATTATCGATTTCAACTACAATTTTTTTTGCACCACTTTCTTCCCATTTTTTAATAATTTCTTTATCGCATAGTTTATAGGACCCTATTGCTGCATGTGCAACTTGAACAGCCAATTTACCTATACTCATATTAATGTCTTTCCTAACAACTATAACTTGCTTATAGGATTCCATACTTATTCCCTCAATAATTTTTATGAGAACTATTATTAAGAAATGATCAAAGAATAATATTAAAAAAACTAATACTTAACTATTTCATTTTCTTATTGCTCCTTTTTTTAATATAAAATAATGAGAGAAGAATATTTAATTAAGTTAAAAAAATAATATTTTTAATGATTAAAATGTTTAAACAAAAACCAATCATAGCTTTATTAACAGATTTTGGTTATGAAGATCCTTATGTTTCAGAAATGAAAGCAGTAATTCTTTCTATCGAAAGAAATGCTGAAATAATTGATATTTCTCATTCCATTCCAAGTTATGATATTTACATAGGAGCTTTTATTTTATCATTGGTTGCACCATACTTTCCAAGGAACACAATTTTTGTGGCAGTAGTAGACCCAACAGTAGGCTCAAAAAGAAAACCAATTATTATAGAAACGAAAGAAAAAATTTTTGTTGGGCCTGATAATGGTTTATTAACACTTGCTGCTGAAAAAATTGGAATAAAAAGTATTTATGAAATTTCTGAAAAAATCTTACCTATAAGAGAAACAGAAACTTTCCATGGAAGGGATATTTTTAGTGTAATTGCAGGATATTTAGCAAAAGGAGTTAAACCCTCTAAATTAGGAATAAAAATAGATAAAATTGTTAGAATCCAAGAAGAGAAAGCTTTAATCGAGAAAAATAAAATTATAGCTAAAGTTTTATACATAGATAAATTTGGGAATATTATAACAAATATTACAAGAAAAGATATAGATAAATTATATTCATTTAACAATGTTTATAAAGTTATACTTAAAGAGAAAACTATGGAAATACCTTTAAAAAATTTTTATTCAGAAGTACCTAAAAATTCTCCTTTATTAGTTTTTGGAGGAACAGGTTTTCTTGAAATATCAATAAATCTTGGGAATGCCTCTAAAACTTTTGGAATAAATATAGGAGATAAAATAGAAATACATTCGATTACTTAAACGATATCTTTTTTAAATAATTCTCTTAATCTTTGATCTCCTTTAATATCTTTAATAAATTTTGCAACAGAAGGTGGTACTAATTCTTCCCAAGGTTCATTCGAAATGATTCTCCTTCTTACTTCAGTTGCTGAAAATTTTTTTCTATCAAAAAGAGGTATTTCACGCACTTTAAAACCATTTTCTTCAAACAATATTTTTACTAACGAATTATTTGTGTATACAATTGAAAAACTAGGACATAAAGATTTTAAATGTGCTACCCATATAGAATGTGTACCAACATCTGGAATGGCTACTATCCAAAATTTTTTAGCATCTATACTATTTTCCTCAAGAGCTAATCTAATCATATCCATTCTTTCACCAGCAGTAAATGGATTTTCTAATGTATGACTATATTGAGCACTACCCACGGCAATTATTAATTCATCAACTTCATTTAGTATTTTCTTTATGCATTCTAAATGTCCCTTATGGAATGGTTGAAACTTACCTATGTATAATGCTCTTACTTTATTTTTCATATACAATTCAACTATAAATTAATTATTGCATAAAAATACATAAATTTAAACATTTAATTAAGATTAAAATTTATTTTTTAAGCCAATACCTTCACAAGTTATCAATGCAGATTCGTTTAATTTTCCATCTATTTTAAAATTTGCTCCAATTAATTTTTTACATACTTCAATACTTGTTAATGTATGTAGTGTAAGCTCACTTACTTTTATTTTAGATAATCCTTCTGCTAAACTAATCCATATTATAAGTTGATCTCCTAAATGCTTATCAACAGGAGATTTTGTACTCAATTGTTTAATCAATTCGTTTGCTGCTTCAAAACCAACTTTTTCAGCTGGTTTACCCAATTTACCTAAGCTATCAGAAGCTACAATCGCGTTTGATGATAAGTAAGCGTATAATATTATTCCACATCCTGGGCTTACAGAACATTTAGGATTATCTTTTTGAAGAATTTCCAAATCTATTTCAATATTTTTATATCCTGAATTTTCTAATAATTGTTTAGCACTTTGAGCTATCCTTTTAGCTATATGATCTGGGAGTAAAGAACTATATGATAATCCTTTAATATATTCAACTTTTCCAAAATCTATTAATTCTATTGGTTTTAAATAATCTACTGGAATTGAATAAGCTTTAACTATCCCTTGACCTTTAGGGTAAAATCCTCTCTTAATTAATTCAACATCTCCTTTATATCCCATCCTTTTTAATATGGGTAATAAGACTTCTTTAAGATACTCTACAGGAGGTGCAAGAGGATTATTTGTTCCCCCTCTTAATTCAATTTCTATTTTTCCATTAGAGAAAGCCATAACAGGCATTAAGCTTTGAAGAATTAAAGTTGTACTAGCGGCAGTACCAGCATCAAAAAAGAAACTGCCACTATTTCTTGTTCCTGGATAAAAAAATATCTCTCTTGAACCAACTTCTAAACCTTTTACATTAGCATTAACAATTTTAGCAACAGCTTTAATAGCTGTTAAATGTTGAGGCCTTAATCCTGGGGGCGTTCTTTTAGCTCTAATATTATAAACTCTTACAGGATTTCCTATAACTGCTGAAAAAGATATAGCATTTCTAAGTATTTGTCCCCCTCCTTCCCCAAAAGAACCATCTATTTCGATCATTATTATTTCATAAATTTTTTAACTTAAAAAAAAGAAGGGAAATATTTTAAGATTCTCTTTTCCATTTTATTGGTCTAATGTTCAATACTTCTTTATTAACAAGTGTAGGTGGTTTTTCACCTTTATGAAAGGCTATAAGATTTTCTGCAACAAGTTCAGCCATTCTAGATCTAGTTTCGTAACTTGCACTAGCAATGTGCGGAGCAACAACCACATTGGGAAGTTTTAATAATGGATTATTTTTAGGAGTTGGTTCTTTCTCAAAAACATCCAATCCTGCTCCTGCAATCCATTTATTTTTTAATGCTTTATACAATGCTTTTTCATCTATTACTGGCCCTCTTGAAGTATTTATAATAATTGCATTCTTCTTCATTAATTTTAATCTTTCTTCATTTATTAAATGCCTTGTTTCATTTGTTAATGGAACATGCAATGTAACAAAATCAGATTCTTTTAAAAGATTATCTAAATCTGTATAAATTATTCCTAATTCTTTCTCTATATCTTCTCTTCTTATTGTATCATAGTATAATATTCTCATATTGAAACCTTTTGCTCTTCTTGCAATTGCACTTCCAATTCTTCCTAATCCAATTATTCCAAGAGTTGAACCATTAAATCTATAAATAGGTTGTAACTCTTTCCAATCCCATTTCCCATTTTTCACATTCTTATTAGCTAATAAAATTTTTCTAGCTAAAGATAAAATTAATGCAAAAGCATGATCTGCTACATCGCTTATATCATAAATAACATTTGCAACAAATATCCCTTTTTCAGTAGCTGCTTTAATATCAATATTATCTACACCAACTCCATAACGAACAATAATTTTTGCTTTTTCAAGATTTTCTATTACTTTTCTTGTTATTGGTGCATATTGATTTAATAAAGCATCAGCATCTTTACAATATCTAATAACTTCTTCTTCTGTTCTACATTGAAATTTTATTAATTCTACATTTAATTTCGATAGAACATCTTTTTCAGGATCATGAGATTCATATTCTGCATCAGTAATAATTACTTTAAATTTTTTAGACATTACAATAACCTCTTTTCTTGTCAAAATTTTCTTACCATAAGTCTTATTCTCTTTTTATTTGAAATCTTAAATATTTAAGTAAAACATATTTTTAAAAAGCTTAATAAAAAATATAAATTATTGATAAAGATTTAAAACAAGTTATTTAAAAATAATTGTAAAAAAAAGGAGTACAATTATGGCTATAGAATTCATTAAAAAGCCTTTTAAAGATGAAGAAAATTTATCATGCTTAGAAAGTTATGTTAAAGAATGGTTTATTAAAACTTTTAAAGAACTTACTCCGCCTCAAAAATATTCTTTCAAATTAATTTCAAATGGATATAATGTAGTTATAACTGCTCCAACTGGTTCTGGAAAAACAATAGCTGGATTTTTATCAATTTTAAGCGAATTATTTAAAATGGGTAAAGAAGGGAAACTTAAGGATAGCGTGTATTGTATATATGTTTCACCTTTAAAAGCTTTAGATAAGCATGGATTTAAAGAAATAAAAATTAGAGAATTGGAAACTGGATATGGATGGGCAAAAACAAGTATTAAAGAAAAAATTGTTCAAGCAATTATAAATTCTTATAAAGAATTTGGTTTTGAGCCTGAAATTTGGCCACTTATGGCTGGAAGTGCACCTTTTTGTATGTTTAATCGTGAGCCATTGAATTTACCATTTATTTCTGGAGGATTAGGACATGGAGGAAGAGCTCATGCACCCAATGAATATTTAGTAATTCAAGAAGGGAAAAATGTAAAAGGTTTAGCAACATTAGAAAAATCATATGTATCTATGCTTTATAATTTTTCAAAAATTCTTTAAAAAAAGGTAAAATAAAAATGGGAAGAATAGCTATATTAGGAGAAGAAATTAATTTTATTGAAGAAATAGATATTCTTAGAAAGAAAAGTAAAGATATAGGAGCAATTGCATGCTTTATAGGAATTATTAGAGAACATACTGGAGAAAAAATTGTTAAAAAAATTTTTTATGATCATTATCTTGAATTAGCTTTAAAAAAATTAAATGAAATAAAAAATGAAGCTATGAAAAAATTTAATTTAATAGATTTATCGATAATTCATAGAATTGGAGAATTAAAACCTGGAGAAATTGCATTATTTATTGCATGCGCATCAATTCATAGGAAAGAAGCTTTTGAAGCTTGTGAATGGATTTTAGAAAAAGTTAAATTTGAAGCAGCTATATGGAAAAAGGAATATTATGAAAATGGAAAAGAAGAATGGATAAGAGATGAAAAATAAATGATGGTAGATATTACAAATAAAGATATTGTTTATAGAGAAGCTATAGCATATGGTAAAATAAAACTTAGAAAAGAAACTATAAATGCTATAAAAAAAGGAGAAATAAAAAAAGGGGATGTTTTTACAATAACAAGAATAGCATCTATTTTAGCAGTAAAAAATACATCCATGTCCATACCTCTTTGTCATAATATACCAATTAATCATGTTGATTTAGATTTTAAAATTGGAGAAGATTATATAGAAGTTTTTGTAAATGTAAAAGCAAATGCGAAAACAGGTGTAGAAATGGAAGCATTACATGGAGTAGCAATAGCTTTATTAAATATTTGGGATATGGTAAAATATCTTGAAAAAGATGAAGCAGGAGCATATCCTTATACTAAAATAGAAGAAATTAAAGTTTTAGAAAAAATTAAAAAGTGATAGATTTGCTTATAGATAATTTTGGAAGACCTGTTAAAAGTTTAAGAATTTCAGTAACTCAAAAATGTAATTATAATTGTATTTATTGCCATATGGAAGGGATAAATTACAATGTATCAAATGAAATGACTCCTAAAGAAATAGAGAAAGTTTCTAGAATACTTGTTAAATTTGATATTAAGAAAGTAAAAATAACTGGAGGAGAACCTCTTATTAGAAAAGATATAATTGAAATAATTGAAGCTTTTAAAAAAACTGGAATGAATGAAATTTCTATGAGTACAAATGGTTCTTTATTAAAAGAATTAGCTAAACCTTTAAGAAAAGCAGGTTTAAATAGAGTTAATATAAGTTTACCAAGTTTAAAGAAAGAAGTTTATGAATATATAACTGGTGGAGGAAAAATTGAAAATGCATTAGAAGGAATAGATGCTGCAATTGAAGCAAAATTAACTCCAATTAAAATAAATACTGTTATATTAAAAGGAATTAATGAAAATGAATTTTATGATTTTATAAATTTTTCTAAAGATAAAAAAGTTATTTTACAATTAATAGAATTAGTAGAAACAACACCTTATTTTTATGAAAAATATCATGTAAATTTAGATAAATATGAAAATGAAATAAAAGAAAAAGCATTAAAAATTGAAGTACGTGATTTGCATAATAGAAAGAAGTATAAATTAGATAATAATGTTGAAATAGAATTTGTTAAACCAATGCATAATAGTTTATTTTGCTTAAAATGTGATCGTATAAGAATTACTCCTGATGGAAAATTTAAAACATGCTTATTTGTAAATAATGGATTAATAGATTTTTTAACTTCTATGAGAAATGAAGAAAATGATGAAAAAATAATTGAATTGTTAAAAAAAGCAATATCACTAAGAAAACCATATTTTAAAAATATTTAATTCTTAAATTTAAATTGATTTAAATTTTAAGTTTATTCGACTTTTATAGATTTTCCTTCAACTTTTTCTTTCTTTTTCTTGAAAATAACTTCTAAAACACCATTTTTATAAGTACTTTTTGCACTATCAATATCAACTTCTTCAGGCAAATCAACTTCTTTATAATATTTACGAGATTCTGTTTCAGCTTTTGTTTTTGCATCTTCAACAGCTTTAGTTAAAGCTTCAATTTTAAGCTTCTCAATAGTTTCTTCTTTTAAAGAAAATGTTATCGAAGAAACTTCAT
>Ga0315298_1007177_pt1 | contig 14826 bp, 16 predicted proteins | sample WHS_1_MG_FD_203077 | JGI IMG/M metagenome (GOLD analysis project Ga0315298, IMG submission 203077) | Extremophilic microbial mat communities from Washburn Hot Springs, YNP, Wyoming, USA - WHS_1_MG | ecosystem: Environmental > Aquatic > Thermal springs > Hot (42-90C) | place: USA: Wyoming... | reverse complement strand
CTAGGGCGTCTTATGAAAAGTCATTGGAAAAGTTTGAATACGATTTTGAGAAGTATCAATCGTCTAAATCAGAGAAAGAAAAGTATGCATTTAATTCTTTAATAGATTTCAATATTCTTCATAAGAAGTCCTCTGATTACTTATCTGATATTGACAAGTATCCTGAATTTGAGAGAGATGTGAAATTAAATCCAGAGGTTTCGAAATTCGTTTTCAATATATATTCAAATGGAGTTGACGAAGATTTGCTTATTGCAGAATTAAGTAGCATTGCAGTAACTAAAAAGATTTCAAGCGATACATTGGATTTTATAAATAAAAAAATATCAAACTTGAAGAGTAATAAAAAAACAGAAAAGGGATAAAATGAAAGAATCAATTATTCTTAATAATTTCTTTATTCAATTCAAGTCTAAGCTTCTCTTATTACTACCTGTTCTTTTTCTCTTATTATTTTTTTCAGGCTGCATCCAACACTCACAAATGACACAGTACGCTCCAGAAAAGTTGACATTCGAATCACAATCATTTATTTCTTCCAACACCTGCAAGGTCATGGTTTGTCAATATAAAGAAAAATCATTGGTTGAAAAAGTGATCGATTGGTTTGGAAATCTTATAGGACAGGAAGAAACAAAGGTTCCATCTCTTGCAGGTGGAAACTGCTCATTCAAGGAATTCGATTTGACTCTGCAGCAAGATAAGAAAAATCTGGATAATTTATTTCTTTCTGCTTTGAATGGTTCTTCAAACATTCTTAATTTTACACAAATAGTGATGATAGGTACTGAAGCTTCAATAATAAAAGGGGAGGAATTCAAATCTTACTGTAATGGAAATCTTGGCTTTATGATTATAGATACAGATTTATCTAGAATGGTAATTGATCCAAACACACAAACAGACGACTATAAAACCAATGCACTTAGGGCAGAATGCATATTGAATTCCAGCACCATACCTTTCTATAGGATTTATTCATATAAACCATCCTATTCCTTATTTGCAGAAGCATTAAAAGACAAAGGACCAGTATTTATTGCGCCAGGTTATGGATTCAGCACAAATCCAACAAGATTTTCCAGGTATTCTTCTTTTAATCCTACTAACCCAAGCGGCTTATTTACTTCAATTAAAGCTTGGTGTCCGATTTGTATGACCATTGCAGTTGTCGAATTCAATGATTCAGAGACACTAAATTTTTATAAGCAAAGTGGTGACATAAATAATATAGACGTAATCGGTTTTACAGTTGATGTGAACTCATTTGAAACTTGTGATACATTTAAGATATTACTAGACAACAACAATTCAGTAAAGTCATTTGCACAGAATATAACATCGCTTTACCATAAGCCGGTTATGATATTAAGTATTTCAATTAAGGAAGGAAACGTTTACAATTCCCAATCCGAGGCGATATGTGAATGGACAAACGAGTCAATCGCCGACTTCTATCAACAGTTGTTCAGGTCAATACCATACTTAACAAAATCAGGAGTTATTGGAATAGGGCTGATTCCAAATACTAACATCCCATTAGCTTTCAATACATCTGCCTATTTCTGCAGTATATATTATAATAAAGATGTTCAAAAGCCGTACTTTGTACCTGCGATATTTTCAAAAGAGGGTGATGTGCTTTCAGGATGCAATAAATATATTGAGAGAAGTAATCTTATAGCAATGCCAAACATTGATGACCCTAATGTATTTAGACAAGTAAAGTTATCAAAAGTAGAATATCAAACCTGCAGTAATATTGTTTACACTCCGCCAATGCAGCCATCTCAGCCAGGAGAGATCCCTCAACCTTCACCCGAACCAACTCCATCATTACCTCCTCTTCCGTCTCCAGGAGAATCAACATATGACAAAGCCTTAGCAATCCAGGAGCTTGCAACAAACAATAAAATAGACTATTATCTTTTGTTGGCTGCCCTCAATTATTACAACCAAATCAAGGAGCCTGTCTCTTCATTGTCCTTGATGAACTCGCATTGTACATGTAGCGGATTAAGTGATGCTCAATACAACAGGTGCTGTATCGCAGAAACATTATCTTACTACTACTATAAGAAAGACGCAGTGCAAGCAGCAGGAACAGATACTGATTTCAGAAAGTATCTTGCATTATATGGTTTGATAACAGGAGATGTAAGCCTTAGTGCAGAGATATATAGAAAAACAAACCCAGAAATATCAGAGAATTATCTGAGGAATCCGTTTATAGACAACATACTAAAGAGTGGAAGCACAGTAAAAGTGGAATAAACTGCGATTGGTTGTAAAATCAAAATAAATTAAAAGAAAATTAAAAGAAGAAAATAAAAGAATAATAAAAAATAGCCAAATTAAATATTAAGCGAAAGAAACAGATTAGATTAGATCCTTGGGATTATTCTCTTTATCGCTTTCTTTATCTTTTCAGTCGTCTTCTTTATCATTCCCATTTTTTCAGGCACGTAATTCTCCCAGATCTTAAATGCTTTTTCACTGTCTTCCATGTCGAAGAAAAAGATTATAGAATCAAATGCAGTAGTTATATTTACAATGTTTATTTTTGCCTTTGCAATCGGCTGTGTCAGTTTGTTTAAGATGCCTGGCGTATTAACAAGTTCTGGTCCAGAAACAGTGACCATACCCAATCCTCTTCTTACTTCTATGTTCTCGAAAGAGCTTTCAGATGCTGTCTCTGTCAGTGCAATTACTGCTTTGTCGCTCTCTGCCTGGTCTACAAACAGTATTATTTCTTTTTCGCCAGTTGATATCGCGTATATCTGGATTTTATTCTTAGATAACGGTTCCATGAATTTGATTAGCACTGCAGGAGTTAATCTTGATCTCTCCCCAGCTATTGAAATAGCAGCTATTGGTCTTTTATAATTCTTAATTGTCAGCATACAATCACCTTATAGAATATCATTTCTTTATAGACAATACGCAAACTCTTATTTTGTATTGTTTATTTATTGTTTTATTTGTTTTGTATCTGCTTATGTTTATTCTGTTATATTTTTAACTTTATCCCTTGCGCAGTTCAATTAGGTTGAAAAAAATAGAAAGAAACAAAATATAATAAAAAACGAAAAAATGAACAAAAGATTTAGCTCAATAGGTTCTTTAGCCTGTTTTTCATGCTTGGATGAGTGCTTATGAATTCCAACGGTTGGTTTGGTTCTTTTTCAACTGCGTTCTTCAATGCAATCGGATCGTTTCTTTGAATCGCTGACAAAAGGCTTTCAGATACAAAACCATGCTCTGCAACATATAATGTATTCAGTGCATTGTTTCCTGATTGAGCAGGGATGTCATATGTAATCTTTACCAATGCTGAAGCCAATGGCATAGGATCTTTCATTATCTCTCTGCTGTGTGCATCCGCATAGTATTCTCTTTGCCTTGAGAGCCAAAGAACCACTAGCTGTCCTATAAGTTGTGCGAGTATACCACCAACAAAAACAGCTATAGGGTTTGGCCTGTCATCGTCTCTTCCGCTTAATACCATTATTGCTATATAGTAAAGCAAGACAGGAATTATGCTTGCTATTGTCATCACTACTACATCGTTATGCTTGATATGGCCGACTTCATGCGCAATCACTGCTTCCACTTCCTTTTTGTTTAATCTCTGTAGAAGACCTGTGTGTATTGCAATTCCAGAATCATTTTTGCCTCTTCCGAATGCAAACGCATTTGGAACAGAGCTGTTTACAATATAGAGTTTTGGTTTTGGAATTCCAGATTCCTTGGCTATTCTTTCAAGTGCTACATGGAGCTCTGGTGCCTCTTGTGGTGACACTTCTTTAGCTCCACTTACCCACTTGACAATTATTGGTCCCAAGTACCATTGTACTGCAAGTAAAATCAAGCTGAACATAAACAAACTAAGAATAGACACTTCGTTTCCTGTCATCAGCATCAGGACTGCAAGCAGGCCTGCAATTACTCCAAAAACTAATGCAGTTGTTAGCCATACTTGTATAGTTGGAGATCCTCTCACTACCATGATATCACCTTTTTTCAATTTGTTCCATTTTTTATTTTTTCTTTTTTCATTCTTTTCTTATTTGATATCGATTTTCTTCTTTTTTTCTTCTTTTTCTTTCTTTACCTTTTCTATAGTTACCTCTAAAACTCCGTTGTTGTACTTGGCATCAGCTGTTTCAGGTTTTATTTCTGCAGGAAGTTCAACATTTCTGTAGTATTTTCTTTCCACTGTGTCCACCTTTATTTCAAGGTTCTTTTCTGCTGCATTCAATTCAATATCATGTTTTGAAACACCTGGAATTTCAGCTATAACTTTTATTTTATCTTTTTCTTCAATTATATCCACAAGCGGTTCTCTTTTTTCCTCTACTTCCTTTCCTTTTATTACGGGTTTGTCTCCGAATTCTCTTATTATCGGTTTTCCATCTGGTCCTATGGTTATAGAGAAACCCTTTACGAATGATTTACCTTTTCCTTCCTTTGCTAGCTTTTCAAGATCCTCGAAGTCTTCAAAGCCGTTTCTGAAGACCTCCATATCCTCCATCATTCTTTCAAATATTCTTTCAAAATAGTCGTCATCAAAAAAGCTGGATCTTTTTTTCTTTGCCATTTTCCCACCTAATTAATATAGGTGGATTAGTTTTAAAATAATATCCCTTATATATTATTATCGTATTACATCATTCAGTGGTTTCATGAGCAATTGGCAGATGCATTCTTTGATAGGAATAATTTTAGGAGTATTATGCATTTTATTGAATTCTGGATTAGATCAGAATAGTCTGTATGCAGCCACAATCGCCACTATACTCGGTGCTTTAATACCGGATATTGACCATAAGAAAAGTAAGATAAGGAATGTTTTCAGGTCTTTAATTTTTATTGTATTTCTGTTTCTTTTATATTTAGTTGTATCTAATTATTTCAAGATAAATGTAGACCTTTCTCTGCTTGCGTCTGGGAACATAGTTGTTCTATTTCTCTTGTTTGCTATTCTGGTATTTGCTTCTTCCATACTTACATCCCTAGTCGAATCATTCATACCTAGGCATCGAGGACCAGTTCATAGGATATTCGCAGCCCTTCTTTACTCAATCATAGTATTCGGTTTGGGCGTGGCATTAGACTTTGAAGGAGTAGGGATTATTGCATTATGGGGATTCATCGGTTATCTGTCCCACATATTTCTAGACATACTGATCTAGTTTTTAAGAATTTAAGAATTAAAATCAAAAGATATAAAACAAAGAGAATTTAAAAAAATTAAAAATTAAAAATTAAAAAAGAATGACAGTATTAGTTTTGTTCAGTATCTTTTCTGCTGCTTCTTCTTTCTTTCGTACACTCCCAAGCTTTTTCCACAAGAAACGCAGTAGTATACCTTTCTCTTTTCCATGTATCTCAAATCATCAGCGCTTCTTAGGTCTGTAGTATAAACGATTGGTCTGTAGTCAACCACCGCTTTACCTCTTGGGACGCTACGTCCGCAAGCATTGCATCTTACTAATGTTGTCTTTCCTCTTCCCATAACATAACCTCCATGCGGTGTTTAATATATATTAAACATTTATCTGAGTTCCATCTAGAAGAAAAACCTCTATTTTATCTATTTTCAGCATTTCTTCCTTCAATATAGGACCAAGAAACTTCTTTTTTTTAGTATTTATTGCAGATCCTATAATTAATGGATTGAATGCAGGCATCATTATTATTGATATCTGCTTATTAATATTATCATATTGGGTTTTTAATTCTTTTGAATCTAGCTCTCCCCTAATCCAAACCTTGGTTTTTGTCCTGTATCCGAATTCATCTTGGAATATTACTGCTGGATGTGAGTGTGCTACTATCAATGTATCGATATCCTTCATCAGTTCCTGGCTCGGCCATTTATGGCTATGAATAATGCCAATATTCTCAATCTTTATCTCATCAGATGTTTCGAAATAGCTTTTCAATCCCCCATCATGGTTTCCAGGAATTATTTTTATATCAACGTTGCATTCCTTTTTTATTCTGAACAGCATATCTGGCACTTCTATTGATATTCTGTGTTCTATCTCTTCTTCTTCACTCATTACTTGCCAATATTCCTTTTCAGATGGTAATTTATGACGAATATCACCCACAAGTATAAGGCTGTCTGCCTTTGTTTCTTTTACCAGTTCGATTATGTTGTCTATCATTCTTTTTATCGCATTCCTTGCAAGATTTTCGGTTCCTAGTTCTGTTTCTATTCCGATGTGTAGGTCAGCAATTACTAGTGTGCTTTTCTTTTTGTTTTTTTCTTTTTGTTCGATTATTAAAGCAGGTTCATTAGCAACTATTTTTATATTTGCCATATTATATAATATCGTGTAAGCTTTTTATTAAATTCTTTTGGTGGATTTATGGATAAAATATCATTTATCTTTAAGGAATTGAAAAAATTATATCCAAATGATTTTATAGGATCTAATATAAGTAAAGATCCATTTCAGGTTTTGATCGGTACTGTTCTTTCTCACCAAACAAGGGATGAAAGAACTATAATGGCTGCAAAGAATCTATTCTCTAAATATCCAGATGCGTTTTCATTGGCAAAAGCAGAAGTAGATGATGTAAGAAAGCTAATTAAACCTGTTGGAATGTATAATGTGAAAGCAAAAAGAATAATCCAAATAAGCAGGATACTGGTTGAAAAGTACAATGGAGAAGTGCCAAGAAATTATGGGGAAGTTGTTTCATTGCCAGGAGTGGGAAGGAAAACAGCAAATATACTTTTTTCATTTGCTTATGATAGCAATAAGCATATAGCAGTAGATACTCACGTGCATAAAATAGCAAACCGTTTAGGATTGGTTAATACAAAGACACCTGATCAGACAGAGCAGGAGTTGTATAAAGTAATACCAAGATCAGAATGGAAGAATGTGAATACTCTTTTTGTTCAACATGGCCAGCAGATATGCAAAGCAAGACCTTTATGCAGTAAATGTCCTTTGACTAAATACTGCAAGTATTATAAAACAGTGATTAAACCTGCTGAGAAATAATTTCAACAATAGTGAACAAAATAAGCGAATTCTTATAAATACTACATATCAATATATATTGATATGAAAAATAATTATCTTTTCAAGGCACTTGGAGAAGAGACAAAATATAGGATATTGAAGTCTCTGCTTCAGGGAGAATCATGTGTATGCGAGCTTTCTAAGAAAATCAATCGAACACAATCCAACACTTCTATGCATCTTGCCAAGTTAATTAAATGGGGTTTGATCAAGTCTCGCAGAAGTGGAAAAATGATTTTCTATTCAATAAACGATAAGAGGATAAATAAAATATTCAAAATAGTTGAAAATATTTGAAAGAGAGCCAAGGTGGTATTATGAAGATAGAAGTTATTGGAAGCGGATGTGCGAAATGCAGACTTCTTTTTGAGCGCGTAAAGGAAGCAGTGAAGAGAGGAAACATCAATGCTACAGTAGAATATATTACAGATATAAATGAAATAATAGAAAGAGGTATAATGATCTCTCCTGTAGTTTTAGTTGATGGTGAAGTAAAATTATCTGGAATCGTACCTCCTGTAGATGAGATCGTTTCAATACTTAAAGGCGAATAAAATGGATGACAAATGGTTATTTTTACTGTTTATAGGGGTTTTCCTATTCTTTTATTTTATGCCTCAAGATATAATGAATACTTTAATGCTCAGTGGAACATCAATGTCACAGGAGTATGCAAGGCTCCATGTTCTTACCTGTTTAGTGCCAGCTTTGTTTATAGCTGGCGCAATTACTGTGCTTCTAAAAAAAGAAGTAATTCTTAAGTATCTTGGTGCTAAGGCAAATAAAGCAGTTGCATATATAATTGCATCAGTTTCTGGTGCAGTGCTAGCAGTATGTTCGTGCACAGTGCTTCCTCTTTTTGCAGGAATATGGAAGAAAGGAGCAGGGCTTGGTCCGGCAATCACGTTCCTGTACTCTGGCCCAGCGATTAACGTTGCTGCTATTTTTCTTACTGCGTCTGTATTAGGATACCAGTTAGGGTTAGCAAGGGCAGTAGGAGCAATTACTCTGTCGATAGTCATAGGCATTGTTATGGAAATGTTATTCAAAGGTAGAACCCATGCAGAAGGAGAATTGGTGCAAGAAAAAACAAGCAATGTCGGACTCAGACTTTCATTAATATTCATATTTGTACAGATATTATTTTTAATCGTAAATGGACTGCAAATAGATTTTAATCTTAAGCTTTATGCATTTGCAATGATAATCCTTGCAGTTGCATACATGGCTATTTTTAAACTATCGCGCGAGCAGGCAAAGGAATGGCTTAATGAGACATGGACTCTCTCAAAGTCGCTCCTTCCTGTGCTTTTTGTGGGCGTGTTCATCGCTGGAGCGATCGGTGCAGTTATACCTGAAGAATGGATATCCTCATCCGTGGGTGGGAACAGCATCTTCTCTAACCTTATTGCATCAGTGATAGGGGCTTTCATGTACTTTGCTACTCTTACTGAAGTGCCAATAGTACAGGCATTAGTCGCAAAAGGAATGGGGACAGGACCTTCTCTTGCATTATTATTAGCAGGACCTTCACTTTCGCTTCCTTCTATGCTCGTGATTGACAAAGTACTTGGGCATAAGAGAACAATCGCATATGTAGCGCTTGTAATAATCTTTTCTACAGCAGCTGGAATGATATATGGAATGATTGCTTGATGATTAAACAAGTTAATATTGATTATTTGTTTGCAAAATCAAAAAATCAATCTTTAAAAATATATACTTCTATACTATATCGTTAAATCTTGGTATAAGGTGTGATTATGATGAGAAAAGGTCAAGCAGCTATGGAGTATTTAATGACATATGGTTGGGCAATCTTAATCGTGCTTGCAATAATGGGGATTCTTGTTTATTTAGTAAGACCACAACAAGTAGAATCCTGCAATGTTGCACTTCCATTCCAATGCGAACAGAATAAGTATACAATAAACTCTTCTCAATTTGTTAAAATCAGTCTTGTTAATCTCGGTTCAATAGCATATACTATTTCTTCTGCAAATTGCGGTACTTCAACAACCAGTTTGAATACGGAAATCACCCCAGGAAGCAATGCAACACTAAGTATCAACTGTACAGGATCAAATAGCAAGATATCAAATCCACAGCCAGGAAAGGATGTATTCAAGGACACCATATCAATAATCTATTATCCAGTTGGTTCTCCAGACTTCCAGAAGACACAACAGATTGAGATAGTTGTGAAATATAGCTAACAGCTAATTCTTTTGTTTTTATTCATTCTTTGTTTTTTAGTTTTCTCTTTTTTTCTATCTTAATCTTTTTAAGCTTTCTTCTCTAATCTCTAAATATGAAGCACATTTATTGGTTTGAGGAATTGAGCAAGGATAGTCTTCCTGTTGCAGGGGGGAAGGGTGCAAATCTGGGAGAGATGAGTAACAATAGTTTTCCGATTCCACCAGGTTTCGTGGTTGGTGCGGATTCTTATTTTGAGTTCATAAAAACATACGAGATAGATAAGATAATAATAGACGAATTGCCAAAGTTGGATGTTGAAGATACAAATGCTTTAAATAATGCATCAAAGAAGATTGCAGACTCAATTCTCTCATATCCTGTTCCTGATGAGATGCAAAATCAGATTAAGGAAGCATACAGAAAGTTGAAAGAAATAACAGGGGCTCAAACAGAGTTCGTAGCAGTTAGAAGCAGCGCCACAGCTGAGGACGTTCCTTCAGCATCTTTTGCAGGCCAACAGGCAACTTTTCTTAATGTATATGGAGAAGATCAACTAGTAGAAGCAGTCAAGAAGTGCTGGGCGTCTTTATTCACTCCTCGTGCAATTTACTATCGTGTAAGACAGGGATTTGATCACTCAAAAGTAAAGATAGCGGTTGTGGTTCAGCATATGGTGCAATCAGAGAAATCTGGTGTTTTCTTTACTGTTGATCCAGTTAGTCAGGATATAAACAAAATGGTAATAGAGGCAGGTTTTGGATTAGGTGAAACAGTTGTTTCAGGTTCAATAACTCCAGATACTTATATTGTAGATAAGAGAAGTCTTGAAATAATAAACAAGCACATCTCAAAACAGGAATGGATGTTGATAAAGTCAGGAAATGCAAATGTAAAAATGGGAATAAAGAAAGAATATCAGGAGGTTCAGAAACTGCCAGATGATAAGATAATAGAGCTTGCAAAGATTGGAAGAGAGATAGAGAAGCATTACAATTGGCCCCAGGACATAGAATGGGCCATGGAGGAAGGAAAGGTTTACATTGTTCAATCTAGGCCGATTACAACATTGAAGAAAGAAGTAGGAGAGGCGTTCCTATCAAGGTCAAAGCAGCCTGAATTAAAGGGCGAAAGTTCAGGAGTGGAGGAAATGAAACTAGGAGAAAAGAAAGGAGAAGAACAGGAAGTTAAAGAGGTTAGTGAACTTAAAGAATTGAAGGAGCACAAGGTTTTGTTGAAGGGACTGGGTGCGAGCCCTGGTTTCTCTTCAGGCAGAGTTAGACTCATATTAGATATTGCAAATCTTCCTTCCATGCAATCTGGTGAGATTCTAGTTACAAAGATGACAACACCTGATTTCGTACCTGCAATGAGAAAAGCATCTGCAATCATAACAGATGAAGGTGGATTAACTTCTCATGCTGCAATAGTGAGTCGTGAACTTGGTGTTCCTGCTGTAATTGGTACAGGAAATGCAACCAAGGTATTGTCGACAGGTATGATAGTAACTGTGGATGCAAACAAGGGAATTATTTATGAAGGAAAAATTGATCTTACTGAAGTACCAAAGACAGCCGCAACAATCAGCGGTGAGGTTCTTCCAGTAACCGCAACAAAGATTTATGTCAATCTTGCAGAGCCAGAGATGGCTGAGAAGATATCAAAATTATATGTCGATGGAGTAGGTTTACTCCGTGCAGAGTTCATGATTGCATCTATGGGGGAGCACCCAAGAAAGATGTTCAATGAAGGAAGGCAGGATGAATTCATTGACAAGCTTGCGCAAGGTATTGCAACCATAGCTGGCGCATTCTATCCAAGGCCAGTGGTTTACAGGGCAACAGACTTCAAGACAAACGAATACCGCAACCTTAAAGGAGGAGAAGAGTTTGAGCCAAGGGAAGAGAATCCTATGATTGGATACAGGGGTGCAATGAGATACATTAAGGAACCAGAGCTATTCAGAATGGAGCTGAAAGCAATAAAGAAGGTAAGGGAAGAGATGAAGCTTAAGAACCTTTGGCTCATGATTCCGTTTGTAAGAAGAACAGAGCAGGTGATTGAGATAAGGAAAATGATGGAGGAAGAGGGATTGCATCAGTCTAAAGACTTCAAGCTCTGGATCATGGTTGAAGTACCGAGTACTGTCTTTATGATTGAGGAGTTGTGCAAGACAGGGATAGATGGTGTTTCAATAGGAAGCAATGATCTTACTCAGCTTATTTTAGGTGTTGACAGAGATAATGCAGCGATTGCAAGCGAATTTGATGAGAGAAGCACAGCGGTTTTGAGAGCAATACAACACGTGATCTCAGTTTGCAAGAGAAACGGAATTACAACTTCAATCTGCGGCCAGGCTCCATCTGTATATCCAGAGATTGCAGAGAAGCTTGTTGAATTCGGTACAACCAGTATTTCAGTAAATCCTGACGCTATTGAAAGAACAAGAAAGATAGTGGCGGCTGCAGAGCAAAAAGTTCTTCTTGAAAGAACCAGAAAAATCGCAGAAAAGCTAGGAATTCTTGAAGAAGATGTAAAGCATACTCCAACACATTGATGCTGTTATTGTACTTAGAAAAGTAGATTATTCAGAAAAAGAGAAACCATTTGTGGACTATTTATTTGATGTTTACTGCAACCAATACAAGGAATTTTTATAATGTAATAATAGTAGGTTATGATACAATAATATTATGGACCACATAACTTTAGGGTCCACAGGGCATATTTTAAATATTTCAATGCTAATCTGTTATATGCATTTATCTATATCATTTACATTATAACATAATAATGTGATCTTATGTTGTACATTGGTTTATCAGGTCCTATGCTTGGAGGAAAAGGAACAGTTAGAGAGATAATTGAATCCAAATATAAAACATATTCTCTTAGTCTTTCAGATATCGTAAGAGAGGAGACAAGAAAAAGAGGGCTTGAGTTAATGAGAGACAATCTTGTAAATGTAGCTGATGATTTAAGATACAAGCACGGACCAGGAATACTCGCAGAACTTGCAATTAAGAAAGTGATTTCATTGGGAAAAGAAGCAGAGAATTATGAGATTATTCTATTTGATTCCATAAGAAATCCATTCGAAGTTAAGGAATTCAGGCAGACTCTCAAGAAGCATTTCTTTCTTATTTATGTTGATGCGCCATTAGAAATAAGATATGAAAGACTCAAGAAAAGAAGGAGAGAAGGTGAGGAAATTCTCAGCTTTGAGGAGTTCAAGAAAAAAAGCGAAGAGGAGTTTTTAGGGAGAGAAGATAGAAAAATAGTTGACGAAGATTCAAATCACTCCCAGGTCCTTGACTATGGGGTTAATCTAAGTGAGTGTTTGAAAAGAGCAAATGCAAGAATAATAAACGATAAGTCTAGAGAGGGGTTGGAAAAGCAGGTTATCTCACTTATAGAAAAAAGAAAAGAAGAAATTAAAAGCGGAAAATTTGATGTTAAGTAACAATGTTCATTTTTAATTCATTTAATACCCCAGTGATTAAATGGCACTAGCAATTTGTATAAAAAAAGAAAAAGCAGAAGAAGCAAGAAAACTATTGTCAAAGTTAAATCTCATTGATTTCACACATCTGCCTTCTTCAAATGATGACTTCATTTTTTTCCCGATTCAGAAATCAATTGATGAAAAGACAAAGCAGGATATTGCTAAAAAATTCGATGCTGATTTTTTGGAAAAAAGAATGAAAAAGAAGTTGATTCAAAATTTTTCTCTCCCTCCTTTCGACATGATAGGAGATGTAGTAATATTCGAGATTCCAAAGGAGTTTAAGGATAAAGAAGAAACAGAAAAGATTAAGGCGGCAAAAGAAATAGCAGAGAATATACTAAAACAGCATAAGAATGTAAGACTGGTTGCTATGAAGACAGGTGGAGTCTCAGGTCCTTATAGAATAAGAAAGTTTGAAGTAATCCTAAGCAGGGGAGATGATTCCACAATAACAATTCACAAAGAGCATGGATGTAGGTTCAAAATAGATGTTGCTAAAGCATATTATTCTCCGAGATTAAGTTATGAAAGAAGAAGAATAAACAGTTTAGTAAATGACGGAGAAACAGTTTTCGTACCGTTTGCAGGTGTTGGTCCTTTCGCGATAATAATTGCAAAATCGCATCCGAAATCTACAGTATATGCGAATGAACTGAATCCAGATGCCTATAAATATCTTGAAGAAAACATAAGGCTTAACAAACTATCAAATGTTATTCCAATTCCTGGCGATGCAAGAGATCTGGCTGAAAAATATAGTAATAAAGCAGACAGAGTAATAATGCCTCTTCCAATGTCATCAGACCAGTTTCTGGATGTTGCATTTTCTCTTGCAAAAAAGAACTGCGTAGTTCATTTTTATTATTTCACAAACTCTATTTCTGCGGCAGAGGCTGTTGTAAAAGAAGCAGCGAAAAGATTCAATAGAAAAATAAAGGTACTAGAATCCAGACTAGTGAGGGATTATTCGCCAGAGATTATAGAGGTAGTTGTAGACTTTAAGATTTTGGATTAAAGTCAATGGAAAGTAGGTTTAAATACCTTTCTTTCTTTATTATTTTGAGGCAGAGAAGATTTGTGAGGCGGGACCATATACAGATTGGATAGGTTAGGAAATATGTTTATAAAAGAAATCGAATATAAGCCGGAAAAGAAAGAGTTTTCCCAGACACAAGAGACAAAAGAAAAGCCGAAGATGTCTGATGTATTGAGTGACAATTTGGACCCTTCTGATTTAGATTTGTCTGATTTTACAGATTATAGAAAAACTTGCCTGCCTATAAGATGTGGATCAAGGTTCGGCGTTGTTTGTACTTTTTTCCATAAAGATAATATGTCAAGTGATATCTACTCGTTTTATAGAACAGGATTAAAGAATATTATTGAATTCAAGAAATACATTGAATCAGAAAAGTATGGATTTGATGTAGGCCCTGCTTATGCAGTCGCTGCCATGATCGAAGATGGAGATTACAGGAAATTCCTTTCTCAATTTGAATCTTCGCTCTCTTTTTCATCTGATGTTCAATATTACCATGTCTTGCAGGTCAGAGAAAGAGGAAAAACATATCATATCTTGCCTGTTGAAGACGAACTTATGTTCGGAAACATCCAGCAGCTTGGATTAATAAAGTTCTCAGTTTTACAAGCATTTCAGACTACATTTGATAGGTCAGAAAACCCTAATGAAATCTCAAAGCAGGAGATAAATAAGATGATTATAGAGTGGACACTTAGCAATAATAAGCAGAATCCAGCTATGTTTAGAAATATCTTAATCAGTTCGAAGAGAAATAAAATTGATGGGATAGAAAGAACTTTCGACTCGTGTATAATATATGAGAATCTTTTTGAGGCAGTGCGAGTCAAATTCGAAATTGATCATCTTGTTCAAAAGATAAATGAATACAGGAATAAGGAAAAAGAGTGATTTTTATTAAGAAATGTCATCAGTGGCCCCGCGGAGGATCGAACTCCGAATCTCCACCTTGTAAGGGTGGCGTCTTAACCATTCGACTACAGGGCCAAACTAGAAACAGATAAATTCAGTAATTATATATACATCCTTTAATTTTT
>Ga0315298_1007176_pt1 | contig 14826 bp, 13 predicted proteins | sample WHS_1_MG_FD_203077 | JGI IMG/M metagenome (GOLD analysis project Ga0315298, IMG submission 203077) | Extremophilic microbial mat communities from Washburn Hot Springs, YNP, Wyoming, USA - WHS_1_MG | ecosystem: Environmental > Aquatic > Thermal springs > Hot (42-90C) | place: USA: Wyoming... | reverse complement strand
CAGGATGCTCCAGTGCCAGATCCTCGTCGGCAGATCCCAGACTCGAACGCGCTTTCGAACTGAACCCCCCGTATTGACCATGCATCACCACTAGCCGCTGTGCGTGCGGAAAACCCGATGGCAACTGTCGCAGGACTGACCGAGTCTCCTGGTATCCAATGCGAGCGCGTGAAGGTCGTGGTCTGCGGCGTCCCGCGTCATGTTTTGTGCGCTGATTCGCATTCTCTGTGCGGCCTGGGTGAACGCAGCGGGTTTCGCCCAGATTTCCCGGCTCGCTCGGGTGCCGACCCCATGCCCTTTCCCGCTGCCCGCAGGAAACCATGTGGGCAGGGAATCGGCGAGCACGGCAATTTGCCTCGCGTCCACTTGGATCAGGCGCCAATTCAGGTGCGAGCGATCCATCTGATCCCGCAGAAACTTGTCGGTCCTGCCGAGTGTCCTGAAGTGCACCTTGCGTGCGTGGATGATTTGCGCGATGCCAGTGGCATTGGCGCCACCCGCAAAACTCATCAGCAGCGCGACGCTTATCCATAAGAGCGGATCGCGGAGGCGGCAGGTTCGAAAGCCGTTAAAACCCATGGTGCTCTATCCTTGATGTGGAGTAGACGGGCGGGCTGCATAGCCACCCGGTGAATGATCTTCGAAATAAACCATTCATAAATTAAATTAATTGACCTGAGCTTGTAAATAAGGGTCGCCTTGGTTCGGCGCATGCTGAGGGTACCATACGTCGTGGGATCAAGACCAATGGAGCTCACCCACCGATCAACGATCCTGGCATATTGACGGGTGGACAGATGTGGGGATGCCCTTAGCCGGCTGGGAAAAAGATACTGCTCGGGCTTCAAATCAGCCTTGGCGATCCAGGTCGCCAGGGATTCCCGGGTTTGATCAGTAATTTCGAACTGAACCGGTCTCTGGGTCTTGCGCTGCAGGATGATGGCGCGGCAAGCGATCTGGCCACCATGGGCCACGTCCTTCACCCGTAAAGCGACCAGATCACATCCACGAAGCTTGCTATCAGTGGCCAGATTGAATAGGGCCAACCCCCTCGTATGGTTGCCCAACTGTAGCCGTATACGGATAGCCCAGATCTCCTTGAGTTTCAGAGGGGGCTTCTGCCCCGTCAGCTTTCCCTTGTTCCAGGGTCCACGATGGTAAGATTCCTTGATCTCATTGCTCATGACAGGCTCCTTGCTTGTGTCAGGAGCCTTCATTGTCCTCCTCTGGCTGAATGGGCGGTTACCGACCCATTGCTGCCGGTCGATCCGTTAGAGGTTCAACGTCAGGTATCCGCCGGAACCAGCAGGGCGACGGGAAAGTAAGCCAACGTCTGGGCGAGAGAAAGGAGAGGCTTGTCTTCGGCGGCATCGGGACGCACCATCTCTCCTGTAAACACGTTTTTCCATGTCCCGGTCATGTCGGGGATCTCCATTGCTGTATCGGTCCATACCGGCTCGCCCATCGGCAGGTGCGTTTCATCGCCGAGCAGGGTGGCGAACCAGCGGGTGGCGGGCGATGGTGATTACGGTGCGCCCGTTCGCCTGGCGTGCACAGGCCACGACGTGGTCGGCCCGGGCGCCATTGGCGGCAAGGGGCAGGTAGGCGCCGCCAGCAAATACCTCCGGAAATCGGCGCCTGGCATCCAGGGCACGCCAAGTGACGAAGAGTTTGGCACAGCCGTCTTCCAGATGGTCCAGCAGGTCCCGGCGAGGGCCGTTTTGTCCTGCCCACGGGCGGCACCCGCCAGCCATTGCAGTAGGTCGCGGCGGCGGCGGTAATCCACCGGGCGGCGGTTGTCCGGGTCCACAATAGAGATAGGAACGAGGCACGACGCCGAGAAACTCTGGCACGGCTCCGGCAATACACGCGCTTGCAGGGTAGGCTGCCCTGCCCGTGGAATACCCCTGATACTGGGGCCCCCTCTCTGCCTCAAGCACATCCGTATATCCGAGGTCGCGAAGCACCTGCAGGATGATCTTGCGGAAGAAATTGTCATCGTCCACAACGAGCACATTAATTTTCCTCCGCGCAGGAGAAGCGGTAGTTCAGGCCAACAGCAAATCCGGACGATAAGTCTTCATGAATTCGGAGAATGCCTGCCTGTCCAACGGCTTGGATATGTAATAGCCTTGTATTGTATCGCACCCGGCCGCCTTCAGCGCTTCACAATCCCGTCTTGTTTCGACGCCCTCCGCCACGCTTTTGACGTTGAGCTTGTGCGCCATGTCGATGCTCGACCTGGCCACGACCATAAGCGCTTGATTCTCCGAAAAATCCTTGACGAAAGACTGGTCTATCTTGAGCTCGCTAAATGCGATACGCGTGAGTTGCTGCAGGTTGGAGGCGCCTGTCCCATAGTCATCAATGGAAAGCGAAAAGCCGTTCATGCATAGCCGGGCGAGGTTCTCCAAGGCGGGCGCCACATTGGTCATGGCGGCAGACTCGGTAATCTCCAAAACCAAATGTTGAGGATCGATACCCGACGCCCTGACTAGCGCGGTGATGCGGTCGGCGAGGGAGGTGTCATCCAAAGACGCAAGAGAGAGATTGACTGATATGGCCAGAATGTGACCTTGTTCGTGGAAAGTGCGGCATGCAGCAGCCGTTTTCTCAAGAATGCGGAAAGTAAGTTGATCAATGTTCCGGGTCTCTTCAAGAGGTGGGATAAAAACTCCCGGACTTATCACGCCGTGCTGCGGATGGAGCCATCTCGCCAAGGCTTCCGCCCCAACCAGCCTGCCCGACCTTAGGTCGACCTTTGCCTGGAAATAAGGTTCGAACTGATCGCCCTCCACTGCCTGCAGAATTTCTTCGAGCGAGAACCTTCTGTCATCGCCCCCTCCTCGTTCCAGTGTCGATCCATCGTGCTTGGCAATAAGCACTTCCAGATTCGACAACTGAACGGGCTTCTCAATGGTCCCGAGGAGCTTGATGCCGTACAGCGTGGCCATCCTGGCTACAGAAGAGAGCAGCTTGCCGTCTAGGGCGCTTGTCAGAATGACGGAGATTATGTGTTTTCCCTCGCCGAGATGCCTAAGGAACTCCATGCCATCCATTTCGGGCATGTTTAGATCGCAAAGCGCAATATCGATAGGTCGGGCGTTGGCGCCGCGAATGATGTCGAGCGCCTCCTTTCCATTTCCGGCTTGGTGGACTGAAGCAACACCAATCGACTCCAAGATGCGCGCTGTGATACGGCGCTGGAACTCGTCGTCCTCCACGATCAGGACATTGAGCGCCGAGGCCTTCACAATTTTCTTCCCGAGGTAATAAAGGATGCCGCCCGGGAAATCGCATCCTCCAGCCCTGACCTAGCTGAATTCGCTTGCGCCAAGTCCCCCGCCTTGGCCGCACTCTCCATTGCTTCGCATGCCTCGGCAATATTTGTTGCGCCGACCATGCGGCTCGCCCCTTTCATCTTATGCGCGATACTCTCAATATCCTCTAGGCTTCCCGTTTCGAACAAGCCGGGGAGCTTCCCATTGTCTGCCTGAATATGCCGGAGAAAATCGTGCAGTACCTGCAATTGCGATGCCTCATCGCTCACGATCATGCCCAATACTTTGAGATCAAACAGGGCCCCGGCCTCCTTACCGCCGGCTGCAGGAATATCGAGCCATTTAGCCAGGACAGATCTAAGCTGTTTCATATCGGCAGGCTTGACCAGAAGATCATCTATTCCGGATCCTCGGCAGCGATTCGATTCTTCGGCAAGCGCGTTGGCCGTCCAGGCAACGACCGGCGTACGCGGCAGCGGCGCAGAAGCCTCCATCTTCCGCACTTCCCTGGCAAGCGCATAGCCATCCATCTCCGGCATGTGGCAGTCCGTAATAATCATGGCATATCCCCCCTTCTGCCACATGTCGAGCGCAACCTTTCCATTCTCTGCAGTTTCAGTGCGCAGCCCAAGGAGCCTGATCTGGCGAGCCAACAAATCTCTGTTGATTGGATGGTCGTCGACAGCCAACACCATGGGAGCATTAGCACTGTCCACGAACAGCGGCTGCACTTCCCTTTGCTTGACCTCGGGATACATGTTTTTTACGGTTTCGCCTGGCAAGCCCGATATTGGCAGGGTCAGGGTGAGGCTGAAGACCGCCCCATGTCCGGGTTCGCTCTCGAGGCCGACTTGCCCGTCCATCAGATCAGCAAGACGCTTACAGATAGATAACCCAAGACCTGTGCCGCCGTATATTCGCGCAGTGTCCGCACTTCCCTGACGATAGCGCTGGAAGAGCCGGTCCTGCACTTCCCTGGCGATACCGACGCCGGTATCTTTAACCGAGAAACGAATGCGATCCCCACTGTCGAGATGTTCGACGAGCTCTGCCCGCACTTCAATTTCGCCCGCCTTGGTAAACTTAATCGCATTGCTGACGAAGTTATTGAGCACCTGGGAGAGGCGCAGGGCATCCACGATATAGGCAGAATTCAGTCGGGAATCTGCGTGCTGCCAAAGCACCAAGGATTGGGCACTGGCAACTCGCGAATAAGCATTAACGATATCCTTAAGAAGCTGTTCAATGGAAGTCGGTCGCGGTGCAAGCTCGAGCTTCCCTTCTTCAATCTTCGACCAATCCAGAATGTCACTGACGATGCGCAGCAACCCTCTGCCGGAATCCCAGGCGGCCTCCAAGGTCTCGCGCTGTTCGCCATCCAGCGAAGTTAATGAAAGCAATTCCAGCATGCCTAGCATTCCGGTGAGCGGCGTACGAATTTCATGGCTCATCGTGGCCAGGAATGAATCCTTCGCGCGATTCGCCAACTCCGCCGTCACGCGCAAATCATCGAGCAATTTTTCTTTGGATTTCGCTTCGCTGATATCGTCGATCACCCAGATATTACGATTGCTCTGGGCGTTGCCATCAACGGATTTGGCCATCAGGTGGCTCCAGAACTCGGCCCCATTGCGCCGTAAGAGTTTTATTTCGATATTGAACACATTGCCGCCAGCAAGAGACGTCTTGGCTAATTCAGAAGGCAATGACGATTGATCCTGCCCGACCAGAATTTCTTGCAGTGAGATACCTTGCATATCTTGAGGCGTCGAATAGCCGAAAATCTCGACCGCCTTAGGATTGACTTGTGCCATGCGGTCATTGACCACAAAGGCTATGCCCACCTGGACATTATCAAGTATCGCTTGCAGCTCCGACGTTCGCTGCTGCACGCGCTGCTCCAGTTCCGAGTAGATGCGCACGTTCTCCATTGCCACGGCAGTGGTATCGGCCAGGGCCTGTAGCAGCTTGACCTGTTCCGGCGTTGGATGGTGATGGACTCCCCAATAGTTGCCGATTGCGCCAACGGGGTCGATCGTGCGGATTGGCACCATCGCGAGGCTCTTAACAAAGGTGGGGCGGTAAGCGTCAGCCGGGATGCGCGGATCGGCATAGATATCTTCGATCACGGCAGCCTGCCGATTCAGCATGGCCCAACCACTGATGCAGGCGCTCATCGGAAAGCGCTGCCCTTTCCATAAAGGACTGATGGCATCTTCCTCGGCGTAAAAGCATTTGTCTCCGTCCCGCAAAACGAATGTCGCGCCATCAGCCCCTGTAATGCTACGGGCGGCATGACGGACGATATCCATTATCGTTCTAAGATCGCGCGCAAGCGAAAGCTTCTGGACCACCTCAACGAGCTGCTCCATAGCATGCGCGTACCAAAGGCTTTTCGCCTGGCCGTTTTCAACTTCGAACTGCCGATGGTCATCCATGGATAGCCTCTTTTCGGCGGACAGAAGGACTCCATCACTTTCCCCGCCCTCGGGCCAAGAAGTCCTGACTGGAATCCAGATTGCAAATTTTGGGCTTATTAGCCCGTTTATTAGCCCATTTCTTGGGCAAGTGCAATAGGCCAAAATATCTAGGCCTATAACCATTTGCAAGGGATGGTCAAATGATTGATTCGTTTGCCATCCATCGTGGCTCCCAAAGCCAAGTGGCGGAGCGGGCGTGGGCCCCGGTCGGAATGCGTCCATTGCGGCATCAATATCGATAGCGACTTGTTACAACGTATTGTCAGGAATGTGCATCTATGCAGTCTTTCTACAGAGTGAAACGGTTTGTCGGCAATGGCCGAGCTCCTGTAGATCGCGGTGCCATAACTGAACGTCAGCTTCCGGGTCGGTATTACTCCTCCACAAGATGCACGGAAAGGTCCGCTACGCTGCCCAGCCGCCGTTCGTAATCACAGGTCTAATGGGTGTGTGATAGGCGGGCTGGCTAAAGAATCTGATTCTCGTGCCCAGGCTGCTTGCTCAGCCCTGCTTTGCACATGACGGCACATGTTGAGAATGACCTAGGTCAACAAGTTCTTGCACGCGACAGGTATTTCTCCCGCCGCCCCCTCGCAATCTCTGGTCAACCTCTTTTTGCATATAGCCCGAAAATTATACCTGCGTGGAGTAATCAAGCTTTGACGGTACTCAGGCGCAGCATCAACGTCATCGGATGTTGTGGTGACTCCTGAAAGCCGTAGTGCTCATAGAACTGTTTGGCGCGTTCGTGGAGCGCATGAACCAGCAAAGCGCGAACCCCGGTGTTCTGCGATACGGTGATGGCCCGATTCACCGCGTCTTGCAGCATGGCTGCCCCCAGTTTGATGCCTTGTGCCCGTCGATCTACCGCCAGCCTGCCAAGCACCATGACGGGAACCGGATCGGGCATATTGCGACGAACCGAGCCGGTCGCCAGTTGATGAAAGACCGCACCAGCTGACATGGAGTAGAAGCCACGCACACGATTTTCTTCATCAACAACCACAAAACTCCTGCTGGGGCCAGTGAGCTGGTTGTTCATCGCCCGGCGTTTGAGCCATTCATCCAGAGCAGGCTCTCCGCACTCAAAGTCGCCCAACAGATGCGTCGCGGCAAGTGGTTGCGGCGAGGATAGCTTCAAGCTCATGCTTGATTGCTTTCCCACGGCGCCTTGACCGCCATCAACCGCTCAAGACCCTCATTGGCACGTGGCGGCGCATCAAGCATGGCGGTGAACTGCTGGAATTTTTCCGCATCCAGCCCAAAGAACACCTGATCGAGCAGCACTGATTGCGCACGCTCGCAGGCGGCTTCCAGCATGAAATCGGAACGGTTTTTGCCCAACAGGTTGGCGGCGTGGTCAATGAGATCACGTTGCTCCAGCAAGGCACGTAAATTGATGGCGGCAGCGCGCATGGCAGTCTCCTCATGAAACACAACAGATATACAAATGGTAGAGCGGCGTATAGCTGTTGTCAATACATGGTTAACAGCAAGTCATACGGCATGGGCATGAGTGACGATCGACTGAGTTGATGTCGCCAGGCACGATTACTCATAGGCCTCGATGTTGATGGCCACTAGCTAACACGGTACTGAGCGGAATGGAACGGAACGCAAGATAAAGGGCGCATGGAAATGGTATGGCTTTCCCATGCGCCCCTTGCGGGCGTTGGTATCCCGAAGAGCACTCTTGCCGCGGCGGTCCAGGGGCGATAGATTGCCATGAGCTTGGGACCGATGACTCTGGCCAGATACGGTGGGATTATGGGTGCCCCGCTCGTCGTCCCGATCGGATTGGACCTGGAATTGGAGAATGGCATGGCCACACCGCGTGGCCCCAAAACTTCGCCGCATCACGCTTATCTGCTGCAGGTGACGCTGGAAGGCATAGATCCACCTATCTGGCGGTGGGTGTAGGTAGAAAGTGACATGTCCCTGCATGCCTTGCACCACATTCTGCAGGCAGCCATGGGCTGGACCGGCGCCCATCTGCACGAATTCACCATCGATGGAAGACATTATGGCATACCGCATCCCGATGACCTGCGGGAGGTGCCGATCCAGGATGAGCGGAAAGTCAAACTCGGTTCCCTGTTGAAAAAAGGGCTGTCGTTCAGTTATCTCTATGATTTCGGGGACAGTTGGAACCACCTCATTGGCGTCAAGAAGGTCGAGACCAAGGACGAACCCTACGGAGCCGCCTTTGTGGAGGCTGGAGAGGGAGCCTGCCCGCCAGAGGACAGCGGCGGCATACCGGGCTATCAGGACTTCCTCGAACTTTACCAGACCAAGCCTAAGAGCAAGGATGTGCGGGAATTTCTCCGTTGGGCCGGTGAGGACTTCAATCCCTTCCTTTTTGATCGCCATGCCACCAATGCGGCGCTGCTACGATTGGGGTGGAACCAATGGGGAAAGTAGGCTGTACGCCTGCGGTACGTCAGGAAAAGATTAATTGCGGTCATTGGATTGCCCAGATACCTGCTCAACAGGTATTCCAGGAATCGATCACGCAGTGGATGACTTGGCCCGCTGAATTACACTATGATCCCTCTATCATGGCATGCCAGCAGGAGAAACCACCATGGCGACGACGCGACAGGCTGGACAAGTGGCAATGCGGAACTGATGAGCCCTACCGTTTTGTCTCAAAGCAGCCCCCATCCGGCAGGCGGAAAAACGAGCAAAATCGGGCCATCCGTCCAGCCTGGATCAACGGCCAGGCGACCGTATGATGCATAAGTTCTGATTGACATCATATGTGTTGCACTTCGGAATCAAAACCACTGTTGCGGCATATTAAATCCTCTGCGTTGAAGTTCCTGAAAGGTTTTCGTGATACCCTTATGGATTCTATAAAACGAACCAAATGGACCATTAACGCGATCTTTCTTTTCGCTGCCATGGTCGTGTCTGGGGTTTTCGTATTCAACGCGATGACCATCAGAATTGCGGCGGCCCGCCATGATCTGCACGATAAGGCGCTGGTGGCTGGCCAAGTCATCGCGGATGGGGTGGCAGAGCAAATAAATACGCATTTTAAAGATGCACCGAATCGCCTGTTGGGAACCCCCTCTTACGTCAAGAGAGATCATAGCTGGGTGGTCACCATGCGGGAGCGCGTTAAGGCAAGCAAAGGACATGCACTGGCCTCTATCGGCTCTCCGTTCATCCTATCAAATTTGGGCAGCATTCGCATCTCGCCGTTGATCCAGGGGGTCGTCCTGAGTTTGCCTGATGGTAAGACTGTTTCCATCTGGAAGGATGGCCACTGGAGTCCACCCGGAACCCCCTTGTCTTCGCCTGCCGGACAAATCACATTGCCGGTACCGGGTATCCCATTGATGGTCAAAGCCCAATGGGATGCGGCCACGTTGAATCATCTTTTTTGGAAGAATGAGCGACCGTATCTGCCTATCGAGTTCCTTCTTCTCCTGATCATAGCTGTCGTGTATAGGGGTACCCAGATTGCCTATAGGAATCTGATCCGCCTACAAGAATACCAGGCGATAGCTCTCCAGGTTCAGCAGTCGCTTATCAAGCTGCAGAGTCCGGAGGAGATGTATCGGTTGGTAGTAGAAAGCATTGTGCAAAAAGCGAATGCTATCGGTGCTTATATCGCCAATCCTGATGCACACACAGAATATTTGCGGGTTACTGCGGTTTGTGCCGATGAACCTGTCTTGGAGCAATGTCTGGCGCAATTGAAGATTTCCAGGGATGCTGTAAATTTTCCCTACGGGGAGCTGATATCTAACCGCTGTTATCGGCAAAAAATCCCTTTGGGTCCGCAAGATCCGCAAGAGCATCAGGCGATGGCGGAAATTCAGAAGACCGTCCCAGCATTACAGCGTATCCGCAGAGTTATGGTGTATCCGGTGTTTGCCTGTGACTATGCAGAGCCAAGCGCGATTCTGGTAATCGCGAGTGACGACCCGAGATATTTTAATGAGGCGCTGCAAAATCTGCTGGCACAGATGGTTCAATCCATGAGTGCGGCGCTCACGCTGATCTGGAATCATCAGCAACTTATGGAAGTCTCGGAGAAAAACGAAGCACTACTGAAAAACGCGAGCGACGGCATTCACATCCTTGATGAAAACGGCGTACTCCTGGAGGCCAGTTACCAGTTTTGCGATATGTTGGGTTACGCCGGCGACGAAATGATCGGCATGCATGTAGCTCAGTGGTATGTGGAAAAAAACGCCGAAGATCTCCGGGAGACCATCGCTCAACAATTCGCCACGCAAGAGCCTCTGCGCTTTGAAGCCCGCTTTCAGCGCAAGGATGGAACCATTATTGATGTGGAGATCAATGGGTTGCCCGTTCAGATTCAGGGCCAGTGGGTATTATTTGACTCTGCCCGTGCTATTACCGAGCGCAAGGTGCTGGAAGCATCCCTGCAGCAGAGTCTGGAGCATCAGCAGCAGTTAACCAATTTTAACATCCTGCTGAGTGAGGTGAACCAGGCGATTGCCAGAGCGGATTGTGAATCTGTATTGCTCCATAATATCTGCACGCTTGCGGTTCAGCACACCAATATGCGCCTTGTTTGGATCGGCAAACCGGATGCGCAGGGGACTTTCCAGATACTGGCCCAGGCTGGAGAAACCGCCTATCTGGAGGGAATCTGGATATCCAGCCGTAACGATTTGCCGGAGGGCCTTGGGCCAGCAGGTAGAGTCTGGCGGAAGCCGGAAAAAATCTTTGGCTCAGCGTTTTCCATAGATTCGGATATGGTGCCTTGGCGGGAGCGTGCTGCGCGATTCGGCATTGACGCGAGCGCTACACTTCCCCTCTACCGGGGAGGCGTATTGTGGGCCCTGCTTTCTTTTTGCTGGGGTAAGGAGTGCGTCTTCGACGAAGACACACGGAATATATTGGAAGCACTCGGTAGAGATATCAGTTTTGGCTTGGATCGCATTGATCTCGCGCGACAAGAACATGCGACCTCCGCCTTTAATGCAGCGTTGCTCAATAGCCTGACAGCGGGAGTGAATGTCGTGCGTTATCCCGAACGTGTGGTCGAAAGGGCTAATGCGCGAATACTGGAGATTTATGGTATCTCGTCCATAGAAGATATGGTAGGACATTCCGCATACGAGTTTCACCCGGATATGGACACCTTGCAAAAGGTCGAGGAATTATCCGGAGCAGTCCTTGCGCAGGGTAATGGTATATTGCGCGATGTACCTTATCGACGTCTGGATGGGACCGTTATTTATATCGACTTGTCCGGACAAAAAGTGCTTACGAGCGGCGGCGAGCCGGAACGGATTGTCTGGACCCATGTGGACGCCACGGAACGTCACTGGAATGAAGAGACTATCCGCCAATTGAACGCCACTCAGGAGTCTCTGCTTGCCAATACGATCACGGGTATCAATCTGGTGCAATATCCCGAGCGGATCATCCGTGAGGTGAATCAAGGATTCTTGACCATTCTGGGCTATCAGAATGCGCAGGATATCCTCGGTCATTCTATGCAGGAGATTTATCCTAATGGCGAGAGTAGCCAAAAAATAGCGCACCTTGCGCAGAAAATTCTGGCGCAGGGGGGCGCATCCCTGAAAGATGTTGCGGTAAAACGCAGGGATGGCCGGATGATTTATGTGGATGTGTCAGGTCAGCGGTTGATGACTGATCCTGAGCATCCGCTTATTGTTTGGACAGCGATAGATGTCACCGATCGCCATCAGCTCATGGAGGATTTGTCTCGGCAGTCGACGACAGATTTACTGACTGCTCTCCCGAATCGTCGCGCGTTGGATTTGGAGATGGATCGTGCCATCGAGCGTGCAGATCGCAACCAAAAGCTTCTGGCCGTGTGCATGGTGGATCTGGATAGCTTCAAGCCTGTTAACGATACACATGGTCATGAGGCCGGAGACACGGTGCTGGTGGCCTTGGGTAAACGGTTGACGGAGTCCTTGCGCAAATCCGACTTTGTCGCCCGCCTGGGAGGAGATGAATTCGTGCTGTTAATTGAAGATTTGGACCATCTGGATACCTTGGCACCCATCATGGATAAAATCGGAGATATCATTCGTGAGCCGATCCCGCTGGAAGATGGACAAATGGTGCAAGTAGGGTTGAGCATGGGGGTCGCTGTCTACCCTTTCGTGGATGGAGGCAATTCGGACATCCTCCTGCGCCTAGCCGACCAGGCACTCTATGAATCCAAGGCAAATAAAGCGGATCGCCTTCAGTTCTGGATGATCTACGGACATGAGATTTCAAAACATCTCAACGGTTATCAGAAACTGCTTCATGAGGATGGCCTTCGGGTCTTTTACCAGCCGCTTCTCGATAACCGTTCGCGCCGGGTCGTCGGTATGGAGGCCTTGGCACGTTTACAGGATGCCGATGGACGCATCATCGCACCAATGGAATTTCTGCCCCATTTCAACGAGGGCGACCTTTACGATCTGACACGGCAGGTGTTATTCCAGACTTTGGCGGATATTCAGCGCATTGATGCAGAAGGGCTTGGGGATTTGCGCCTCTGGGCTTCAGTGAACCTGCATCCCTCCTCCCTGAATGAGCGCTGTCTTGCTTGTCTGCAGGACGCCCTGGCGGAAAATCCTATAAATCCTCAGCGTATCACTTTCGAGATCCTGGAAGGTGGGGAGTTCCTGAATACCGAGGATGCCGTAGGGCAACTGGAGGATCTGCGTGCCTCAGGGGTGCGCATTGCCTTGGATGACATCGGCAGCGCCTATTCCTCGCTCCTGCGTCTGAAAGCCCTGCCGGTAGATGAAATCAAGTTGGATCAAGGTTTCGTGCGCACCTTGGAGCAGCACCCGGAAGATCTGTATTTCGTGATTACGATGCAGGAACTCGCAGAAAACTTCGGGGTCAGTCTTGTAGTAGAGGGCGTGGAAACGGATGATATATTGGATGCGCTGACCATGCTGGACGTGGAAATGTTCCAGGGTTATGCCATCGCGAGGCCCCTGCCCTTAGAGGCGTTGCTCCAATTCTTAAGGCATCCTCCTAAGACGCAACGCGAGCATCCAACGAGCCTTCTCGGGCTCTATGCCGAGCTAATCACCCATAACGCAGTCTTTAAAAATGCCATTCGGCACGATCCGCAGCTGGTGAGCTATATGCCTCTGGCAGATGTGAGCACTTGTCATATCACAAAGGATCTACAGCGATTAGGGATTGCAGAGGGTAGCACCATAGATCTTCTGCATAGAGAGTATCATCGGGCTATGGTAGCCATGAATTTACGAATCATAGCCGCGCCTAAAGAGCACGACTGGAGTTCAGTGCAAACAGCAGAACGTCATCTGCTGGATGCCGTGATCGCGGAATACAAAAAAATAAAGGGCAACTAACCAAATCGCGGTTGGTTTTTCAGCGTGTACCGCCTGCCCAAAGGCTAGATGGATCTGCTTGGACCACCGCGATGAGTTTCCTAGAAAGTGAATGACCGGTTACGCTGCAAAATCGGCCATTAGTCACCTTAATCAAGCTGCGTGGCGTTCAAGCACTTGATAACAGGACCTCCCGATGCGCTTCAATCGTTTCAAGGTGCGGATGGGCCACTTCATGCCCGACTGGCGTCATCAACGGCATCAGTTCAATCCTCTGCCGGTGCGGCAGGAGGGGTGATGTCACGCATTGCGCGACCGCTCCATACAGTCCAAAATCCACCCCTACACGAGGGGGACCCATGTTTGACAATCTGACCCAGAAACTGACTCAGACCTTCAAGAACTTGCGCGGCCAGGGACGGCTGAGCGAGGATAATATCCGCGACGCACTGCGCGATGTGCGGTTGGCGCTGCTGGAGGCCGACGTAGCCCTGCCGGTAGTCAAGGACTTCATCCATAACGTCCGCGAAGAGGCTATGGGCGAAGCGGTGGTCAAGAGCCTCACGCCGGGGCAAGTCTTCGTCAAGATCGTCAATGATGAGCTGGTAAAGTTGATGGGGGCGCACAATGATCGCCTCGATCTCAGCGCCCGTCCCCCGGCGGTGATCCTGCTCGCGGGCTTGCAGGGCTCGGGTAAGACCACCACCAGTGCCAAGCTCGCCCTGTGGCTCAAGGACAAAGAAAAGAAGCGCGTGCTGATGGTCAGTACCGACGTCTACCGTCCTGCCGCCATGGAGCAGTTGGTGCATCTCGGTAAAGATATTGCGGTGGATGTGTTCCCCTCCAGCCCCGACCAGCAGCCGGTGCGCATCGCCCAGGATGCGGTGGAAGCGGCCCAGCGCGGCGTCTACGACGTACTCATCGTCGACACGGCGGGGCGTCTGCACGTGGACAGTGAGATGATGGCCGAGGCGCAGGCCCTGACCGCGGCGGTCAAACCGGTGGAACTGCTTTTCGTGGTCGATGCCATGACCGGCCAGGACGCGGTGAATACCGCCAAGGCCTTTAACGATGCCCTGCCGCTGACCGGCGTGATCCTCACCAAGGCCGATGGTGATGCCCGCGGTGGCGCAGCGCTGTCGGTGCGGGCCATTACGGGTAAACCCATCAAGTTCATCGGTATCGGTGAGAAAATTCGCAAGGGCCTGGAACCTTTCTATCCGGATCGCATGGCCTCGCGCATTCTGGGCATGGGCGACATCGTTAGCTTGGTGGAGCAGGTCCAGCAGGACGTGGACGAAGATCAGGCCCGGAAAATGACCGACAAGCTGCGCAGCGGCAAGGGCTTCGATCTGGAAGATTTCCGTGAGCAGTTGCGCCAGCTTGAGCGCATGGGCGGTATGGCCAGTATCATGGATAAGCTGCCCGGCATGGGCGAGTTGCCCGCCGAGGCGCAAAGCGCCATGCAGGATGGCAAGTCGATGCGCCGTCTGGAGGCCATGATTAATTCCATGACGCCCGGCGAACGGCGGCATCCGGACATCATCAAAGCCTCGCGACGGCGGCGGATTGCGGCAGGTTCCGGGACGACCGTCACCGAGGTCAACCGCCTGCTTAAGCAGTTCGAAATGATGCAAAAGATGTTCAAAAAAATGGGTAAAGGGGGCCGGGGGCTCAGCCGTTTGCTGGGGATGAATCCCAAATCGATGTTGAAGGGCGGTTTACCCTTCCGTTAGAGCTTGT
>Ga0315298_1007175_pt1 | contig 14827 bp, 14 predicted proteins | sample WHS_1_MG_FD_203077 | JGI IMG/M metagenome (GOLD analysis project Ga0315298, IMG submission 203077) | Extremophilic microbial mat communities from Washburn Hot Springs, YNP, Wyoming, USA - WHS_1_MG | ecosystem: Environmental > Aquatic > Thermal springs > Hot (42-90C) | place: USA: Wyoming... | reverse complement strand
TGCTTGTCTCGCAAGGTGGCAGGAACCTCATTACGAGCAATACGACGCGCCAGACCTTCCACAACCGCTGTCTTACCCACACCTGGCTCGCCCACAAGTACGGGGTTGTTCTTAGTACGACGGGAGAGAATCTGCATTACTCTTTCAATCTCAACCTCGCGACCAATGACCGGGTCTAGCTTATCCTCCTCGGCGTACCGGGTTAAGTTGCGACCAAACTGGTCCAAAATCTTGGACCCACGCCGCTCCTTGCTTTCGGAGGGTTCGGGCCCTCCCGGTCCGCGCGGGAGTCGCTTTGTGGGCGAAGAAAGCATGCGCATTACTTCTTGCCGTACCCGCTCAGAGTCAACATCAAGGTCCGCCAGAATGTGAGCAGCTACCCCTTCTGTTTCGCGCACCAAACCAAGCAGGATGTGCTCTGTACCAATGTAGTTATGTCCCAGTGACAGCGCTTCCCGCAGGGCTAGTTCAAGTACTTTCTTGGCGCGAGGAGTAAACGGTATCTGGCCTTGGGACTCACTATCGCCTTCACCTACGATGCGAACCACCTCGCTACGCACCTCGGCGAGGTCCACCTCGAGAGAATTAAGCACGCGAGCAGCCACGCCGTCGGCTTCTCGCAGCAAGCCTAACAGCAAATGCTCTGTGCCAATGTAGTTGTGCCTTAGGGCCCTAGCTTCCTCTTGGGCAAGCACAATAACTTGCCGGGCCCGTTCAGTAAATCGTTCAAACATCACCAGACTCCCCTAATCCACCACAAAGGCGCCCGCGAACTTGTCCCGCATGAGATGTGCCCTGAATTCGTCTATCTCTGGGCTATCTAGACTACCCGCGCGCTCACCCAGTTGCTCAACCATAATGTGGGCGGGCTGTAACTTTGTCATCAACTCAAAGGCTGACTCAGATTCCATACCCGGAACTTGAGCGAGACCAAGCTCCCTTCCCACCTCTATGGCGGAAATTAAATTTACGGCTTCGCCAAAACACATGGTCCGGGCGTGCTGGGCCATGCCAATTGCCCGACCGATGTGATCTTTGACCTGTACTGTATTTTCCCGCAAAAGCATTTTTCGAACCGAGCGTTCTGTCTCAACTATGCTTTCGGCTAATTCCTGCATTAAATGAATAGCCTCTTCTTCTGCTCTACCCTCTGTGCCCGAGTTAGAAACCTGCACCAGACCCCCCGCTCCACTCCAAAGCGGGGCCAAGCCCAGGCCGTTCCCTACCAGCTCCAGTGCAGTCTGCGCCAATCGCCCCGTCAGCACTAGAGCCGGCACATGTAGAGTGGCGTAGGCACGCATCCCTGTCCCGGAGCGAGAGGGTCTGGCAGTAAGGTACCCAAACTGAGGGTCAAAAGCATAGGAGAAGTGCACCTCAAGCTGGTCGTCTAGTCGACTTAAAAGCTGCCACAGACTCTCAAGCTGAGCCCCGGGGCGAAATGCCACGAGCCGAAAATGATCCTCGCCGTTTATCTCCAGCGAAGCCTGCCCTTCCCCATAGATAGCAAGCGCTCGGGCCCCGCCTCCTTTCTCGGCAAAGGAAGGAGTCATGAGGCCGCGCTCCACCATGTATTCCAGCTCCACCTCTGAAAGCTCATCGGGGTCAAGCACGCGCCAGTTTTCTTCCCAGAGGCCCCCGGTGAGCACATCCAGAATCTCTTCGCGGAGCTCCTCAAGAGCAAGCGCGTCCTCCGTATGCGGGAATCGGTGCTCCGCCTCGTTGCGGACCAAAGTGATCCCAGACGCTGTTAACGCAGCAATCATAGGTCCGTGTCGGATGCCAGTCGCTTGCCAAGTTCAGCCAGACGGTCGCGCACGCCTGCAGCTTCCTCAAAGCGCTCACACGCCACCAGCTCTTTCAGCATGCGCTCGAGGCGCATAATTTCGTGTTTCAGACTGTCTACCTCGGACCCTCGTCTCGGCATCTTTCCCACGTGCTCGCGCGGCTGTTCTCCCTGGCCAATGACCATCTCCAGGTAGGAAGAAAACGCCTTGTAGCAATGCGGGCAACCCACCAAACCGGACTCCTTAACGTCGCTCAGCGTCGTACCGCAGACGCTGCAAAAGCGCAGATCCTGCTCCCCCAGGAGACCGGCCCGCGCCTGGTCGCCGGACTTGCCTTCAGGCGTCTTCCAAAGAACCGAGGGCACCGCCAGCACCACTGCCAGTCCTTCCGTCTGTGCAGCCACGGTCTCTGCACAGTGCACACACAGGTGGGTATGCGTGACTGTTCCGTTCACTACCCGCAGCAAATGGACTGTTGCTGGCTCCTCATTGCACGACTCACAGGTGGCCGAGCCACCGAGGTCGAGGTTCCAGTCGGGTGATTCCTCCACAAACACCCGGGTCACCTCCGTTGATAGACCAGCCCGGCCTGGTCGCCGGCTCGAGTTAGCAGAATTGTCGGCTTAAAACCGCGCCGGGAAGGTCCATAAGTTGGCAGCAAAAGTGTACCACACCCTGGGTCTGCCGCCCGGATTAACCAGTGCAAGAACTGCCAATGAAGCGCGCTCGTCGCTTGCTGCCCAGCTACCGTTCTGGCCGTAACTGTGGAAACAAAATGACGTCGCGAATGGAATCACACCCCAGAAGAAGCATGGCCAAGCGGTCAATGCCGATGCCCAGACCGCCCGCGGGAGGCATGCCGTACTCAAGGGCGCGCAAGAAGTCCTCGTCAATCACGTGGGCTTCCTCATCGCCAGCTTGACGCCGCCGAGCCTGCTCCTCAAATCGGCGCCGCTGGTCCAGGGGATCGTTAAGTTCCGAAAAGGCGTTTCCTACCTCTTTACCCAGAATGATGGGCTGGAAGCGTTCAACCAGGGTGGGGTCGGCGGGATGCAGCTTGGCCAAAGGACTTAGCTCCACCGGATAATCAATGGCAAAGGTTGGTTGACGCAGGGTGGGCCAGACCACGTGCTTGAGCGCTTTGTCAACCAAAGTAGCAAATGTGTCCCTCTTTTCCACGTCAATGCCACGGGCAACAAGAGCCTGTCGGGTAGTACTAACGTCGGCCCGCATTTCGGCAAGAGACACATTCAGTGTCTCCTGCAAGAGAGAGTCCACTGTGCGGCGAGGCCAAGGGGGGGTTAAATCCACCACCTCTTGTCCCGCACAAATGGTGGTGCTTCCAATTACTTCCTGGGCCAAAGCAGGGATCATGTTTTCCACCAGCTCCATGATGGCGTTGTAGTCAACGTAAGCCCAGTAAAGTTCCATCATGGTAAACTCGGGATTGTGTAGTGGCGAGATTCCTTCGTTTCGAAAGTTCTTGCCAATCTCAAAAACGCGATCAAATCCCCCAACCAGCAAGCGCTTGAGATAAAGTTCGGGAGCAATGCGCAGGTAAAGGTCAGTGTCAAGCGCATTGTGATGAGTCACAAAGGGCCGGGCAAGAGCGCCCCCGGGCAGCGGCTGGAGGATTGGCGTCTCTACTTCAACAAAGCCTTGCGCCTCAAGGTAACGGCGCATAGCAGACACTAATTTGCTGCGCGCTCTCAGAACCCCCGCAACGTCTGGGTTGGCTATCAGATCTACGTAGCGCTGCCGGTAGCGAGTTTCCCGGTCCTGCAGTCCATGCCATTTCTCCGGCAAGGGGCGTAGAGACTTGGTAAGCAGCACCCAGGACCGCACAAATAGAGTAAGCTCTCCCCGGCGAGTACGGAAGGGATGCCCCTCGCAGCCGATAATGTCTCCTACGTCAAGATCGGTAAACAGGTCAAAAGAATCTCTGCCCAGGGTGTCAATGTTGCTGTAGATCTGAAGATCATCCTGGCCGTCGCGCAGAGTCATGAACGCGGCCTTTCCGTGTACCCGCCGCGACATGATGCGTCCGGCTGCTTTGTAGACTACTTCCTCGCGAGCTTCGCCTACCTGTAGGTCAGAGTGAGCACGAGAGATATCGCCCAGCTGCGTGCGGCCGGGGAATTGGCGAGCGTACGGATCAACCCCCAGTGCGCGCAGCCTCTCCAGTTTAGCTAGCCGGTCGCGTTCCCAGTCGGGACATTCTGGTGCGCTCTGCTCAACCTCCGCCTCGGTTTGGCGTTCCTGCTGATCGCCACGGGAAGTACCAGTATCCATAGCCTTAAGACATCTTCCCTATGGCGAGAATTTCATATCTAACTGCGCCCAGAGGAGCAGGAACGGTTACTACGTCTCCCACTCTCTTGCCGATGATGGCCTGCCCCACCGGGGACTCATTAGAGATCCTCCCTTGCTTCGGATCAGCTTCGGCGGAACCCACGACTGTAAAAACCTTGACTTGATCGGAATCCTTGTCCAGCAGGGTGACAGTGCTGCCGATGCTTACCTTTTCCGTGTCGATCTCAGAATCCCGTATAACCCGGGCCCGGCGCAGCTTTTCCTGCAAGAGACTAATCCGGTGCTCCAGTAGAGCCTGTTCATTCTTGGCCGCGTCGTACTCAGCATTCTCAGTTATATCGCCAAATTCCCGCGACGCCCGGATTCTTTCCGCTACCTCCTGGCGCTTGACGGTAGAGAGGTAGTTAACCTCTTCCTGAAGTCGGCGGAGACCTTCCTCGGTGAGGACAACTTCCTTTCGAGACACGAGCACCTCCCTCTAACCGCCCCTCAGACGCGTTTTGCCTGAGAGTAGCCGCGGATTATAAGTTAAGCTCCGAGCAGTTGTCAACGGAAAACGTGGTTCCTTCTGCCACCTTGGCCAGCAATTCATCCAGCACCCTGGCATCTTCAACTTGTCGCAAGACTGGCAAGATGTGCGAGCGAACCCCTGTTCCCCGCAAGTACCAGCTCATAAGGTTTCGGATCCAGCGGGCAGCCCGTCCTGCCCCCATCAAAGCGCTTGCCCGGCCAAGCAGTATCCGCAGATCGGAGACTATCAAGGAGAGCGGAGGCCGGCTTCCGTCCCGCCTGCCCAACAAAGTCTCCACCAGCCACGGATTGCCGGCAGCCCCTCGCGCCACCATGACAGCCGCCGCTCCCGTTTCCTCAACCACCCTGCGCGCCGCTGTGGCCTCATTGATGTCTCCCGAGGCTATCACCGGCACTTGTAGCGTTTGTACCACCTGGGCAGTCACCCGGTGATCAGCCCTGCCCTGGTAAAACTGCTCGGCCGCCCGGGGATGAACAGCCAGAGCGGCTACCCCAGCCTGCTCCAAACGTGGGGCTAACGACAAGATCAAGCCATCGCCAACCCGCAGCCCGCTGCGGACTTTAACCGTTACAGGAACTCGATATTCGGCAGCCACCTTGACCACTGCCTCAGCTGCTCTGACGGCGCGCTCAGGGTCTGCCATGAGCGCAGCCCCCGCCCCCGTGCGCACCACCTTGCGCATTGGACAGGCCATGTTGAGGTCAATTAAGTCCGGCCGAGAAGAGCGGGCAAGCACAAGCTCTGTCGCTTGCGCCAGGATTTCGGGGCTATCTGCAAAAAGCTGCACGGCGATGGGCCGTTCTTCTTGTTCAAAGTCAAGGTAGGCCTGGGTGCGGCTGTTGTGATAAACAAGCCCATAGGCGCTTACCATCTCAGTGTAAACAAGACCTACCCCGTGAGTCTTCATGTGCCTGCGATAAGCGCTGTTGGTGATTCCCGCCATCGGCGCAAGCACCACCCGGTTGGGAACCCCTACCGTTCCAATAGCAAATGGCTCACATAGGTCAACCCTCATTGGTTTCCAAGCAAAAGCCCAGTAGCCGGCTGTCTTCTTGAGTTTTACCTTACCCTGCTACTGGTTCCGGTTGTAGATGATCCGCAGCCCGTAGAGAGTAAGAAGAAGATCAAGCTTGTCAAGCATAACGGCGTGCGCAAACACAAGAGAGGCAAGCCCCCCGGTGGCAACCGCAACCGTCCCTGGTCCCAGCTCCTCTTTCATACGCCTTACAATCCCGTCCGCCTGCCCCGCAAATCCGTAGATGGCTCCCGCTTGCATGGCATGAACAGTGTTCTTACCAATTACCCCTCCCGGATCGGCCAGCTCCACCGCGACAAGCCGAGCAGCCCGGTTGGCCAAGGCCTCAAGCGAGATCTCTATTCCTGGAGCAATGGCGTGTCCTAGATACTCACCCGCCGCTGAAATGGCGCTAAAGGTGGTGGCTGTGCCAAAATCCACCACCACACACGGCGTGCCATAAAGTTCGGAGGCAGCCACCGCATCCACGATGAGGTCCGGGCCTACCTGACGCGGATCGGCGGTGAGAATTGGCATGCCAGTTTTCACTCCCGGCCCTACCACCAGTGCTTCCAGGCCGAACTTGCTTTTTGCCATCTCCGCGTACCGGCCGGTCAGCGCGGGAACCACCGAGGCGACAGCCATTCCGCTGACCGACTCCCGGGAGTGGCCATCCAACCTGAGAAGCGAGTCCAAAAGAACAGCAAGCTCATCGGCTGTGCGCTTAGCCTCAGTAGCAAAACGCCAACTCGCCACCAGACGCTCCTGCTCAAAAAGCCCGGCGTGGGTCTGGGTGTTGCCCACATCAACTACCAGAAGCACCGGCTCCCTCCCCAAATCTAGCGCGCCACACTCAGCCTGAGACTCAGGTCCACTGGAGGAGCGCCCAGGGTGAGGGCGCTCGTGGAGATGATATCTACTCCGGTCTCAGCAATGGCCCGCACCCGCTCGAGCGTAACCCCTCCCGAAGCCTCCAAAATAACGTCCGGCTTTATTGATCGCGCCACCGCCACCAGATGACGCAGCGAATCTTCATCCTGATTATCCAACATGACAATATCGGCCCCGCAAGCAAGAGCCTCGCGCAAATCCGCCTCGGTTTCGACCTCCACCTCTATTTTTACGAAAAACGGCTGCGCTGCACGAATCCTTTCTATGGCTGCGCGCACGCCTCCTGCTGCTTCCAGGTGATTGTTCTTGATTAGCACCAGGTCAAACAGACCAAAGCGATGGTTATGGCATCCACCCAGTAGAACCGCCCGTTTTTCCCAGGCGCGCAGTCCCGGCGTCGTTTTGCGGGTATCTACTACTACAGCCCCGGTGCCTGTCACCGCTTCGGCAAAGCGCCGGGACTGCGTGGCCACACCAGAAAGGTGCATGAGGAAATTAAGCATTGTCCTTTCGGCAGCAAGAATGCTGCGAGCCGCAGCTTCCACCACCGCAACCTCCTGGCCATTGCTTACCGCCGCCCCCTCGGCCACCAGCGGACGAAAGACCGCCCCCGGATCAATCTCCCTCATCACAGTGGCTGCCAGAGGAAGCCCACAAATCACAAGTGGCTCCTTGGCCACGATCACGCCCCGTCCAACAAGAGAGGCTGGCACAGTCCAAGCGGAAGTAACGTCGCCGTACCCGGCAAGGTCCTCGGCTAAAGCCGTCCTCACCAAGGCTAAGCTGTCATGGTCAAGCACTTTGCCCTCCGGTCTTGGGAGCTTTGTTGTTATCCGGGCTTGCGTTCTTGGGCGGACTTGCTTGTAAGACAAGCTCGCGGCTGGTTGGGTCACGCCACAAGAGTACATGGCGCCGCCAGTTCGCGTCATCTTGTTTGGGATAATCAGAGCGCAAATGTACGCCCCGGCTTTCCGTGCGATAGGCGGCAGCGGCCACCATTTGCTCCGCCACAGTAAGCAAATTAAACAATTCAAGTTCCTCCACCTTGAGTCCAGGAGGAGCAAGCGAGGCTCGCAAACTGCGCAAGGTGTCAGCAGCCTTTTCCAAGTCCTCGGCTTTCCGCACTATCCCACAGAGATCCATCATGACTTGGCCCACAAGTTTTCTTCCTTCCTTCACCACCGCCGGATCGTTGCCCACGCGAGGTTCATCAGCAAGGCTTAGCTTGACCTTGCGCACGGCTGGATCAGCCACTGAGAGATAGCGGTTAAGCTCTCTCACAGTCCGCTCCCCGAAAACCAACCCCTCCAGCAAAGAGTTAGACGCCAGCCGATTAGCCCCATGAATGCCGGTGCTGGCCACTTCCCCGCACGCGTATAGACCGGGGATCCCTGTTCTGCCCCACGTATCGGTAACCACTCCCCCAATAAAGTAGTGCGAGGCGGGAGCCACCGGTATAAGGTCCCTACAAAGATCAAGACCCCGGCTCTTGAGTCCTTTGTAGACAGTGGGAAAACGTTCGCGCAGAAATCCACAACCCAGATGGCGAGCGTCAAGCCACACGTGGTCCGTGCCCTCTTGCTCGAAAACCTCCTTCATCTTACGTACAACCACATCACGCGGAGCCAGCTCCGCCAACGGATGGGCATCCTGCATAAACCGCCTACCGGCGCTGTCTCTTAGGTAAGCCCCCTCGCCGCGCAATGCCTCAGTCACCAGCAACACCGGGTTATCCCCAGAATAAAAAGCAGTGGGATGAAACTGCATAAATTCCATGTCGCGCAAGACTGCACCGGCCCGATAGGCCATAGCGTGTCCGTCTCCCGTAGCTACGGGAGGATTGGTGGTACGGGCAAATACTTGCCCTGCTCCCCCACAGGCAAGAACCACCGCCCGCGCAAGGTTTATAGTGAGCTCCCCACCTTCACCGAGCGAAACCACTCCCACGCAACGCCCGGAGTCCATGAGCAGATCAAGCACAAACTCGTTCTCGTGCAGTTCTACTCGACCGCCGGCCACTATAGCTTCAGCAAGGGCGCTTGCCACCACGCTGCCGGTGGCATCGCCCCCCGCATGCACGATCCGGGCCAAAGAGTGAGCGCCTTCCCTGCCCAAAATAAGTTTCCCATCTACCCGGTCGAAGTTGGTGCCCAGCTGCTCAAGCTCTCTGATACGAGCCGGCCCCTCCTCCACCAGAGTGCGCACTGCCTCTTCATCGCAGAGTCCCGCTCCTGCTTCCAAAGTATCCCTTAGATGCAACTCCGGAGAGTCATGTGGGCCGATGGCAGCAGCAATTCCTCCCTGAGCAAGAAACGTTGTGGTCTGGTCCAGAGTACCCTTGGTAAGCAGCGCGACGTTCCAGCGGTGAGCAGCCCCCAAAGCCGCTGTAAGGCCCGCGATCCCGCCCCCTACAATAAGCACGTCATAGCTTGAATACCTAACCTCCGCTCCCCATTGGGAGATAAGGGGCGAAAAAGATTGCGCGTAGGAAACCGGCTGCCTCACTTGCCCACCTCAATCATGCGTTCAACCGCCCGCAGTGCCCTGGCCCCTATCTCGGGCTCTACGCTAACCACCGGCGATTCCTCTTTTAGAGCCTCAAGCACCTTGTCCAGGGTAGTCAGCTTCATAAACGGACACACAGCGTGACCTGTCACTGCATAGAAGCGCTTGTGAGGCAGCTCTTTCTGCAGACGGTAAAGCATGCCCACCTCAGTGCCAATTAAGTATGTCTCGGCCTCATCGGTGCGGCAAAAGCGAACCATGCCCTCTGTGCTTTCAACCGCGTCGGCCACTTCCGCCACCTCCAGAGAACACTCTGGGTGTACCACCAATTTGGCTTCTGGATACGCCGCTTTTGCTGCCCGTACGTCGTCCAAGGTAATGGCCTCGTGAGTGGGACAGAAGCCGGGCCAAACAATAACCTCTCGCCCTGCTCGTCTTGCCGCCCAAAGAGCCAGGTTGCGGTCGGGCGTAAAGATGATCTTCTTGTCCTGCGGAATTGAAGCCAAAACCTCAGCGGCGTTACCGCTGGTACAGCAGATATCCGACTCCGCCTTTACTGCTGCTGTGGTGTTGACATAAGAGACCACCACAGCGTCTGGTAGGCCAGCCTTAAGAGTCAAAAGTCCCTCCACATCAACCATATCAGCAAGCGAACAAGCCGCTTCGGGCTCAGGAGCGATTACCGGCCGACCGGGAACCAAAATGGCTGCAGTCTCGGCCATGAAGTGAACTCCGCAAAACACGATCATCCGAGCCTTGGCTTTTGCCGCTGCTCGCGCCAAGGCCAATGAGTCGCCCACCAGGTCAGCAACGTCTTGTATCTCCGGACGTTGATAATTGTGTACCAGAATCAGGGCTTCTTTTTCCTTGGCCAGATGGCGAATTTGCCTCTGCAGGTTGGCAAGTCTGAGGCAGTCTCCCGGTTTCTGTCGATCGGCTTGTTTCATTGTCCTTCCTGTTAACCCGCCTGGTCGCTTCCATCACAGGCTTCCAGCGGGATCACATCCTGTCCAACTACCAGCAGTAGTGCCTCCCGCACTGTTCTCCCGCTTGGGAGAACCAAATCCGGAGCAAGCTCAAATAGCGGCTCGAGAACAAACCGCCGCTCTTCCATGCGCGGATGAGGAACGGTCAGCTCAATGCTATCGCTGGCAAACCCATCGTACCAAAGGATGTCCAAGTCCAGCGTCCGCGGTCCCCAGCGAACTGTGCGCACCCGACCTTCTTTGCTTTCAATCTCTTGCAGCCGATGCAAAAGCTCCTGGGGGGAAAGAGTGGTGCGAAGCTCCACAACTTGATTCAGGAACCGATTTTGTGCAGGCCCCCCGATTGGTGCAGTGACAAAAACCCTCGAAACCGCGACCACATTGGTGCCCGGAAGACTGGCCAAATAGCCCCGGGCCCGCGCTAAGGTGGCCAAACTGTCGCCCATATTGGAGCCCAGAGCCACATACACGCGCGCCGTCTTCGGACCGGGCCCGACCAGTTTCTTCCCTCCTATTGGTTACGGCGCAACTCTACCGCCGCGGACACGCTGGAAAGAGCGCAGGCCACCGGGGGATGCGGCTTGGTCACCTGTACCCACACCTCGTCCACAGGAAACTTTGCCAGGATGCTTTCCGCAGTTACCTGAGCCAGGCGCTCAAGCAGGAAAAAGCTATTAACAGTAGCTACTTCAGTTACCAAATCGATAACCTCGGTGTAGTCAATCGTGTCTTTAACGGAGTCGGTATGGGCGGCCCTGCATTGCGCCAAAGTGAGGCGAATGTCGTACACCAAGCGTTGACCAAGCACCCGCTCTTCTTCATCCACCCCGTGATGCCCGTAGATTTCCAGGCCTTCGATGTAGATGTCCATACGCCCCCGCACCTCCCCGTTGCTAGCAAGCTAACCCTGACTTGTACCGCCAACCGCTTTGGCCAATCGCACGGCGTCGCGGTTGATCATGATGTTATGCACCCTTATCACGTGGGCCCCCGCCAACGTAGCCATAACAGTCGTAAAAGCCGTGGCGATATCGCGCTCCTTAGGCTCACCTATACCCAATATCTCGCCCAGAAAACGCTTGCGCGACGTGCCTACCACTATCGGCCTACCCAGAGAGCGAAAAGCCGCCAGGTTCCGCAAAATCTCCAGGTTGTGGGCTGTGGTCTTGCCGAACCCAATGCCCGGATCAATAAGTAGATTGGTTTCTTTTATTCCCTGGTCGACAGCCCAATTAAGCCTCTCCACAAAAAAGTCGTAGATATCGCCGATCACATTGCCATAGTGGGGATTGTCCTGCATGGTTTTGGGAGTTCCTATCATGTGCATCAGCACCACAGGGCAATCAGCGTCGCGCACCACTGCAACCATTTCGGGATCCATGCGCAGGGCCGAAATGTCATTTACCATGTAGGCACCGTGGGCAAGAGCTTCCGCCGCTACCCGGGCTTTATAGGTGTCTATCGAGATCCGCCCAGGCAACTCGGGAGCAAGCGCCTTAATCACCGGAAGCACCCGCCCAAGCTCCTCCTCCTCGGGCACCGGATCCGCTCCCGGCCGGGAAGACTCCCCGCCCACGTCAATAAGCGCTGCCCCTTCTTCCACCATGCGCAAAGCGTGTTCCACCGCCTTGCTTGCAGCAGTAAAGTTGCCCCCGTCGGAAAAAGAATCGGGGGTTACGTTAAGGACCCCCATCAGCAGAGGCACCTGTGCTAGTTCAAGAGCCAAGGACGAGGCGGGAGCCACCTGATCATAGTTGTGCAGAGCAGCCTGGATTGAGGAAGCAAGCGCCCGCAGACCAAAGGGCTGAAGCTTTAGTTTCTCGATTAGTCGTTCAAACTGGGCAAGGGTGCCCATGATGAGGCAGTCTGCTTTTTCTCCCCGCCACTCAAACACCTCCCGAGAGATAGCTGCCTCCCCACCCCGAGCAAGCATCTCCTGCTTAAGAATGTTGGCCGCTCGCAACTCAAGATCACGGACACGTACCACCCGAAAGACGCTTTTTTTCTCCATAATGTTGATGCCCGGAGCAGATACACGGGCTTGCTTCATGGCCGCCCGCGCTTCGGTCATGGTTTGAAGCGGCAGCACTTGCGGATGACCGTAGCGAGGAAGCATTGCAAGAAAGCTAGCGACTAAGATCGCGGGGCTTCAATTAGCGAAAGAACCTCAGCTCGCGTGGCAGCATTAGTGTGGAAGATCCCCCGGACTGCTGACGTAACCACCTTGGACCCTGGTGCCCGGACGCCCCGCATTGACATGCAAAGATGCTCAGCCTGGATCAAAACCAGAACCCCAGCCGGCTGCAAGGAACTGACCAGGACGTCGGCAATGGTGCTGGTAAGACGCTCCTGCAGTTGCAGCCGCGCAGCCGCAGTGCGCACCAAACGCACAATCTTGGAAATACCGGTGATCTGCCCGTTCTTGGACGGGATATAGGCCACGTGAGCTACTCCAAAGAAAGGCGTAAGGTGGTGCTCGCAAAGCGAGTGAAAGGTAATGTCACGCACCAGGACCATTTCCTGGTGCCTATCGGAGCAGATGGGAGCCACAATCACTGAGAGGTCTTCGGTGTGACCGGCCATAATCTCCTCGTACATCTCGGCCACCCGCCGCGGGGTATCCCGCAGACCCTGACGATCCGGATCCTCGCCGATGCCCTCGAGGATCAGCCTCACCCCTTGTTCTATCCTTGCCTTGTCCACAGTGAGGGTACCCCGCCCCACAGCTAGGCCACTCCGCCGGGAGCCATCTGCCCTTGTCCTTCGGGCTCCTCCTCGCGCAATCTAAGCTGACGTTGCACGCGCTTGCTTTCAGCAGCCCGCCTCGCCTTGACTTCTTCTCGAGCCTTAAATACTTCCTCCGGATCCTCGCCGGCAAGCAAGGCCTCAAACTCGTGCCGATCAATAGTCTCTTTCTCAATCAAAAGCAAAGAGATTTTGTCTAACTCATCACGATGCTGGGTCAGAATGTCATAAGCCCGCCGGTACGCTTCATCGATCACTCGCCGAATCTCGGCATCGATTTTCTCGGCGGTCTCGTCCGAGTACTCCTGGCCCATGCCGTAGTCGCGGCCCACAAAGGGCTGCGCTGGATCATGCCCAAAGGTGAGCGGGCCCAGATTTTCGCTCATACCGTACTGGGTGATCATTCGCCGCGCCGTCTCGGTAGCCCGCTGCAAATCATTGGCAGCCCCGGTAGTAATGTCATCAAAGCGGATTTCTTCCGCCACTCGGCCAGCCAGCATATGCGAAAGCTTGTCGATAATCTCCTTCTTCTTCACCATGAATCTATCCTCGGTGGGCAGAGTGATGGTGTAGCCAAGGGCCTGCCCACGGCTGATTATGGAGATCTTATGCACTGGGTCAGCATTGGGCAGATAGTGAGCTACCAGGGCATGGCCGGTCTCGTGATAGGCGGTAATCAGCTTTTCTTCTTCGGTCAAAATGCGCGACTTTTTCTCCGGGCCAGCAATTACCCGAAGCACCGCTTCGTCAAACTCTTCCATCTCAATGATGCGCTTGCGCCTTCTGGCGGCAAGCAGCGCGGCCTCGTTGACCAAGTTGGCCAGGTCGGCACCTGTAAAGCCCGGAGTTTGAGCAGCTAAAGTATCAAGATCGACATCCGGACCAAGGGGCTTGCCCCTGGTGTGAACAGCCAGAATGGCCTTGCGGCCCTCGCGGTCAGGCCGGTCTACCACAATCTGCCGGTCAAAGCGCCCCGGGCGGAGTAAGGCAGGGTCAAGAATATCGGGCCGGTTGGTGGCTGCCATGACGATAATACTTTCGCTGGCTTCAAACCCGTCCATCTCGACTAGAAGCTGGTTCAGCGTTTGCTCTCGCTCGTCGTGGCCGCCGCCCAGCCCGGCTCCCCGATGACGGCCGACAGCATCAATCTCGTCAATGAAGATAATGCAGGGCTGGTTTTGTTTTGCTTGCTCAAAGAGATCCCGAACCCGGCTTGCCCCTACACCTACAAACATTTCCACAAAGTCGGATCCGGAAATGCTAAAGAACGGCACCCCTGCTTCTCCGGCCACCGCCCGGGCAAGCAAGGTCTTACCGGTGCCTGGAGGGCCAAACAAAAGTACGCCCTTGGGAATCCTTGCCCCTAGACTCTGGAAGCGGCGAGGGTTCTCGAGAAATTCTTTGATTTCTTGCAGCTCTTCGACCGCCTCGTCAACCCCAGCCACGTCCCGGAATGTGATCTTGGGCTGGTCCACGCTTACGCGTTTGGCCCGCGACTTGCCAAAGCTCATAACCCGACTTCCCCCTCCCTGCATCTGGTTCATGAGGAAGATGAAAAAGACGATCATGAGCAGGATGGGGGCAAGTGTGCTAAGAATGGTTACCCATACGGAGCTCTTCTGTGCGTCGGTCTTGAACTCGATGTTGTTATCGAGCAAGAACTGTTGCATGTCATAAGCCTCGGTGAAGCTCACCTCAAAGCTCTTGCCCGAATCCCTGAGCTTTCCCTCGACAATCCTGTCCTTGGTCTTGACTGTGACGTCCTTTACGTTTCCCTGCTTTACCGCGGCCTGGAAGTCGTTAAAGGACATGTCTTCCATCCGACCCGAGCCATAAAACAAATTCTGGACAAAAAAAGCCAGGAGGATTACCAGAAGGATCGGAAAGGCTGCACTCTTAAAAAACCTGCTCACTACAACTCCACAAACTCAAGTCTCCAAGGAAGCCAGATACTACCACACGCGGACCAGCGCCCCTGGAAAAGTTAATCAACTGCACTCTCCAACACTCCCACGAAGGGAAGATTTCGATATTTCTCCTTGTAGTCCAGCCCATA
>Ga0315298_1007171_pt1 | contig 14832 bp, 14 predicted proteins | sample WHS_1_MG_FD_203077 | JGI IMG/M metagenome (GOLD analysis project Ga0315298, IMG submission 203077) | Extremophilic microbial mat communities from Washburn Hot Springs, YNP, Wyoming, USA - WHS_1_MG | ecosystem: Environmental > Aquatic > Thermal springs > Hot (42-90C) | place: USA: Wyoming... | reverse complement strand
CGTCCCAGTCGGGAGGCGCCCAGAGACCGAGGTCCAGGACCAGCGACTTCTCCGGCCCCTCGTCAATCAGCGCCCCCAGATCAGCGACCACATCCGCATCGCCTCCCCTGCCGAAGGGAGGACCGGGGACGTTGCTATTCCTGCGGGCCGTCATCTCCAGTCCAGCGAATGCCGTTGCAGCCGTTGGATGGCGCCGGTCAGAGGCAATGTGCTGGATTGGCATGGCGGAGAGGCCGGGATTCGAACCCGGGGAGGCGGTTTGACCCACCTCAACGGCTTAGCAAGCCGCCGCTTTCAACCACTCAGCCACCTCTCCGTGTGATAGAAGAACGGAACCGCGACACTCGCATTATACCGGTCACACCGGTGAATGCAATGCATCGGCTCCGATGGGACCGGGATTCGGAGGCAAGATGGTCTTCGATCGCCCTGTGGCGGGTCACCGGCGGGTCACTGCCGGCGTGACAGCACATGGCGTTCGTAAGCGCGCACCTCCTCGAGCCACGCCGGGCCTACGGGCACACCCTCGCGCAGGCAGTACGCGTCCCAGACTGCCCCGGCGGGGAGTGACTTCACCTCTTCGGTGAGCGCCAGTCTGCCGGTGAGGTCTCCTGCCATCTCCATCGCCCGGAGGCGTTCCGTCGGTTCGAGTAGCGCGATGAGGAGCGCCTTGAGCATGCAGCGCGCTCCGATGACCCACGCTGCGACGCGGTTTATGCTGGCGTCGAAAAAATCGAGGCCGATGTGGATCCTGTCGAGGTATTCGCCGCGCACTATCTCCTGCGCGATGGCACTGAGTTCATCGCTCATTATCACCACGTGGTCGCTGTCCCATCTCACACCGCGGCTCACGTGGAGCAGCAGCCCGTCGAGAAATGCAAGGACAGAGGATATCTTGTCCGATATCACCTCGGTCGGGTGGAAGTGTCCGGAATCCAGGCACAGGAATATCCGCTTCTGGATGGCGTATCCCAGGTAGAACTCGTGGGACCCCACCACGTACGATTCGGACCCTATCCCGAAGAGTTTTCCTTCGACAGAGTCGCGCAGGTGGGACGGGTCGTGAGACTCGGCGAAGATCTCGTCGAGCGAGCGGCGGAGGCGCTCCCGCGGCGCTCGGCGATCTATGGGGGTGTCCTTCGAGCCGTCGGGTATCCACACGTTGGTGATGCAGGGGGTGCCGAGGGCGCGGCCCATGTGGGCGCCGATCCTCCGGCACGCGATCCCGTGTTCCACCCAGAACCTGCGGATAGCCTCGTCCGGACTCGAGAGCGTCAAGCCGCCTGCGGCGAGCGGGTGGCGAAAGAAAGTCGGGTTGAAGTCGAGTCCCAGCCCGTGCGCCCTGGCCCATTCGATCCACGTCTGGAAGTGCTCCGGCAGGAGTGCGTTTCGTTCCACCCTTCTGCCCATAGTATCCGCATAGATCGCGTGCAGGTTCACGCGATGCGTGCCCGGGATCAGACCGAGGGCCATTTCCAGGTCGTTCCGGAGTTCTTCCGGCGTACGGGCCCGACCGGGATAATTCCCCGTCGTCTGAAGACCTCCATCGAGACCCTCCGACGTGCCCTCGAAGCCAGTCACGTCGTCGCCCTGCCAGCAGTGGAGCGAAATCGAAATCCCCCGCAGCCTTTCCATGGCCCGTTCGGTGTCCACGCCGAACTCGGCGTAAGCCTCCCGGGCGCACCCGTAAGCCCGTTCGACGGCCCTGTCGCCGCTCATCTCGCAGCAGGCCTCCGCACTATGAGCCGGAAGCGCCCGGCGCGCTGCTGGTAGCGATCCTGCGCCGGTACGCCTCCACCTCCCAGTTCTCGATGAACTCGCGGGCACGGGCGTCCATGTACCGGAGCCCTCCGAACGCCTCGGCCAACTGCCGGACGAACGCGCCGTCCAGCGCGAATACAAGCGCCAGGGCAGCGCTCTTTCTGCTACGGCCAATGCCGAACACGCCCTCCTCGCAGGAGACAACCATCGGGTCTCGCCCGTGTCGTTCTCTGTATTCGGAAATCGCCCTGGCAGTCGGTTCCCCTTTGAGCGGGTAAGCGCCCGAGAAACAGACGTGGTCAGGTGTGATGGGCCCGTCGGGGACGGTGCACGCGCCTGCGCCAGCGACCTCTACCGAGTTGTCGCCGAAAGCAGCGCGCACCTGCCCGGTCACCCTGCGTTCGACGTCAGGAGTCGGAGCGGGACCCTGGCGCAAGGTCGGCTCGATTCCTGCGGCGTCGTAATGGTGCCGGAGGGTCGTCATGATCTTTTCCAGCGTCGCCCTCACGAGTGCCGGTGTATCGCCGGCCACTATGATGCCGTGGTTCTGGAGGAATACTGCCGAAGGCTCTGTTCCGCGTTTTTCGATGTGCGAGCGTATCGCACGACGGCACCCCATGCACAGGGTGTAACCCGGGTCGAGGTAAGGTATCCAGAGAGCATCGGGAAAGAGTTGGCGGCAGGTCCGCTCTCCATCGCGAGCGCATGTCATACCGTTCACGAGCGGCGGATGCACGTGCACGACGAACCTGGCCGCGAACGAGTCGTGAAGGGCTGCTTCGACGGATGGCCTTCCCGTCGAGCCAGCTCTCACAGCGGCCGACATCATCTCCTTGACGAGGGTCTCGCGGGCCTGCGGCTCTTCGGGCATTGCTGCCTCATAGATCCTCGAGAGTCGAGACCTGTCCATTGCTACGAACGCGTCCGGCGTCATCTCGAGGAGCGTCCGTCCCGAGGGCTTGACCCAGAGGGTGTACGTATCCTTGAATGAGGTGTTGCCGCCGCCTCCCTTGACGTACTCCTCCGTGCCGAACTGGCGGGAGAGGTCTGCGAGCGCTTCGAGTTCCCGCTGGTGCAGGTGCATCATGGGTCCGTCGCTGCCGATGAGCCGGGGGTCGGGTCTCCGGTCCGCGATTCATCTTATATCAGTGGCGCTCGAGCGTGTCCAGTGCGGGGATTGACCCTGCCGACGGCCCCACCCTATAATTCCGGTGTCAACGTTCGGATGTCGGTGGGCATTTCTTCACGCCCGAGGCGGGCGGTCAGTGCATAAATGATTCTCCAGGAACTTGCGGCGCACGTGCCGGAACTCGTCGGGCTGTGCGTGCTCCTTGGCTTTTCGGCATTTTTCAGCGGTTCCGAGACGGCCCTGTTCACGCTCACGCGCAGCGAGGTCCGCGTCATGGAGCGCGCCTCGGGCCGGGCGGAGCGCTACATCGCTGAGATGCTCCGGACCCCGCAGGCGCTTCTCACCGTGATCCTGTTCGGCAACATGGTCGTCAATGTCGCGTTTTATGCGGTCAGTTTTTTCATAACGGTTGACATTGCGCGGAACGTCTCCGCGGGCGCGGCGGCTGCTTCTGGCGTCGCTTCGCTTCTCGCGGTGATAATCTTCGGAGAGGTCAGTCCCAAGGGCATGGCGGTGGGACGGCCCCGCTGGTTTGCCCGCGTCATAGCGGCGCCGCTCTATCTCTATTTCCGCGCCCTGCGACCTCTCGGATGGCTCCTGCAGTCCGTTGCGCAGCGCGTCACGGGCTTTCTCGCTTCCCGCCTCCCGCGCACACCGAATGTCTCACGGGAGGAACTGCAGACGCTCGTAGCCATGGCCGAGGAGCAAGGCGTGATGCAGTCGGACGTGCGCGCGATGATCCACCAGGTCATGGCGCTGGGCACGATTCGCGCGAGGGAGATAATGGTGCCCAGGGTTGACGTCCCGATGTTCGACCTTAACGACGACCGCGGGCGCCTTCACGATCTGATCCGCCGCACCGGCGAGGAAAGGATTCCGGTTTACGCCGGCTCCCGCGACAACGTTATAGGGATGCTCGTCTCGCGTCGCGTCCTCCTGCATCCGGAAAAGCCCATCCGGGAACTCCTCGAGCCGGTCCGCTTCGTACCCGAAACGCAGACGCTCGAAAGCCTTCTCCGACATTTCCGTGAAACGGGCGATCCGGTTGCCGTCGTGGTTGACGAATACGGTGGCACGTCCGGTCTGGTGGACCTGGAGCGCGTGTTCGAGCAGGTCGTCGGAGAGATACGCGACGAGTCGGAGTCCGCCGCGCAGCCGGTCCGACAGATTGACGCGGACACGTACCTCCTCGAGGGTGATCTCAACGCCAGGGAGTGGCGCGAACACCTCGGGGTCAGTTTCGACCGGCCAGGGGTGGAGACCGTCGGCGGGTTCGTGACGGCGCTCCTCGGGCGCATTCCGCGGACGGGCGATACCGTGGTGTGGAGAGGGCTGCGGTTCACGGTGGAGAGGATGACCGGTCGTCGCGTGGATCTCGTGCGGGTGGAACGGGAGAGGGAGGAGGAGTGAGCCAGTGAGGGGCTTTTTCCTCGTCGTCGTGGGCGTCCTCGTGGCGGGGTTCTTCGCTGGCGCGGAGACCGGCGCCTATGCCCTCAACCGCATCCGCCTGCGGCACCGCGTCGAGTCCGGCAACTGGGCAGCCGCCATGCTCCAGCGCGTTGTGGGCGACATGGAGCAGTTCGTGTGCCTCACCCTCCTCGCGCAGAATGCGGCGGTGTACGTGGCGACTATCGGTTTGGCCGGCTCGCTCATGGGCTTCTTCGAGACGCACTTCACAGCGGAACTGGTCAGCACCGTCACGCTCGCGCCGGTGCTCCTCATAGTGGCCGAGGTCCTGCCAAAGAGCATTTTCTATGCGGTTCCGGATCGCCTGATGCAGTTGTCTGCCCCTGTCCTCACACTGGCACATTTCCTCATGTGGCCTCTGACGCGTTTTCTGATGGCAATCGTCGTGCTCTGGCGGTTGCCCTTCGGCGGTGGCCGCGAGGCGCACCACCGGATAAGTACGCATCACCTCCAGTTCCTCCTTGACGAAGGCAGGGCTGAGGGTGTGATTACCCCGCAGCAAGACGTGATGGTCCGCAACATAATGCTGCTCGGGGAGCGTCCGCTCCGTTTCGCGATGATGCCCCTGGATCGTGTGGACATGATCTCCGCGGATGCCTCGCGGGACGAGGTCAAACAGAGGCTTGCTCGACGCGATTATCGCCGAGTGCCCGTTTTCGAGGGTGCGCGCGACCGGATCGTCGGTATCCTGCCGGTGCTGGACTTCCTCTCGAACGAAACCGCATCGGTGAGGGATGCGATGTGGAAGCCGATAAACTTGTCGTCCGACACGACGATTCGACAGGCCCTGCACATCCTTCAGAGGGAACGGCGACCGATGGGCGTAGTGCTGGCGGACTCCGGGAAGGCGATTGGCGTCGTCACGGTCAGTGACCTCCTGCAGCAGTTGTTCGCCTCGGTCACCCGATCTTGAATGCCGGCGTCATCCGGTGCTGGCTTGCGGCGCGGGTCCCGTGGTGGAAACTGGGGAGGAAGATTGCAAGCGGTGCCTCGAAGTAGTAATCTACTGGCGTTGACGGGGAGCCTCTGGTAGAATGCCCAACATGTGGGGGCAGTTCGGTATCGCGTCCCTAAATGTGGTGGTGAATGGGGGGTGCGCCGATGAGGAAGGCCGTCGAGTTCGTCGAGGAATACAGGCGCAAGGGGTATCCGGACGAGCGTATTCGGATCATTGCCAGCATGAGGCCGGAACCGCTTCGCTCCGAGGTGCTCCGCCTGCTGGATCAGGGGGCGGGGGAGGCCAGCAGGGAGTCTGCGGATTCGGCGCCGACCACGCAGGAGGCGGTTCCCGCTCCTTCAGCCGTCGCTGCGGATGAGCGGCCCACGTCGGAGGTCGTTCGCCCGGAGGAGTCCGGAGCACCGGTCGCTGCGGAGATGTCGGAGGCGCATGATGCGCTGCGCCGGGAGCGCGATGAACTTGCGCGTCAACTCGCCGAGGCGCGCGAGGACATTCGCAGGCTCCAGGAGTCCGCCAGGGCGACGAGTGAGGCCCTTCAGAAGCGCATTCGCGAGGCAGAGGCCATCGTGGCCGAGAAGGAGGCTCTTCTGGGCAAGAAGGATGTGCAGTTGGCGCAATTGAACGACGAGTTGGTTGCGGTTCGTGCCGCTTGTGCTGAGCGCGATTCAGCGCTGGCGGAGGTTCGCTCCACGGTAGAGGCTCAGGCAGCTCGTATCAGGGAACTGGGCCAGATCGAGTCGGAACTTGCCACGGCGCGGTCGGAGGTCGAGAACCTTCGTCGGGAAATTGCCGAATTGCGCACCCGGGAACAGGCAAACGTGTCACGCGTGGAGCAGTTGGAGGCAAGCCTCGACGCCGCCGGTGCAGAGGCCGACGAACTCCGCCGTCAGATTCGCGCCAACGAGGAGGCCCTCGAAGCGCTTCAGGGGAAACTCGAGACGCGGGACAAGGACCTTGAGACGCTTCGCGAACACTTCGAACGGGAAGCGCACGACCTCCAGAAGAGGGCGGAGCAAGAGATCCGCGTCGTTCGAGCCAGGCTCAACCGGTTCCGTCGGATCACGGCTGCGGCGGGTGTCGCCGCTGCCGCGCTCATCGTCGTGCTCATCGCGGGCCTGCTCTCCGGCGGTGGCACCGGGCAGGGGGCGAAGGTTCGCGATCTCCAGGCACGGCTGACGGAACTGCGGGCCCAGGCAGAAACTCTTCAGCGGGAACGGGACCAGGCGCTGCGTCAACTCGAAACGGCGCAACGGGATGCACGGACCGCGCGGACGCTGCAACCGCGCGCGCCGGAGCCTCCGGCGCCTGTGCCGGCTGCCATCCGGGCCCCATCCGCCGAGGTTCCCCAGGCGCCGATGCGGGAGTACGTCGTTCAGAACGGTGATAGCCCGTGGCGTATCGCCCAGCAGATGTACGGCGATGGCGGCAAATACAAGATCATTCTGCAGGCCAACAACCTGCGCGAGGGCGAACACCTGAAGCCGGGGATGAAGTTGCGGATCCCGCCGGAGGGCGCGCGATAATTGGCCTTTTCGGGTCATCTGTGCGGGCTGGCGGGGGCCCTGGGGACTTGCGAGCGACTGTTCCCTGCGTGACCGTAGTGACCTCGCTCCGCTACAGCGTTCGTCGTCGCGCTGTTGCGTCTGGTGCGCGCCGGAGGCACAGTGACCGAAAGGATTGACACTCCTTCGCAGGAACCGGTTGCGGGGCGAGCCGAACCTGCACTGGAGGGACCGAAGGCAGAGAGTCCCTCCACCCCGCCCATGCAGCGGGCCGAACATCGGGTCGAACTCGAAGCGTTCACGGGTCCGCTGGACCTCCTCCTCTATCTAATCAGACGCGAGGAGGTGGACATCTTCGACATTCCCATCGCTCGAATCACCGAGGAATATCTCAAGTATCTCGACATGATGCAGGAGTTGGACCTGGGCATCGCGGGGGAGTTCGTGGTGATGGCTGCGACTCTGCTCGACATCAAGGCGCGTATGATTGCGCCCTCGCCCGTCACGCCGGAGGAGGAGGAAGAGTCTGAAGACCCCCGCCTTGAACTCGTTCGCCAACTGATGGAATACCGGCGCTTCAAGGAGGCTGCTCTGGAGTTGACGGATCGGGCGATGGCACGGGCAGCGAGATTCAGCCGACCCGGGGAACGCCCGCCGGAGGCGGAATCGCTCCTGGGCGTGCCCCGGGGGATGAGCCTGTGGGTGCTCCTCGATGCATTCACCCGCCTTCTCGAACAGACAGGTGACGATTGACCAGGTTCCTCAGGAACAGTTGCAGGCGCGGCTGGAGGCCCGGGTGAGCGTCGCTGGCCGGCTGCGCTTCTCGGAGATATTCGAAAACGCCCCCGACCGAACGTTCCTCGTCGGGATGTTTCTGGCCCTCCTCGAACTCGTGCGCCTCCAGATAGTTCGAGTGGAACAGGAGGGCCTGTTCGGCGAGATCTGGCTGACTTATGTGCCTCCGGATGCTCGGGAGGAGGTCACCGAGTCGCCATCGCCACAAGGAGAGTCGGTTGCAAATCCAGCGCCCGTTGTCTCGACAGAATCGGCGGAGAGCAGCGAAGAATGCTGGGACGAGGAGGTGGACGGGGAGATACCCGAACTTCCGGAGGTTCCGGAGGACTTATCGTCGCCCCGGGAAGGCGGCCCGCTCGCGGCGCCTTCTGACGAGTGAGCGGCCGCCGGTGTCGTCCCCGCCGACGATTCGAGATTCGCTCGCCAGGACAGGTTGACGTTTAATCCTCTCTCCGCATATCATTCGCCTCGTATCGAGGCGGCAAGAGATCGTGGAGCCTCCGGTGTCGCGGAACGTGCTTGCCTTTGCAGGAAGCCCCCGGCGGGGCGGGAACTCGGAGACGCTTCTGGACCATGCCCTGCGCGGGGTCTCCGCCGGCGCGCCCGACGCGAGGATCGAGAAGGTGGTTCTCAATGAACTCTCCATCCGCCCGTGTCAGAACTGCGGCTACTGCGAGCGCATGGGTGTGTGTCGCTTCGCCGAATCCGATGACATGAAGGGCATCTATCCGATGCTCGATTCGTTCGATAGATTCATCGTGGCCTCCCCGATCTATTTCGCGAGCGTGAGCGCGCAACTGAAGGTCATGTTGGATCGTTGCCAGCCGTACTGGGTCCGGCGGTTCCTCAGGAAGGAACGTCATCCCAATCCCGACAGAAAAGGGCTCTTCCTGTGTGTCGGCGGTTTCCCACACGACAGGTTCTACAGGTGCGCCAGAAGGGTCGTCGAGACCTGGTGCATCTGTCTCGACATAGAACTGTGCGGAGCGCTATTCTATCCGGGGATAGACCGCCGCGGAGAGATGGAGAGGCATCAGGACGCGCTCGGGGCTGCCTTCGAGGCGGGGCGCAGCCTGGTCGCCCCGTCGCCCGCGGCAACATGAAGAAAGATTTCGGCCATGACCGACAGAGTGAACCCGGAGGTCGTCTACCTGTCGCTTCTCATGATGGGAATCCTGGGCGTGGTCTTCGGTGCGGGTCTCGCGATAGCTAGCCGCTTCTTCCAGGTGGAGACGGACCCGCGCATCGAGGCCGTGGCTGCGGCCCTGCCAGGGATAAACTGCGGAGCCTGCGGTTTCGCCGGATGCGATGCTTACGCAGCGGCGGTCGTCAAGGGTGCTCCTCCGAACCTGTGCGTGCCTGGAGGGCAGGCCACTGCCCTCAGGGTGGCAGACGTCATGGGCGTGAAACTCGAGGACGAGCGCCAGGAGGTGCGCGCTGTTGTCCACTGCCAGGGCGGCACCGACCGGTGTGCCCCGCGTAACCACTACGACGGCATCGAGGATTGTCGTGCGGCGCATCTTGTCCAGGGCGGGCCAAAATCGTGCGACTACGGCTGCCTGGGCTACGGAACCTGCGCTCGCGTGTGCCCGTTCGGGGCCATTACCATGGGGCCGGACCGCATACCCGTGATCAACTGGGACAGGTGCACTGGGTGCGGGATGTGCGTCAGGGTGTGTCCGCGTAACCTCATCGAGACCGTGCCGATAACAATAAAGCATTATATCGCGTGCTCCTCGCAGGACCGGGGCAAGGCCGTGAAGGACGTGTGTCAGGTCGGATGCATTGCCTGCTGGGTTTGCGTGAAGGTGTCGCCGGAGGGATCCGTGGAGAAGAACAACAACCTGCCGCGGCTGGTTTACTCGAAGGGGGCCGATTACACGGCCGCGATGGAGAAGTGCCCGATGCACTGCTTCGTCGCGGTGCAGCCGCCGCTCGTGAACGCGCGCAAGATGGAGCACGCAGAGGCCGTCGCGTGATGCGCATCCCTCGTTGACGGTGCTTCGGCGAGGCGCGCAGGATACACGAATCGCCCGGTGTTGGTGCGGTCGAGAGGAACTGGCATTGGCCGAACTCGATAAACTCCTCACGTTCCTCCACAAGCAGAACGGCTCCGACCTTCACCTCAGTTCACGGACGCGTCCATTCATCCGCGTGCACGGCGTGATGATGCCACTCAACATGGGGTCGCTGGACCCGTCACAGGTCGAGAAACTTCTCATGGAGGTCATGCCTCCACGGAACCGGGAGGAGTTCCTCTCGACGAACGACACCGACTTCGCCTACGAGCTCGACGAAGTGGGCCGTTTCCGGGTGAACATCTTCCGCGATCGCCACGGACCGTGCGGCGTGTTCCGGCTCATTCCCAACAAGATCATGTCGCCCGATGAACTGGGGCTGCCGGAGGCAGCCCGGCGCTTCTGCCGGCTCCCCAAAGGGCTGATCCTCGTCACCGGCCCAACGGGCTGCGGCAAGACCACGACCCTGGCGACCATGCTGGACCTCGTCAACTCCACGCGGCGCGAACACATTGTCACCGTGGAAGACCCCATCGAGTTCGTCCATGAGAACAAGTTGTGCCTCGTCAATCAGAGGGAGGTCCATTCGCACACACAGTCTTTCGCCAGGGCGTTGCGTGCCGCGCTGCGGGAGGACCCGGACGTGGTGCTCGTGGGCGAGATGCGGGACCTGGAGACGACGCACATCGCCATAGAGACGGCGGAGACCGGACATCTCGTCTTCGCAACGCTCCACACCACCACAGCCGCCAGCACCGTGGACAGGCTCATCGATCAGTTTCCGCCGGATCAGCAGGAGCAGATCCGCACAATGCTCTCGGTGAGCCTGAAGGGGGTGATATCCCAGACGCTCCTCCGAACGAAGGATGGAAAAGGCCGCGTCGCGGCGATGGAGGTGCTTGTCGTCACCAGCGCCGTGGCGAACATGATCCGCGAGCGCAAGACATATCAGATCACCTCCTTCATGCAGACCGGCGCGAAACTGGGCATGATATGCCTCAATGATGCGCTCCTGAAACTTGTCCTGGAGGACAAGGTGACGCCGCAGGAGGCACTGAGCAAGTCCATAGAGCGAGAGGACCTGCGACAGAAACTCGCTGTGGCGGGCGTGCCGCTCGAAGACGAGCCGCAGATGGGGAGGCGGGAATGAGATTCAGCGACGAGCCTCTCGAACCGTTTGGCGAGACGTTCCTCGATGTCTCCGTGCCAACGCGCCTTTCGTACAAGACCCCGCTGGTGTATCGTGTCATCAGGGAACTGACAACGAGAGGCTATCTCCCCTGGACGGGAAGTCCCCGGGCTGAGATATGCCTCGACGAGGCCCTGACCAACGCGATGCTCCATGGCAACAAACTGGATCCTTCCAAGAAGGTCCACCTGGTGGTCTTCGGCGACTCGGAACGATGGGGTGCGATCGTGGAGGACGAGGGTACGGGTTTCGGACCGGAACAGGTGCCCGACCCGACGGCGCCGGACTTCTGCCTGAGAGAGTCCGGACGCGGCATAGTTCTCATGGATTCCTATGTGGACGACCTCGCCTACTACCGGCGCGGCAAGCGGCTGCGCATGGTCCGCCGACGGCAGACCGAGCCCGAGCCTGCCGAGGCGCTCTCGGCTGTCGAGTCCGACTCGACGCCGGCAACGGAAAACCTCGATCTCGTTTCGGTCACGGACGCAGGCGACTTCCAGATCGTGCGCGTCAACGCCGCCCGAATCGGAGAAGCCAATGTTCGCGAGATACGCGATGCCATAGTAGACGTGCTGGAGGAAAAGCCCTTCCTCGTTCTGGACCTTGCGCCGGTCGAGTTCCTATCGAGCGTTGGCCTGGCCGTGATAGTCTCCGCTTACAAGCGCGTCCGGGAGCGCAACGGCCGCTTGATACTGGCTGCCGTGCAGCCAGGTGTGAGGGAGATACTGCAAGCGGCTGGACTCCTCAAACTGTTCCGGATCGTGCACGACGTCGAGACAGCGACGCGCGAGATGCGCAAGGGCCGTCCCTGATCCTGGACCCGCATTACGCGGATGGACTCCGCATGTCGCCGGGCTCCGGTTCGCCCTGTCTGGTAGGAACGCTCCTCAAAGGCGATGGGAGCCGTGGTATAGGGCCGGGTCGCGAAGATAACTGATGTGTCCGGCGGCGGGGCGGCTTTCAGTTCCAGGCTGCTCTGGGTCGGATAACCGTAACCGGCTTCGGCGAAGCCCACTCCTCCCTCTCGAAGACGACGCTCACGTTCATGGGCTTCACGACGACGCCCGCTGAGGGGCAGGTACGCTGCCGACGGACATGGGCACGGCCCTGTTTCTCCGCCGGGAACGTATGCGATACGTGGCGGCATTCGACCGTGGTCTCCTGCCCGACGGTGTCCGGCCTTATGCGTTGCGGACCCTCGAGAAGCCGGGAGATAAAAAGTGTGCCGAAAAAAACGGCCAGAACCGAAAACGCAGCGAGGGCCGCGCACACGATCAAGCCGCTGCTCAACCTCTTCCTCCCTCCGATGGTGCCGTTTCCAATCGCTGTCACAAACGAGGTTCAGCAAAAGGCGCGCCAGTGGAGAAAAGCGGGTGTTCCGTTCGTAAATGGTTGCGAGGAAAGACGATAGTGTTGGCGCAGCCTTGTCACGCGTGAGTGGCCGTGTCCAGAATATTGAACACAGCGATTCTGCGGGTTGCGATAACTCTGTGCTTCACAAGCGATTACGCTTTCTGTCGGGTCCGCTGGACGCCCGCGCACCGTGGTGCACAGCAAGAGCCTGCACGGCGCGACAGGGTCATGACCGGTTCGTGAAGCGCGGTGTGTGGGGCAAGCCGACGATGGCCCACTGATCCTCTTGAACCGCACTCCCGTCAGGATTCTCCATCCCGTTTTCCGGCGCCCGGAAACGGCCAGCCGACGAAGAACCTGTGGATCGTCAGGGCGACTGCCTTCGCCCCCTTGACCAGGTCGTCGAGCACGACGTACTCGTGAGCGGTGTGTGCTTCGCCCGGTGTGCCCGCTCCCATGCCGGCGACCGGCACGCCGAGGTGCCTTGCCAGATGAGCGGCGTCCGCCCATGCTGTCATGGGCTTCAGTTCCACCGGCTCGCCGAAGGCGTCGGTAGCGGCCTGCGCGGCCATGCGTATGAGAGGGTCATTGGGGTCGCAGCGGTAGGGATAGAGATCCTTTATCCAGGAGACCTCCGCGGGGTAATCAGCGAACCAGGGGTCGGCCTTCGATAGTTGGCTCAAGGCTTTCTCGAACCGTGCGCGGAACAGCGCTCCGCCCCAGTGCCCGGTCCTTTTCCGGGCCTCCTCTGCGTCGGTGATGTCGTACGAGAGGTTTATCTGCATCTCCGCCATGTCCGGGACTATCGCCGGAAGCGTGCCCGCGCGAAAAACCCCGATGTTGACCATGCAATTGGGGAATCGCTGGCGGTGTTCTCTGGCGAACGCGTCTATCACGCCCTTGGCGACGATGGCCTTGTCAATGGCATTGACGCTTTCTCCGACGGATGAGTGACCCGCCCGCCCTCTGACGCGGACCCTGGCGGTGGCGACGCCGTTGCATCCGGTGTCCACCGTGCCGCGGCTGCCGTCCAGCGCGATGACGAAGTCGCCGCGCACACCTGCGAGGCAGCATGCCAGAGTGCCCGCTCCGCCTCCGTTGCATTCCTCGTCCACCACCGACTCGAAGAGTATCCTCCCATTGACCTGGGGGCGAAACCGAAGGAATGCCTCGATGGCCGTCAGCCCGGCCACCATGTTACCCTTCGTGTCCGAAGTTCCACGGCCATACATCCTTCCATCTCTGATGACCGGCTCGAAAGGATCGAACTCCATGCCTTCTGTGCCGACTGTGTCCATGTGATCGTTGAGGAGGATGGTGGGCCCGTGGCCGGAGCCGATGCGCCATTCTGCCACCACGTTGTCGCGGCCTTCCCAGGAACGGTCCGGAGGTCCGATCACTCCGCCGCGCTGATAGACATCCGGCGGCACTGGAACGCGGAACACGCGCGCACCGAGACGCTCGAACTGGCGGGTGATCCATTCCTGCCCGGGCGCCTCCGTAGCGGCTGAGGCATCGCCAGAATAAGGGTTCACCGTGGGTATGCGGACCAGGTCGGCGGTACGCTCGATGAGCGACTCCTGGAGCGAATCGACCGTCGCGAGCAACGCCTGTTCATCGCTCGTAAGCATGGCCGTCTCACTTCCGTCGCCTGCGCAAGCGGATCACCAGCCGACAACGCTCAGGGCCCGGACTCCGGGGATCGAGCGGGATCGGGGCTGAACTCGATGCAGTCATCTGGAATTGCGCCGCCCTCGGCGTCGCAACGCATATCGAATTTCCGGCAGACGAATGTGCCAGCGGCCCGGTCCATCTCTGCCGAATGACGACAGACAATGCAGCGGGCGAATGCCTCGCTCTCCTGCGGTCCTGGTCCGGTGGCGGCCTGGCCCGGCGTTTCCTCCTCGGGCGCTTCCCTGGCCTTTTCGCTGTGTGTCATCCTTCTCCCTCCTGGCGAACGGATTCTAAACGATGCAAGGGGACCCGTGTCAACCGCGCATCCGCTGGATGCCAGGTGAGCCGTGGGAGCGGCGGTTGGATCTGGCCTCCCGCGGGCGGCTCGATCCGAGGTGATTGTGTGGAGGGGAGTTGTGCGAAGGCGCCTTGGATTGTCGGGCTTGCGAACGGGGTCGGCTTGTGATATACGTTTTAATTGAGACGTGTGCATCCAGCGCATGCGCCCGCCCCAGATCCGGTGGCATTCGATGGTTCAATCTCCCACAGGAGGTCGCCGTGGCGGAGATTGACAAATTCCTCAAGATGGCCCGTCAGATCGACGCCTCTGATTTGCACATGGCGGTGGGGTCCCCGCCGGTCATCAGACTTCACGGTATCCTTCGGAAGGTGAAGTATCCGCCGCTGACGGAGGAAGACAATCGGCGGATGCTTTACGAGATAATGAACGAGAAGCAGCGGCAGATCCTCGAAAAGGATTGGGAGATAGACCTCAGTTACGCTGCTGACGGGATCGGGCGATGCCGCGTTAACATCTGCATGCACAACCGCGGGATAGATGGCAGTTTCCGCCTGATTCCCGAAAGGGTACGGTCCCTCGACGAACTGGGTTTCCCGCCGGTGGTCAAGAAACTACTCGACTACCGCCAGGGTCTGATACTCGTCACCGGCCAGTGCGGGTGCGGGAAGACGACGACCCTTGCGGC
>Ga0315298_1007168_pt1 | contig 14838 bp, 12 predicted proteins | sample WHS_1_MG_FD_203077 | JGI IMG/M metagenome (GOLD analysis project Ga0315298, IMG submission 203077) | Extremophilic microbial mat communities from Washburn Hot Springs, YNP, Wyoming, USA - WHS_1_MG | ecosystem: Environmental > Aquatic > Thermal springs > Hot (42-90C) | place: USA: Wyoming... | reverse complement strand
AAACAGGCGAGATGCGGCCTTTCCAAGAGCTTATGCATAGAAGGCGCAAGTATGGAATTGAAAAGGCTATGGAGGAATATCCCGTCTCGCTTTTCATGTTTGATGCGCTTTACGTTGATGGTAAAGACTTAACCCTTGAACCTTACCCTGTTAGGCGAGAGACTCTTGAAAAAACAATTAGAGAAAGTGAAAGAGTTAAAGTCGCCAAATACATAATCACAGATGATGTTAAGGAACTCGAAGACTTCTTCCTTGAAGCCATAGAGGACGGATGTGAAGGTTTAGTGTGCAAGTCCATTGCGGAAGACTCTGTTTATCAGGCTGGAGCCAGAGGATGGCTTTGGATAAAATATAAACGCGATTATAAGAGCGAAATGACGGATACAGTGGACCTCGTTGTGGTCGGCGCCTTCTATGGAAGGGGTAAAAGAGCTGGAACTTATGGTGCTTTGCTTTTGGCAGCTTACAATTCGGATAATGACACTTTCGAAACAGTTACAAAATGTGGGACAGGCTTCACAGATGAGGATTTGGCGAAGCTGCCAGAAATGATGAGGAAACATGTTATTGCACATAAACATTCTAGGGTGAACTCTATTATTGAGGCGGATGTATGGTTTGAGCCTGTTGTGGTCATAGAGGTTTTGGGGGCTGAAATAACTCTAAGTCCCATTCACACATGCGCCATGGACTCCATTCGGAAGGGCAGCGGGCTTGCCATAAGGTTTCCCCGTTTCACTGGAAACTATAGAATTGACAAGGCGGCTGAGGATGCAACCACCACGGAGGAAATAGTTGAAATGTATAAGAGGCAACTTAAGAAAATTGCCGAGGGATAACGTGCTTTAGAAGGTGAATCTGTTGAGTAAAATGCTTCCTTTTTTAGGCATTGTCCTTATTTTTTTAGGCGTCATTCTCATGGCTTATTCGAACACTGCGCATGAATATTATGTTATTGGCGATGTGGTGGGTGAGGGCGGAACCGCTGAAAACCCCACGGCCTCAGCAAATTTTTCAGAAGGAGATTGGTTTGACATTTTTCTATCTCCCGGGGCAACGTGGTCTATGGAGCCTTTGTTAAGTGAACAGTATCCTTCGCGTTTTGTTTGGATTAATTTAAGCGATCCAGCTGGTAAATTGACCCTGCTTGAGTTTGCCTATGGAAAGTTTGACAGCAGTTTTGGTATTTACGAGATTAGCGAACTTGCCCAAAATTTGTCTGTGGTTCGTAAATTTGACCCAAGGGAGTTTAAGCTTAAAGCAAATATGAGCGGAGTCTATAAGGCCACCATATGGCAGGTTATGCCTGCTCCAAAGGATCCTTTCGGCGGGTTTTTCCTTAGAAAAATTGATGTTGTTGTTGAAAAGGATTTTGAATATCTTCTTCCCATGGGAGCATTTGTTTTAGTGGTAGGTGTTGTAGTTTTTGTTTCTACACGGCGAGGATTAGGTAAGAAATCTTCAAGAGTTAGAAAGAAATAAGCCATCTACTTTTGTTTTGAGAAAAAGAAGGGTTGGGTTAATTTTCTGTTTATAAAGGTTTGTAGAGTTTTGTTTTCCATAGTTTCCGTGGGGTTAGTAGGATTATGGTTGTTAGGGCAGCCATTATTAGCAGTATTAGCGTTGTTGGATATTCTGGGATAACGCCTCCTCCTACTATTTTCACGTTTTTAGTGGCTGCCGTATCAGTATATGGAATTGTGAAGTATACGTATGTGTTATCTGCATCGTCGACTATTGTGGAACTGACTGATGTGTCGTCAACAAGGACTTCTGAAATATCCCACATGAAGGCTTTGGGGATTGTTACGTTGCAGTAAACATTCATGGTTTCGCCTGACTGGTAGGATTTCGCTGTTAAGTTATAGGTTAGGTATACTTCTGCTTGGTTTACGGCTAGGCTTGGTATTCCGGCAGGCGGGCTTGTTGTCACGCCTGTTGCGTTATGCAGTATTGTAATTACGCCTACGTCTGAGTTGGCGGTGAGAGTGTATACATCGCGAACTCGGCATGGGGTTACCGTAACTGTTGTGCCCACTTTGGTGTTTGTTTTGACATTGAGGAGGTGGATGTCCGAAATTCCTTCGGCTTTAACTGTGAAGTTGGCGGTCATGAGGGTGCCGCTCCCGTTTTGTGGTGTTGCGGGTGCTTGGAACGACATCCCTGAAATGCTAACTTCTCCCAGAGCGTTGTCTATTGTGCCTGGCATCCAAAGATAACTTGAGCCTTGTCTCGTCCAGAATTCACCTATTTCTAATGCGGTGCAGTTTAAAACATTAGGGTTGAATTTTAATCCCGCTTGGGCGCTCCACAGGTTTAGTGCGTCGGATATGTTTATTTTCACGGTTATTGTTGTTCCAACATCGGCTGATGAGGCATTTATGGACGGGGGATCGGCAAATATTGTTTGGTCATGGTATGATTGGGCGTGCGCTAGGGATGTTACCGCTGATAAGCATAAGGCTGCTGCCAACCCTAGGATTATGAGCATTTTTCCTGCTATAACACATTTTTTATTCAAATGTTTCACCATTTCAGCTTATATGGGAGTATTTTATTTTTAAGGTTTGCCATAAATTATGGTTTTGTTTTCTTTGGGCTTTTTCTGAATTTTTTTAGGGTGATGAAGGATGCTGCGGCTATGATGGCTATTATTATGGATGCTGTTATGATTTCCCATCCGATTGCTGTTTGTGGTGGTGCTTCAATGGTTATTGTTGTTGATTTCATGTTGTTTGTGTAGTTTTCTTCATCTGGTAAGTACTGGATTTTTGCTTTGAGTTCGTAGGTGCCTGGGGGGAAATCTTCTATTGTGTATTCTGTTTGCGTGGTTGTTTGGGTTAGGGGCGGGGTGTTTTCCATCTGTTTTGTCGTTATTATGGCGCGACCCAGTTGCAGCGTTAGGGTTAGGTTTTCAGCTACTGTTCCATTGTTCAGTATTGTTAGGGTTATGGTTATGGTTTCTTTTTGTTTTGCTGTTTGTTTTGAGGTTTGGATTTCTGTTATGGCGGCTTCGTGGGCTGTGTTGTCGAATTCTGTTCCAACCGTTATGTGGGGGATTTCTTCGCCGTTAATGTCTAGGAGGGTTGAGTTGTAAATTTCAAATTTGAATTTTCCCCCTCCTATAACTTCGAATTTTAGGATGGCTACCGTGCCTGACCTGTTGACGCCTATTCCTTGGGGCAGCTGGCCTTTAAGCTCTACTACGCCTATTTGCGTTAGGGGTGTGCTTGTGAAGTTTGTGGTTCCCTGGGTTTTTAGGAATGGTCCCTCTGTTACTTGTGTTAGGTTTACGATGGTTGGGTTCCATGTGAGGTTTGCTGTCCATGTGTTTAGGTTTTCTGCGCCTGAGATGGTTAGGTTTAGGGTTATCTGGTTTCCTGGCCTTAGGGTTCTGTCTATAATATAGGGCGGTCTTGTTGAGAGGCGGGTTATGGAGTATAATCCGTTAATTATGTTTGTTATATGGGGTGTTCCGCTTATGTCGAGGAGTTGGGCGCTTGTTATGTTTATCGGGGTTTCTCCTCCTATGAGAACTAGGAATGTTAGGCTTGCCAGGGTTCGGCTTCCATTTTCTCCTTTTGATGTTTGAAGGGCTGAGTTAAGTGTTGAATAGCCTTCCTCATTGTTTATGGCGTAGGTGAATGTTGTTGAGCTTGTGGTGTTCCATGGGGCTTCCTCTGCCTGCGTCATATTCAGTATTTCCTTGTTCCATTTTAGGTTTATAGACCATTTGTTTAGGTTGTATAGGTTTGTTGCTGTTATGTTGACTGTGAATGTTAAGCCTGGTGCTTGAACTATCTCTTGGGGTTCGATTGCGAGGGTTGTTGTTGGGTATTGGAAGTAGCCGTCCTGCTGTGTGGGGTATATGTCTTCTTTGTATTCGCCTGGAAGGTACCTTTTTATCATTTTCGTGTTGTTTAGGTCTAGGGCTGATAGGCCTTGCTGAAGGGTTTGGAAGGTTATTGTGGCTAGGATTCCGTTTCCCGACTGGACGTATTCCCCTCTTATGGATTCTGCGACAAGGAGTCTTCCTACAGTGTTGTTGGTTCTTGAGATGAAGTAGGTGGTGTAGGTGCCGTCTTTGCTTAGCCATGTTCCTTTAGTGGCCTTTAAACATTTTAGGATTGCCGGGTTCCAGTATAAGTAGAATTCGTAGCTGTGGATTCTGTCTGCGTTTACCACGTTAACTGTAACTGTGAATTCAGTGTTCGGCGGGTAAGTGTTGTAGGTGGGGTTTACAGAGACTATGACTTCTTGCGATTCTTGGCTTTTCGCAGGGTTCTGGCTTGCCATAAGGGTTACAAATAATGATGCTGTAAGTAGGAGGATAAGGACTGTTGAAGTTTTGGCAGTTTTCATGGCTTTTCCTCTAGATTGTAGATGAAATTAAAATGGCGGTATATTAGTTTTAGCTTTTAAATCAGCCTTATGATTGGAAAATTTTGTTTAATTAATTTAAAAAAAGAGGGGTTTAAGGAGTTGCTATTTTATGGGAAGGTTTCATATATTCCCCAGTCGTCGTAGGCGAATGGGAACATTATGCTGTAGGCTGCATACATTTCGTAGATGTTGTTGTCCCAGACAGCCCATCTTGTTGGCTCGACTCCAAATTCTCCCCAGTGGGCGCCTAACACGCTTAAGTCGCTTGAGTCAATTGTACCGTCAAGGTTGAGGTCGCAAATCGGGTTCCAGTTAGAGTCTACTCCAGATGCACCCCAAGCGACTCCTAGCATGCCTAGGTCTGAAGAGTCGACGCTTCCGTCGTAGTTGAAGTCTCCTACGGCTGTTCCCTCTATTGGGTCAACTGTTACCCACAGCGTGTAGGTTCCATAGTAGCCTGTTGTGTTCCATTCGAACGTGAATTCTTTGTATTCACCTGCGAGGAGTGTTACTGTTTCGCTCCAGATTTCGTTGTCCCACGATCCCGCGTAAACATGGTATGTGAACATTTCGTTGTAGTTGCCTACATTTGAGAAGGCCACTGTTACGGTTGCTATCTCGCCGGGCGTGTAGGGTCCGTAGAAGTATTTGAAGGTTGTTCCTGGGAATGGTGGGTAAGGCTGTATGTAGCCGACATCATCGTATGTGAATATTCCTTCTATGCGTAGGTCGCGTTCGTAGCCAGCGGTTAGGTTAAACGGCCCAAAAGTTAGCTCATTGTTGCTTAGGTCTGTTTCGCCTGCAAGGCCTGTGAGATTTGCCTTCAACATAAGCCCGTTTTCAGGAGCGTATCCGGAGGTGTCCCAGAAGAACCAGTTGTAAACGCCAACCAGCGGAGCCCAATCATATTCATAGTACCAGTAGCTGGCATTTTCGGCATATCTGTAGCGTCTAAGGCGTCCGCCTGCAACTGAGCCAAGCTTTTCCTCGGTGCCATCGGAGTGTTTAAGGTAAAGGGAAAGGGTTGTTGTGCTTGGAAAGTCTCCCATAGCGTTGTTTGTGTATTCTGTTATTGTGCCCACATTGGCTGTTCTAACCATTATAATGACGTATTTGCCTGCTGGAATATTCCATACAATGCTTCCCATGTAGTCTTCTGGGGATGGCCATATGCTGAATATAGCCAAATCCCGGTCTATGAGCAGGTCCTTCTGCAATGTAAAACTGTCTCCGTCTTCGTCTGTTACAACCAGTGTTATGTTGTGGGCTGTCTTGCTATATGTTGAGAACGAGGCTGTAGTAGTTACCTCTGTGCCAGCTGGCACATCGTCAATATACCATTCATAAGTTATCTCCGGTCCTTCAGGGCTGTAGCAGGCTGAGGCGTTAAAGGTTACGGTTTCGTTAGCTCTAGGACTCGAAGGCGTCCAGAAAAAGTCCACGTAGGGTTCTTCTGTGTAAAGCTCGCCGTCCACAGCTGTTGAGTCCATTTCTTCAGCATCCACCGTCCATAAGTGGTGTTCTGTGAAGTTTAGGCCTGTTGTACCCCCTGCCACCACATTGAAGATTATGTTGGCAATTATCACGTCTGTGCCTGAATCCGTATACTCTGGGTTGCTGTAGCCTCCGAAGACTCTAAGCTCATTTCCAACGGTGGAAAGGTAGTAGTCCATAATGTCTATGTCTGTGGGCCATGTCCATGTAACATTAGTGTAGGTTAAGACATCCTTATCCCATCTTAGCACGAACTCCCAAGCGTTCAAGTCTGAAACCTCGTCCAGTTTAACACTCACTACTACTTCTGAGCCTACATGAGCTGCAATAGGTGAACCATCAATTGAAAATTCATTTGTAGAAGTGCTTAAGACCTTGGTGGGCATTGAAACCATAACAGCTGAAAGCAGCAACCCCAAGATTAGGATTAAACTTTTCCACTTCATTTTTTCGCCTCCTAGCCAACCTCCTTACCGTAGTTAAGTGTCACCAAGTCAAAGTCGTCTAAGTCCACCTGGCCGTCGCCGTCGAAGTCGCCTCCTGACCATGAAATGCCATAATGGGCCATTACTTGCACTATGTCTGTGCCTGTCACTTTTCCGTCCTTTGTGGCGTCTCCTCTAAACTTCCAGAAGGATTCCGTGATGACATTGTCAGCTCCTGTGACGACGTTATTGTTGATAACCACTGTGGGATCATAGAAACCAGTATTGGCATTAAGCCTTATAGTCTGGCCTTTTGCCCATCCGCCAGAGGGGAATTTCCACGGTCCTGTTCCAATCATCTCTGTTAGGCCTCCAGCCTTTGGCACTTCCCATGGATGGTAAGTTCTAACGCTTGCAGGGTTAAATGCAGGCGTGTTCCAGTTGGGGAATCTAGCCTCCCAAATGTGCTTTGGAATTATTGGCAAGCCTCCAGCCCACCATTTGGCATAAACGCTTAATACGTTATACTTTACTATGGCAGTTCTAGAATCAACCTTCTCTACACTGTTTATGTCTCTGACAAAGGCGTAGTTCCATGCCACGCCTGCCCCACACTTCTTTGTAAACAGCCATGAGAATATTACATCATCAATGGTGAAGGGAGTGCCGTCATGCCAGCTTATGCCATCTTTAACTTTAACCGTTATTTTGGTTGCGAGTTGTCCGCCGCCCTTATCCCATGTGTCCACTGTTATGTTTTCGGCAAGCCAATAAGCAGCCTCGTTAAGCCTGAAGGGATTTCTTGAAACGAGGCTGTCGTAGACAAGGCCTATGACGCTCCAGTCCCAAAGCCACTGGGAACTTATAACGTGTAAGGCTTCAGGCTCACTCTTGAAACCATAATCAATGACTTCGTCGTCAGCTTTAGCCATTCTTAGAAAGCTCCAGCCATTAACTCCACCAGCTGAGTCAATTCCATAGCCCTCCATGTTTACAACTCCGCTCCAACCAGTCTTGTAGGCTTTCACCGCCGCAGCAGACCACAAAGACACTATAGGCTCCAAATCAAAGAACCTCTTACTTGCAGCTTGAGCAGCTGTCCTTGCAGACTCTTCGGTGGCCGCGTATTTCACTTCACGAGCCAAATTGTCAAATTCGTGATCGCAGAAGCCTGGATAGTTGGGAGCCCATCCAACACTGGGGGCGCCCCAACCCACATAGTACTCGCTAGACCACAAGTCGTAGAGATAGTCAGGATCCGGAGTTAGGCTCCAGCCTCCAGTGTAAATATTGTAGTCGTACAAGACCATCACATACTGGTAGCAAACTGCACGCTCAGTGATCTGAACACTAAGCTGAGAATCTGGGAAGCCAATAGCCTTAAGCTCGTTAACAAGGTATTCGCCTGCAGTTCTCCTGTTGGGGTCGTCAAGTCTAATGTAAATCTTCAAAGGCGGAAGAGCTTCACCACCCCACTTCCAAACTCCACCTTCAAGATAGAAGCCTCCAGCAGCAAGTTCATCCAAAGCCTTGGCTCTACTGTATTCATAATCAACAATGTTGGGATCCTCATAAGCCCAAAGGGCAGGAACCAGCGGCGTCTTCAAAGCAAAACCATAACCCTTCAAAATGTCGCTTACAATCTTAGGCTTATTCGTTAAATGGGCAATAGCCTTACGGAAGTGCAGCGAAGCATTATAGTGGGGATCACCAGATGGATTGAAAAAGCCAGGCCAGCCTGTAGGCCACTGCTGATTATTCAAGTCAAACTGCATCATACCAATCTCAGTGTAAGACCTCAAAGTAATCTTATCAGGAACCTTAGACCATTTGGCTATCCAATCGCTACTTAAAGGCCAATCATTAATGTCTAATTTGCCAACACTAGGATCCAAATCTGCATTCTCCACGTCGGGATTATAGTAAATGTGAATCAACAGCGTACCAGTTTTCGGACCAGCAGCAAGAGCCGGAGTAACAATTAGTACACCACATATTAAAGCAACCAATGGAATCAACATTTTCTTCATAGAACTCTCTCCTTTTTCACTCTCACTTTTCGGCGATTATTAATTAAAAGCATTCAAATTTAAAACTTTCCAAAACATCCACAGCCTCTCAAAACCCATAAAAGCGAACCTAAAACCTAAAATATACCCCGAAAAACAATAAACAGCACAGAAGGAACAGCTCCATGGGACTAAGGTCATACATAATTAAAAGAATAATAAAATCCTTCGCCCTCGTAATCTTCGTTTTAACACTTAACTTCATAATCTTCGAACTTATGCCAGGAGACCCTATGCAATTCTTCGTCTCCGCGGGGAAAATGAAGCCTGAAATGATAGAAGAAGTGAAAAAAATATACGGACTAGAAAAACCTCCCCTGGAAAGGTATGGTCTATACGTCTATAACATGTTAACATGGAATTTCGGATATTCTTTCTACACAACCACGCCGGTGGCCCAAGAAATCCTCGCCAGAATACCAAACACGCTTCTTCTAGTAGGCTTATCCACAGCCCTATCCATAGTAATAGGCGTCATACTAGGCGTATTTGCAGCACAAAAAAGAGGAGGCACATACGACACAATTTCAGTAATAGCATCCCTAACCACATACTCTCTCCCGTCCTTCTGGATAGGCATGATCCTAATCCTCATATTCCACGTATACCTCAAATGGTTTCCAGGAGCAGGCGCCTGGCCAAGAGAATGGGCGGTAACCCCGCCGCAAAACATACTGGAAATAATCGCTGGAAGAATGCAGTACCTCTTCCTACCCCTACTAACCTTAACAATATTCTCTTATGGCGGATACCTCCTACTGACAAGAGCCACCATGCTGGAAACCCTAACCGAAGACTACATAACAACTGCAAAAGCAAAAGGTCTAAGCCAAAGGGCCATACTCTTCAAGCACGCACTGAAAAACGCTTCACTACCCCTCATAACAAACGCAGCCCTAGCCTTCGGCTACCTCTTCACGGGCGCAATAATAACGGAACAAGTGTTCACATATCCAGGCCTAGGAGAATACCTTTGGAAAGGAGTGGTGTTCAAAGACTTCCCAGTCATACAAGCCATGTTCTACATAATAGCCTTAGCCGTAATAATCGCCAACTTCATAGCTGACCTAGCATACGGAATAGTGGATCCAAGAATAAAATATGAGTGATCCTAAATGGCAAAAACTTACAAATCAAAATTACGTTTCAGAATAAGCCAACTTAAAAACTTCCTAAAAATCTTTTTCAAAGACAAAAGGGCGCTAGCCGGAGTAGCCATAATCCTCTTCTACTCCATAATCGCATTAGGCGCTCCAATAATAGCCCCCATAAGCCCCTATGAAAGATACGTGGCTGGAGACTACGCGTATCCTGTATGGTGGAAATACGTAACCGGAAACCCCGAGCAATACAACGAAAACTTTGAACTAGCATCCAAAGGTTTTCCAACACCAGACCTGCTGCAACCAGCATACTGGGACTTTTCAACACAATCTCCCTACATAGACTTAGTTTGGAATGGAACCATGGGGAGCCCCCTAAGCGGGCCCGGCTGCGCCCAAATAATCCTCGATAGACCTGGAGCAATTCCACTGGGCAAAGTTTCCGCAACCATGGCGAAAACATTCCAGTTCACATCCTTAAACCCGCCGAAACGCTTCTCCGCCACAATAACCCTCAAAATTGAAGGAGCCGAAAATGTCCCCATACAGGTTAGAACCTTCATAGCCAAAGAATCACTTAATGCGACAAACCTATGGGTGGTACATGAAGCAAGCACAACAAACTGGACAACTCCCTCATACGCTCTAGACTCATATGAAAGCACCATAAGGCTAATGGTTTCAGGCGACCTAACCATAGACGCTGCACAAGTGATCTTCGCAGAGCCTGGAAACTACACCTTCGGAGTGGAAGCTACCTTCAACGACGAAAAAGCACAGCCAGTCAAAGCCTCAGTGTTCATAGACGACTTAAGCCTAAAACTTTACGGAAACACATTCGGCTGGCTTGGAACAAACCATGAAGGAAAAGACATATTCAGCCAACTAATATACGGCGCAAGAATATCCCTTTTCGTTGGGCTCCTCTCCGCCGCAATCTCAGTAATACTCGGACTCATAGTGGGCGTGGTTTCAGGCTATGTCGGGGGAATAGTTGACGAAATCGCCATGAGATTTACAGATGCTCTCCTAGTTATACCAACATTGCCTCTGCTCCTAGTTCTTGTCGCCGTACTAGGCTCATCAATCTGGAATCTAATAATGATCATAGGAGTACTGGGATGGATGGGCTTCGCAAGAACCGTGAGATCCCAAACCCTAAGCCTTAAAGAAAGACCCTTCATAGAAGCAGCCAAAGCAGCTGGCTCTGGCACAACCCACATAATCACAACCCACATACTGCCCAACGTGATGACCCTCGTTTACGTTAGCCTCGCACTCTCCGTTCCAAGCGCTATCCTAAGCGAGGCCTCCCTAAGCTGGCTAGGCCTATTCGACCCAACAGTAGTTTCATGGGGAAGAATGCTGTACGACGTCCAATACAATCAAGGCGTTGATAAGCCATGGTGGGTGATCCCACCTGGAATTTCCATAGCCCTAGTGTCCCTTTCATTTATATTATTGGGCTACGCATTAGACGAGGTGTTAAATCCCAAACTTAGACAAAGACGCTGAAAACTGGAAACTAAAAATTGATTTTTTCACTAATAATTGCTCCGAGAGAAGCTGACAGCAGAGAAAGAACTATGACGTTTGGAAACACCGCCCTAAAAATCATCACAATTATTCCTGCAAAAAACTCCTGCGTCAAACCAAAACTCCATGCACAGCCTAAGAAAAGAGGGAGACTTAAAACAAAAAACATCATTAAAGCAGAAAACACTAGGGCGGCAACCCAGCCGATGAATACGCGGCGAAGGTCTTCAATAACAAAACCTGCATAAAAACTCGCCAACAAGATCAGCGTCAAACCCACATTGTCGAGAAGAGGATGCACATATAAATTCTGTAAGATAATAGACGCCATTAAAATGGCCCAGCACAACGTTATGAAAAGAAACTTCAACCTCTTCATTCCAATCTAAAGGTTTAATAAAAACTCGCTAAATAAGCTTTTTAGTGCTCAAATTTGCAACGGGAAAAAATTAAATCAATTAAATTCTACTTCCTCATCGTTTTGGCAGTCACCGCATTGGCTACGCTGTGGCCTCCAACAAGTAACTACATAAACTTTTACACAGCCATAGAAAAGCTTAACGTAAGAGCCACATGTTCCTCTGTGGAATTCAAGGAAAAGTACATAGTCACAATTACAATTAACATAACGGTGGAGAATCCCACGCAGTATAGGGGGATAGGCGTTGTTTCTGTAATTTTTGATTTATTCTTTATTAAGTGCGATGTTTCCATGGAACTTGCCAAAATGCGGTTGTGGTTCAAAGAAGAACCTGGAGAACCGCTCAGCCCCCATTCAAGTGTTAGTAAAAGCTACCCTTATACGGTTAACATGGAAAACATGAAAGAAGTGGCGGATCTGATTATGGAAATGCAGCAGAGAGGCGAGAAAATACCGTTATATCTGGCGGATGTTTCATTAGATATAAACACTTTCATTGGCAGAACAATCCTTAATATGGAAGATGTTCCCTGCGATCCCTAAGTCCTATTCAATTTCTCAACAACCCGACTGAGATGAAGCCAAAAGTCCTTTTCCAATTTTTCGAAAAACTCCTTTGATTTTAATGCTTTTAAGAAGAAACCGCCTCCAAAAAAGGGTGTAAAAACTGAACTTAACTTTTCATGGGAATAAGCCTTCTCATCTAGGATGAAACTTACCTCAAACTTTCTGGAATTTCCAACAACCTCAACAAACGCGTTCTCCCTTTTTCCTTTTCGCGAAAGAAATATTGTAAGCTTGTCTTCAAGATAACTTTTCCGAGTTTGCAGTCCTTTTTCGTGAAAAAAGTTTTCAATTTGACTTATTAATTCGTCAAGATTGACATTCATGTTCTCCCAGCTGCTGGACACCTTCAAAGCGTTCCCCATAATTAATGTTATAATGGAAATAGATAATTGTTCTGAAGGCAAAAACTTAAATTTTAAGAATCGTAGTAGACGCGCTAGGGTAAAAAATGGTGGTCCTTGACGTTCAAGGGTTGACAACCCACTACATTACTTTAAGCGGGGCAGTTAAAGCCGCAGAGGACGTTAGTTTCCAAGTGGATAAAGGTGAAGCCTTGGGATTAGCTGGCGAGTCAGGATGTGGAAAGACAACTGTAGCCTTATCTATAATGAGGATTCTTCCTCCAGGCGGCAAAATAGTCAAGGGAAAAATTCTTTTCAAGGGTAAAGACATAATCCCCTTGTCAGAGGATGAAATGAGGAAAAATGTTAGATGGAAGGGAATTTCCATAGTTTTTCAAGGTGCCATGAATGCCCTTAACCCCGTTTTTAAGGTTGGAGACCAAATTTCAGAGGCCATACTCTTACATGAGCCGAACGTAACAAAAAAGGAGGCTATGGAAAGAACAGCGAAACTTTTGGAACTTGTTAACATAGACCCTGAGCGGGCCGATAATTATCCCCATGAGTTCAGCGGGGGGATGCGGCAAAGGGCAATGATCGCTATGGCTTTAGCTTGCAACCCGGAACTCTTAATAAGCGATGAGCCTGCAACCGCCTTAGACGTCATCGTAGCGGCGCAAGTGCTTAAACTTATGAGGGAGCTAAAACAGAAATTAAACCTCGCAATGATATTAATAACCCACGATCTATCAATAATTGCTGAGACATGTGAAAAAATAGCTGTAATGTACGCTGGCAACATCGTGGAATACGGCCGGGTTTTAGACGTTTTTAAGGAACCGTTACATCCCTACACTCAAGGACTGCTTAGTGTATTTCCAGGGATAAAAGCTTCTAAAACAAGGCTTACATCCATTCCAGGCTTGCCTCCAGACCTTTTGAATCCCCCATTCGGATGTAGATTTAATCCTAGGTGTAAATATGCCATGGAGATATGTAGAAAGAGCCAACCTGAACTGGTTGCAATTCATAAAGGACACTATGTTGCATGTCATTTGGTGAAAGGTTAGAGGTATACTTATGAGCGAAACTCTAATCCATGTTGAGAATTTGAAGAAATGGTTTCCAGTGAGGCTTGGATTTTTCCAATCAATCGTTTTAAAAAAGCAACTATTTGTTCGGGCGGTTGACGGTATATCCTTCGATATTAAGAAGAAGGAAGTTTTTGGATTAGCTGGAGAAAGCGGCAGTGGAAAAACTACAACGGGAAGACTTCTCCTTAGACTGATTGAACCTACTTCTGGAAAGATAATTTTTGAGGGAAAAGACATAGCTAAATTTTCCGATGAGGAAATGAAGCCTTTAAGGAGAAAAATGCAGATAATATTTCAAGATCCTTACGAGTCTTTAAACCCAAGGATGCTTGTGGGCGACATCATTAGCGAACCCTTACGCGTTCAGGGATGGGGCTACGAGCCTGAAAAAATGAGGGAACTTGTATACAAAGCATTGGAAAACGTGGAACTGGTTCCGCCTGAAGAATTCTACTTTAGATTCCCCCATGAGCTAAGCGGAGGTCAAAGACAAAGGGTTGCAGTTGCCAGAGCTTTAGTGGTTAATCCAAGTTTTATAGTGGCCGACGAGCCTGTGTCCATGTTAGATGTTTCCATTCGAGCGGAAATCCTTGAACTTATGATGAGCCTTGTCGAAAAGGCAGGAGCCTCATTACTCTACATCACCCACGATCTTGCTTTGGCAAGGCATCTTTGCGACCGCATTGCAGTCATGTACCTTGGAAACATTGTGGAGATTGGCGATACGGAGCAAATCATCTATGAGCCCGCACATCCATACACTAATGCATTGATAAATGCTGTTCCCATTCCAGATCCTAAATCTAAACGTGTGGAAATCGTTGTTAAAGGGGAAATTCCGAGCCCTGTAAACCCGCCTCCAGGATGCAAGTTTCATACACGATGCCCATCCTACATTGGGGATATATGCCGCAAAGTTGAACCGAAATTTGTTGACTTAGGGAAGGGGCATTTAGTAGCGTGCCACTTGTATGGGCAGCCAAAAGAGTAAAAATATGGCGGTGGCTTGCTGCTTTTATGGTATAAAATTAAAATGTTATCTTTTTCTCTCTCCACCCACCCCTCCCCACACAAAAAACAATAACTATACTTCCTAATCTGTTTTAATGTTGGCTTACACTTTTGTCCGCGGATTCGACTCCCTATCAGGCTCAGGCTCTCCTAAGCCATGCCAAATCAGCCAAGAATACTTTGAGTAAACAGTTGGGCTTAACCAGAACCATAAATAGACTTCAAATCATTAAGACTTATTCCAATGGTTTTTTTGCCTGAAATAAGCCCAGCTTATCTGGATGCTTCCATCCTCGCCTTTCCAGTCGTAGCATGGAACAGAAACAGTAGCAAACAGGTTCTCCCTCTTAGACTTCATTTTTCACTCTACCCTTAAAGTTTAACAAAAAATGGG
>Ga0315298_1007167_pt1 | contig 14839 bp, 17 predicted proteins | sample WHS_1_MG_FD_203077 | JGI IMG/M metagenome (GOLD analysis project Ga0315298, IMG submission 203077) | Extremophilic microbial mat communities from Washburn Hot Springs, YNP, Wyoming, USA - WHS_1_MG | ecosystem: Environmental > Aquatic > Thermal springs > Hot (42-90C) | place: USA: Wyoming... | reverse complement strand
CTGTAGCTGTCTTTCCAGAGAGCCGCTCTCACGCTTGTGCCCTTCAGCAGCCTTTCGGCCTGCCGGTTGGCGGTCACCCGGAAACTTGACGCGCACCCGGGGCGCGGGGCGCAATTGACCGTCGCGAGCTCAGACCGTATAATTTGACTGTATGATCTTGCGGGAGTAACTCAGTATGGTAGAGTGTCTGCCTTCCAAGCAGATCGTCGCGGGTTCGAGTCCCGTCTCCCGCTCCAAGGGCCGAATTCCTTAAGGGGTTCGGCCTTTTTGCTTGCTCTTCTACGCCGCTTTGTCAGTCCTTGGAGATATCCAGAGCTGAGGATGCACCACAAGAGCGGATGCAGTCGCAGACTGTGTTGCTAGGCACTCTGACGGCATAGCGGTCCGAGGACACCTGGCCTGGCTCTAGCCGTCTTGGCCCGGTCGACCGGCGCCGGAAAAGTCAGCAACAAGGTTTGCAACCGCGTCGCTCGCAACCCTCTTGACTCCTCCAGCAGCGTCATGGTATTTTCTGCATAACGGCGATGCATTCGGGTCAAATTGGAGATTCCACTATGAGCGAACCGGCCCTCTCGTCTGGGGAAGACCGATCCGGCTCCCCACAGACCCCGCCGGCTGTTCCTCTGGCCGATCTGCGAGTGCGTTCCAAGCTGTGGATCGAGGTGAACGGAAGGGCGGTGCTGAGCGACTATCGGGCGGCGATCCTGGAGGGGATCGAGCGCACGGGTTCCCTAACTAGAGCCGCCGAGGAGCTGAAGGTCCCGTATCGCACGGCCTGGCAGAGACTGAAAGAGTCCGAGGAGGCGCTCGGCCTGCGCCTGGTCGAAACCCAGTCGGGCGGCGCCGAGGGCGGCGGCAGCACTCTCACATTCGCCGCCAAGGAACTGCTTCGCCGCTACCGGGAACTCAGCCGGGGCCTGGACGCCATGGTGGACAGACGGTTCCGGGAAGCCTTCGGCTGACTCTTTCTTTTGCCCGGCGTTATGATCGTTTCTGCCGGACGAACCGCATAGCCTCTCCGAGCCCCGCGACCTAAAGGTTCGAAACCCATGGGCGACGGGGCCGTTCGCCGAAATGGCGGGCCTTCCTACGAAGGTCTCGGGTGGGGAAGGAAACGACCCCGCCTCCGCGTGCTGGGAAAGGAGAGGGCACGGACCCGAAGCTGGGTCTCTGACGCCCCCTCGCGCCTGCCGGCACCCGGGGCGGGGTCTTTCGTTTCAGCTTGAGCACCAGAAGACGGATCGGGGAGGATTGAAGAATGGCTGCTCTGGATGTGCCGCCTCGGGAGGGCGGCGAGGAGGGACAGGAGAACGCACCCGTGGCCAAGAGAAAACCGACAACCAACCGCTATGACCGGATGGAATGGGCCGGAGCCTTCGGGGATCTCGGCACCCTCATCCCCTTCGTGGTTGGCTACATCGCCGTCCTCCACATGGACCCCGTCGGGCTCCTGCTCGCCTTCGGCATATCAAAGGTGGCCTCGGGCCTGTACTACCGCACCCCCATGCCTATTCAACCGATGAAAGCAATCGGTGGCGCTGCCATCGGCCAGGGAGGCGTCCTCACGCCGGGCATGGTGTACGGCTCGGGGTTGGTGACGGCGGCCATCTGGCTCCTCCTCGGACTCACCGGCACTGTCGACAGGGTGGCGAAGCTCGCCTCCAGGCCGGTGGTTCGGGGCATCGTCCTGGGGCTGGGCTTTACCTTCATTCTGGAAGCGATCCGCATGATGGGCGACAGCCCTGCCGTGGCCGTTGCGGGGCTTGTACTGACCTATCTGCTGCTGGCCAACCCGAAGCTGCCGGCCATGTTTGTCCTCCTGCTCCTCGGCATAGGGGTGGCCCTGTTCCAGCAACCGGACCTGATCGGAAAGCTGGCTCAGGCAGGGATCACCCCCCGTCTGCCTACTCTGCCCCTGGGGAGCCTCACCTGGCAGGACCTGCTCTGGGGCGGCCTCCTCCTGGCCATCCCCCAAGTGCCGCTTTCGCTGGGCAACGCCTGCATAGCGGTGGTCGCCGAGAACAACGACCTCTTCCCCGACCGGCCGGTGACGGAGCGCAAGGTCGCCACCTCTATGGGCATAATGAACCTCTTTGCCCCCATCGTCGGTGGCATCCCGATGTGCCACGGGGCTGGGGGGATGGCCGGGCATGTCCGCTTCGGAGCCAGGACCGGCGGGGCGCTCGTGATCCTGGGGACGATCGTCATTGTGATCGGGCTCTTCTTCGGCAACTCTGTGGAGCTGATCTTCCAGATGTTCCCCGCCGCGATACTCGGGGTGATCCTCTTCTTCGCCGGTGTGGAGCTGGCCCTTTCCGCTCGAGACATCGGCTCCAAGAAGGATGACTTCTACGTGATGCTGGTCACCGCCGGGGTTGCTACCTGGAACATGGGCGCGGCCTTCGTGGCGGGCGTCCTCCTGGACTATGCGCTCAAGAGGGGCGTCGTGAAGCTGTGAAGAGAGGAGCAGAAGAAATGAGGACGCTCGTCTTCGGACTGGTCTGCCTTGTCGCCTGGGCGGCGACCGGCTGCGGCTCCCAGATTGCTGGAGCTGCCTCCAGCGTAGCTAACCAGCCGCCCGGACCGGCCAACCCGGAGTTGATCCTGGCCACCACCACAAGCACCCAGGATAGCGGGCTCCTGGACGTGCTGGTTCCCATGTTCGAGAAGCAGACCGGGTATCAGGTGAAGACCATCGCCGTCGGGACCGGCCAAGCGATGGCCATGGGGCAGCGAGGCGAGGCCGATGTGCTGCTGGTCCACGCGCCGGACTCCGAAGAGCAGTACATGGCCGATGGCTACGGGGTCAACCGCCAGTTGGTGATGCACAACGACTTCATCATCGTCGGGCCACCCGATGACCCGGCCAGGATAAAGGGCACCAAGACGGTCGACGCCCTAAAGAAGATCGTCGACGCCAGGGCGCTGTTCATCAGCCGGGGCGATAACTCCGGCACCGATCAGTTGGACAAGAAGCTGTGGAAGGACCTGGGCATCGACCCTAAGGGGCAGAGCTGGTACCAGGAGGCCGGCCAGGGGATGGGCCAGACCCTGGGCATCGCCGCGGAGAAGAATGGTTACACCATGGGCGACCGGGCCACCTACCTCGCTCAGAAGAGCAGCTTGGGCCTCGACATCCTGGTGGAGGGAGACCAGGCCCTCATGAACATCTACCACGTCATCCAGGTGAACCCGGCCAGGTTCCCCAAGGTGAACGCCGAGGGCGCCAAAGCCTTCGCCGACTTCATGGTCTCCAAGGACACCCAGGAGGCCATCGGCAGGTTCGGCGCGGCCAAGTTCGGCCACCCCTCTTCTTCCCCGATGCGGGCAAGCCGGACATGGGATAGGGGGAAGAAGTGGACCTGATCTGGGAAGGATTGAGCCGGGCTTTCTGGCTGTTGGTCGGTGGGGACCCAGAGGTGGTGCGGGTCACCCTGCTCTCCTTGCAGGTCTCCGGCATAGCGACACTCCTGTCCATTCTGATCGGCGTGCCCCTGGGAACCGTGATAGCCCTCAGCCGATTCCCCGGACGTAACTTGGCGGTGAGCCTGGTAAACACTGGCATGGGCATGCCGCCCGTCGTCGCGGGCCTCTTCGTGACCATCTTTCTGTGGCGCAACGGTCCGCTGGGATACTTCCACCTGTTGTTCACGCCCTCTGCCATGGTGATCGCCCAGACCGTGATCGCCGCCCCCATGGTCACAGGGATCAGCCTGGCTGCCATAGGCTCTCTCAACCCGAAGCTGCGCCTCCAGATCCTGGCTCTCGGCGCGACGCGCTGGCAGGTGCTCTGGCTCCTGGTCCGGGAGGCGAGATTGCCGCTATTGGCCGCCGTGATGGCAGGCTTCGGGGCGGTGATCTCCGAGGTGGGCGCCTCCATGATGGTGGGCGGCAACATCCAGGGCCAGACCCGAGTGCTCACCACGGCCACGGTGATGGAGTCCTCCAAGGGCAACTTCGGCGTGGCCATAGCCCTCAGCGTCATACTGATGCTTCTGGTCTACGCGGTGAACCTCTCTCTCACCTACGCTCAACAGCACCGCAGGCCCCTGTAACCATCAAGAGGAGGAACAGATACCTTGGCTGTTACCCTGAACTCTGGGGCAATAGATACCGGTCTGCGAACGGACGGCCATAAGATCCTGCTCACGGTTAGGGGCCTGGTAGCCCTGAGGGAGAAGCTGGTGGTGCTTCGAGTCGATCACCTGGACCTCCGGCAGGGCGAGGTGCTGGCTGTGATAGGTCCAAACGGCGCCGGCAAGAGCACCCTCCTCCTTTCGCTCGTTCTCCTCCAGCAGTTGCAGGGGGGCGAGATCCACTTCGACGGGGAGCGGGTCTACCCTGGATGCAACCCTGTGAGGCTGCGTCGCCGGACAGCCACCGTCTTCCAGGAGCCGCTCCTCCTGGACACCTCGGTCCGGGACAACGTGGCCGCGGGCTTACGGATCAGAGGTGTATCCCGTGTTGAGGCGGAGAAGAGGGTTCGCCACTGGATGAATCGCTTTGGCATCTCGCACCTCGCCTCCCGCCCTGCCCGCCAGTTGTCGGGCGGCGAGGCTCAACGAGTGAGCCTCGCCAGGGCCTTCGCATTGGAGCCGGAGTTGTTGCTCCTGGACGAGCCCTTCAGCGCCTTGGACGCTCCCACTCGGGCCGCCCTCCTGGAGGACTTCGAGGAGGTGCTGCGCGAAAGCGGCGTCACGGCCCTGTTCGTCACCCATGACAGGACGGAGGCGATGCGACTGGGGGATCGCATCGCCGTCGTGATGGATGGAAGGCTTGCCCAAGTCGGCCGACCTGAGGAGGTCTTCTCCACACCGACGGACGACAAGGTCGCCGCCTTTGTCGGGATGGAGAACCTGATCCCGGGGCGCGTGGTCGAACGTCGCGATGGGCTGGCGCTAGTAAGGGTGGAAAGCACGAGCCTTCAGGTGGTGAGCGAGGCCGGCCTCGATCAGCAGGTGCTGGTTTGCTTGAGGCCCGAGGACATAGTGCTGCATTCCCAGGGCGGCGAGGTGCCGACTGGCAGCGCCCGCAACAGGCTGTCGGGAAGGATCGCCCGTCTGATTCCCTTGGGGGCCCAGGTGCGGGTGATTCTGGATTGCGGCTTTCACCTGACGGCGTTGGTAAGCCGTCGTTCGGCTGAGGAGCTGGCTCTGAAGGATGGCAGGCAGGTCCTGGTCTCCTTCAAGGCCAGCTCAGCTCATCTCATCAGTAGGTGACCCGGACAGGACTTAGACTCCATATCCACCGCCATGACCGCTGTCCAGGCCCCGGGAGTCTGTTTCCCGCGAAGTGGCTCTATCTGTCCCGTAGAATCAAGGCAGGTTTCAGGGCCGCTGCCCGTCGCGCTCTGACCCAGCCGGCCAGGGTTCCACCGACGATGGCCGCGAGAAGAGCCAGGGCCAGGGTGGCGAGACCGGCCTCGGCCGGCAGGGTTAGCCGGACGGCAGCGGGTGCTGCGGCGGCCAGACCCGGGAGATCCCCTCCAAGCTGGGTAGTCGCCTGCGGGACGGGGATCTGACCCAGCAGCCAGGCGGAGGCCCAGCCGAGGACCATACCCACCAGTCCTCCTGCCGTGCTGAGCAGCAAGGCTTCCATCAGGAAGACTCGGGCCACGTCCCGCGACTGCCAGCCCACGGCCTTCATCAGCCCTATCTCCTGCCGGCGTTCGTTCACCAGCCCGCTCATGGCCAACCAGGCGAGGATCAGCCCGCCCACGAGCCCGAGACCGGCCGCCACCTGGGCGAATCGGGCGGAGACCTGCCCGATGCCCCCCATCACCTGCAGCAGGCTGTCCTCGGTGATGACGCTGATCTGTCCCATCTGCCGGGTCAACTGCTGTACGACGGAGTCCACCTCGCCGGCACTGGCAACCCGCAGATAGACCTGGTCCACCTGATCGGAGGAGAGCCCGGCCAGGACCTGGGCGTCGGCCAGGGGAACGTACAAATTGGGGACGGCACCCTGACTCACGCCCTTCTGCTCGGCCACCCCCACCACTTCGAACGGCTTCCCGCCGATGGTCACCGTGGAGCCGGGCTTCAGGCTGAAGAAGGCGGCGAAGTGCCGGTCGGCCACGGCCACGCCACGCTCGTCGGGACCGAACAGCCGACCGGCCAGCACTCCCTGAGACAGGGCGTGGGCCGGCCCCACGTCGGCCCGGCTCAGATCCAGCCCCAGCACCGTCTGGTAGCTGGTCGCCCCAAAGTCCCATACCTGGAGGGTCGCCGCGACTCCGGCTACGCCCTGGGTCCGGGCCATCTGCTCGACCTCGGAGCTGGAGAGGGTCGATACCCCGAAAGGCAGGCGAACGCCCCTCGTCCGCTGGGCGGAGGCCGAGCTTTCCGCCGAGTCCGCGGGCCGAGTGACGACGACATCCGCCGACACACCGGCCAGGGGCAGGCGAGCCGCCTGGCGGAAGCCGGTTCCCAGCGCCGAGAGGGCCACGAAGAGGGCGGCCCCGAGAGCGATCCCCGCTACCACAGCGAGGGACCGCCAGGGCCGGCCACGGAACTGCGAGAGTATGTAGGCGCTCATTATTTCGTGCCCGTCGCCTGGGCCAGGGCGGCGTCCAGGTCCTGCATCGACCAGGCGCCGTCGGGCACCATCCCCGTGCCCTGCCCCTGGGGGAAGCTGAGGAACTTCACCTGCCGGCCGTCCACCTTGGCATCCGTGGAGCCGTTGATGAGGATCACCATCGGCTCGTGCTGCGTGATGCCCTTGGCCTTGGCGAAGGCCGCGCCCTGATCTGTCTCCGCGTCGTAGCGCGTGACCTTCACCTTGTCGCCGTACTTCGTCAGGACTTCGTCCACTTGCGAAAGCACCGGGCGCACAGGAGGATGGTTCAGGTAGAGCACGTCCACCGTCACCACACCGGGTGTCGCGCCGGAGGCTCCTCCCTGGCCTGCCGCGGCCGCGGCGCTCTGGCCGCACCCCGCGAGAACCACCAGGGCTGCCAGCCCCAGCAGCCCCACGATGGCCTTCTTCAATACTGGTCCTTTCACTGAACGATCCTCCCGTCGGCTATGCGAACGATCCGGTCCGCCTGCTCGGCCACCTTCTCATCGTGAGTGATGACGATCAGCGCCACGCCGTTCTCCGAGCGCAGCCGCTGGAACAGCGCGAGGATCTCATCGCTGGTCTTGCTATCCAGGTTCCCCGTCGGCTCGTCGGCGAGCAGCAGCGATGGCTGATGAACAAGGGCCCGGGCTATCGCCACCCTCTGCTGCTCGCCGCCGCTCAACTGCCCCGGCCGATGGGCGGCTCGATCCGCCAGCCCCACCTGGGTCAGTCGCTCCAGCGCCTTCCTCCGGCGCTGATCGGCCGGTATCCGATCTGGATAGAGCGGAAAGGCCACGTTCTCCAGGGCCGAGAGGGTGGGGATCAGGTAGAAAGCCTGGAAGACGAGGCCTACTTCCCGGCGCCGCCACAGCGCCAGAGCCTCCTCGTCCAACCCGACGATGTCCCGACTGCGGTAGCTCAGCTGTCCGCCATCGGCCGATTCCAGCCCGGCCAGCAGATGAAGAAGGGTCGTCTTGCCGGACCCGGAGCGGCCCACGATGCTCAGGAACTCCCCCTCCGCGACGGCTAAGTCCACCCCGCGAACTGCCTCCACGGAGCCGAAGGACTTGCGCAGCCCCTCGGCTCTCAACAACCCCCTCGCGGGCAAAACGGGCGACTCGGGCCCGCTCTCTTTGTTCAACAGCTTACTCACCACGCAATACCTCCGCAGGTTTGATGTTCGAGGCCCGCCGGGCCATCCCGAAGCTGACGAGCGCCCCACCCAGGAGCGCTAGGGCCAGGGAAGTCAGGATCACGATCGGGTCGAGGCGGGCATCCATATTTACCGTAACGGCCATGTTCACGGCTCCGCCCGGCTCGAAATGCGGGGTCGGGCTAAGCTCCCAGGGCACTGGCACCGTCACCCGGCTGAAGCCGAGCGCGAAGCTGACCAGGGCCGCGAGGGCCAGACCGATCAACCCACCCAGGGCCGTGAGAGCCAGGGTCTCGGCCAGCAACTGGCCGACCACGTCCCGCCGCCGCCACCCTACCGCTCGCATCAGCCCCACGTCGCGCCGCCTCTCCCAGAGGCTCGCGGCAGTGGTCCTCAGCAGCCCCGCCATAGCGATCAGCAGACCCGCCAGCCCCACCAGCAGCCCGAAGCGGTCTATCAGGTCGAAGGTCGAGCCCAGCACGTCGTTGAAGGAACCGGGGGTCGTCACTATGGCCTGGTTGCCCAGGATCCCCTTGAGCTGGTCCGCGACGGCCGCGGCTTTGGACGCGTCGGCCTTGACGAACAGGATGTTGGCGTCGTCGGCCCTGAAGTCAAAGACGGCCCGCACGTTGGGAGCGGCAGTGGAGAGCGCCTGGGCATCTGCCAGGCGCAGGTAAAGGTTGGCGTTGGCCAGTTGACCGGCCCTGCTGGTGTCCACCAGTCCTACCACGGTGAAGGGCTTCCCAGCGACAGTCACCTGGTCCCCCACCGCTAGGTGGCTCTGGGAGGCGTAGCTGGTGTCGGCCACCGCCACCCCCTCATCCCCCGGCTGCAGGAACCGGCCGGCCCGCACGGCGGCTCGAAGGCGACCCGGTCCCACCGTCTGGCTCGGGTCCAGCCCCAGCCCGACCAGGAAGCTGTTCGGCTCGAAGTCCCAGAAGAGCACGGCCTGGCCGATCTCCTCCACGCCCGGCAGCTTTCGCATCGCGTCGATCTCGTTCTGGTGGATCGGCGCTGTGGAGTGGGGGAAGACGATGCCCTTGAAGTCGTCGGGGACCGCGCCCTGCCGCTGGGCGACGATGTCGGCCCCAATCTGGGCCAGGGGCGCCCGAGCCGCTTCCCTGTATCCGGCCGCGTAGGCCTGAAGGCTGACGAAGAGCGCCACCCCCACGGCTACACTCAGGACCGAGGCCAGGGTGCGCCTGGGGCGCCGGCGAAGCTCGGCATAGACATAGGATAGGTTCATGGATCTTCCCTTCAACGTCCTCAAAGGATTGGGCCGCGCTGCTGCCCGCCTGTGCAAGGGAGCGTAGCGCGGCCTTCTTGGGATTCGCTCCAGGAAAGCTAAAGGTTTGCCAAAGATAGCGAGTGAGGGTGCGGAGAGCGTCCCCCTCAGCGCTAAGCGCCTCCGGCAGAATCCGTCTCGCGCCTCGTGGGGCCCTCCGTCGGATCGTCGGACTCGTGCAGCGTCCAGTAGACTTCCACACACCCCTTGCAGCAGAAGTTGATCTCTTGCCCATTTATCGTCGCGGTCACGACTCGCCCGCACTCGCTCCCGCACAGCGCACACAGCACCACAGGCTCTACCACAGCATCACGCTCCCAATAGTCATTGAGGAAATCAGATTAGCGGCGGCCAGACCCCGCAGCAGGGACTGGGCTGCGAGGATCAACACCGGCCAGGCAGCTATCTGCATCATTCGCTTTCGGTAACAGGCAGCAAGGCCCAGGGAAGCCAGGCTGAAGCCGATCAGGGCCGGCCAGGTCCCCAGGCCAAAGACCACCATCACGAGAGCCCCTCCGAGGGCGCTGCCGGTGGAGACGGCGTTCATCAGCATGGCGAAGACCAATCCGCAGGGCAGCAGCCCCCACAGCAGCCCGAGGGCGAAGTTGCTCGGCGGGCTCTGGCTGTTCAAGAATCCCTTCATCCGTCGGCCCACGCCGAGGGAGCGAAACAGAGCTGTTGGAGCAACCTCGCCCGAGGGCAACAGACCTGCCAGGCTCAACCCCACATACAGCATGACCAACCCCGCCACGATCGACAGTAATCCCTGCAGTCCCGCGGCATTCCCCATCAAGTCCAGCAAGGAACCGGCGGTCCCCATGGCGGCACCCAAGACAGCGTAGGTAATGATACGGCCGGAGTTCAACGCGAGTTGCGACGGCATTTGCCTGACAATGCTCCCCCCATTGGAAGTTTTGCGGCTCAGGCTGTAGGCGGCCACGAGGCTCCCGCACATTCCGAGGCAATGCCCGAGGCTGGCTAGCAGCCCGGTGACCAGGGCAACCAGGAGGCTCGTCACCACCATCACGGCACCTCCGCGAAGAAGTCGGCTTTCTGCTGTTGGCCATTACGGGTGATCTGCACGGCGATCTGCCACTCTCCTCGCATGCCCATACGGGTCGAGGCGGAATAGTGCCCGTCGCCCGTGGGCTGAGCCGTGGGCTGGTTCGGGGGCATCGGCATCGCCGGCATGGTGAGATTGAGGCGGACCTGGGCGTCGGTCACGGGGAGGCCGGCAGAGTCGATAACGGTCACGTCAAGGGTGGTGGGGTTTCGCCCCTGGGGAGGGTAGGGCGCGATCTTCAAGGATACCATCAGGTCACCGGCCTTCTTCGTCCACGGGTCGTCCTTCGAGTTGTTGTTCGATGCTGCTGGCGTAGAGGCAGGCGAGTTGGCCGGAGCCGACGAGGTCGATGCCCCGGTCTTCGGAGCCTCGGTCAAGGAAGGCTTCTCGCCAGCCCCGCCCGTTGCCGCGCCACAGCCGGCCAGGAGAAGGACAGCAGTCAGGGCAAAGGCGGCAAGATAGCACAAACGTCGGAGCACGTTCTCCTCCTAATCACATCTCTGCTCCTGTGGTCGCCCTTCCACAGCAGAGGAGCGGGCCCGGCCCGAGCCTTTCGACCCGCTCATGAGGGGAATGTACGCTGGCTATCTTGGGATTTGCTCCAGGAAATCTAAAGGTTTGCTAAAGGTTCCTAGAGAGGCAGGTAGAGGGTGAAGGAGGCGCCGTGGCCGAGCCCGTCGCTCTGGGCGGTGAGCAGGCCGTCGTGGGCCTCGGCGATGGAGTGAGCGATGGAGAGGCCTAGACCGGCGCCGCCCTCGGAGTGAGAGCGGGCCGGATCGGCGCGGTAGAACCGCTCGAAGACGTGGGACAGGTGTTCGGGCGCAATGCCTTCCCCAGTGTCCTGGACGGTCAGCCACAGGTGCTCTCGCGGGCCCCTGGGATACTTCGCACGCCCGCCCCGCAAGGTGATCCTGCCCCCGGATGGGGTGTGGCGCACCGCGTTCTCCAGCAGGTTGAGTAGCGCCTGGCCCATGCGCCCCGGGTCCAGACTCACCGGCGGCAGGTCGGGCGACACCTCATTCGCCAGAATCACACCTCTGGCGGTAGCCACCGGCTCGATGCGGGCGAGGGCGTCCCGAGCCAGATCGGCCACAAGGGTGGGACGGCGTTTCAGGTGGGGGGCGCCCGCGTCCAGAGAGGCCACCTGCCTCAGATCGTCCACGAGACGGAGCAGCCGGTTGACCTCGCCCTGCATAGCCTCGAAAGCCATCTCCGCCGAGCGGCGGTCGGCGATCTCGCCGGAGTGCAGTCCCTCGAGGTAGCCGCGGATCACCGTCAATGGGGTACGCAGGTCGTGGGAGACGTTGGCCACCAGCTCCCTGCGAAGTTGTTCCACGCCGGCCATTCCTTTGGCCATCTGGTTGAAAGCTGTGCCTAGGGCCGCCACTTCGTCCTGTCCCCTGGCCTCGACCTGCACCCCATAGTCACCCTGAGAGATGCGGAGTGCCGCGCGGCCCATCTCGGCCAGTGGACGGCTGATGGATCGAGCCAACAGAACTCCCAAGCCAGCGGCGAGGAGAGCCACTCCCAGTCCGGCGGCAATCAGCGCTCGGGTTACGCCTGCCAGGAACTCGGCGTCGGCCCGCTGCGCGGCAACGCTGCGCTGGACGTAAACGGTGCCCATGACCCTTCCTCCCTGGCCCGCCACCGGAATGGGCGTGCCCAGGTCTGAGACTTCCCCGGCTGCTCGCCCAATCAGGTCACGCCGGGTGGCTGCCACGATCTGCCCCTGCGCGTCGGCCAGGGTGACCTGCCCACCGATCAGGAGGCTCGCCTGCTCAATGTCCGGCTGCACGTCCTCCCAGGTCTGGTGTTCGGTGTGATACCCGGCCAGCATCACGGGCAGCATCTCGTTGTGGGCGGCAGCCTGGTCGTTCAGATACCTCGAGAAGGTTTGCGAGGTAGCCGAGTATATGATCCCGGCGAGGAGGGCCACGGTGAGGACGACGAGGGCCAGGTAGCTGAGAAGAAGGCGGCGAGCCATTACCTCTCCTCCTCGTAGGCGTAGCCCACGCCCCGTATGGTGCGGATCAGGTCGGCGCCCTCCGGCCCCAGCTTCCGGCGCAGGTTGCTCATGTGGGCCGTGACCGTATCCTCTCCGGCCTCGTCGTCGTATCCCCACACCTTCTGTAGCAGATGGCTCCGGCTGAAGGCCCAACCGGGGTTGCCCATCAGCAGGTACAGCAGATGGAACTCGGTCGGGGTGAGATCGAGGGGATGGTCGTCCAGAGTCACCACCCGCCGGGCCGGGTCGAGGAGCAGGCGGGGACCGCCCAGCAGGCTCGGACGAGACGGCTCGTTGAACTGGTAAGCCCGGCGCGAGAGCGCCTTGACACGGGCAACCAACTCGGTTGGGCTGAAGGGCTTGGTCAGGTAGTCGTCGGCGCCGATGCCCAGTCCGATGGCCTTGTCGGTGTCCTCGGCCCGGGCGGTGAGCATCAGCACAGGCACAGTGGATTGCTGGCGTATCCGTCGGCACAACTCCAGGCCGTCGAAGCCGGGGATCATGATGTCCAGGATCAAGAGGTGCGGCTTCTCCCGATAGAAGGCGCCCTCTCCGGAGGGTCCATCGGCGGCGCTAGAAACGGCGAAGCCCTCGCGCTCCAGGTAGAAGCGCACCATGCGGGCGGTTTCCAGTTCGTCTTCGACAACCAGGATCTGGAAAGTCGTCATGTCACCTGCACCGGTTAGAGGCTATCGAAAGCCTACACTAGTCGCGGCACCATTTCCAGACCCGGCCCGCAGACCGCCGCCCTGTTCGCCTGCCGGCCGCTCAGGTGGGCCAACGGATCAGCTCGGATGTCCTGGATATGGAGGCGGAGCCACGTGGAGAACACGCGCGGAGACGGGCGCTTCCAGCACTGGAAGCGCCCGTCTCCTAGGGAAGGGAGAGAGAATTACCGCCTGGGACCCCTCGCCCCGAAGCCCGTCCCGTCCTGGGGACCGAGCTGCCGACCCATGGCACCGCGACCGAAGGCGAGCCCGAGGCCCTGGCCGTCGGCAGGCCGGTTGGGCCCGACCTGAGTCCTGCTCACGGACTCGGCCATGCGAGCCTTCATGGTCACCAGAGCCTGATCCGCCTGGTCCTGAGTCAGCGTGCCTGCCTTGACCCTAGCATCCAAAGCCACCTTGCGGGACTCGACCATGGCGTTCACAACGGCGTCTATGCTCACGCCCTTGGCCTGGGCGATCTCGGCCAGGCTCTTGCCGGCCAGCCTCTCCGCGTGGAGCTCATCCACCGTCATCCCGAGTGCCTTCGCCGCGGGCGCCTCCGCCACCTGGTAGCCGAGCCCGGCGCCATTGCCGAACCCTCGACCCTGCCACCCCTGCTGAACCCCGGCCGCAGGACCAGGAGGGGTTGGGGTTGCCGGTGCAGCCGACACGGCACCAGCCACCGTGCCGAGCATCACCAGCCCGGCTACTCCTGACACTATGACCTTCTTACCGAACATCTTTCTTGCCTCCTTGGTTTTCTTTCTCTCGAACCGGTTGCCCCGTGGCTCCGGCCTTCGATACAGAGATTAGACTCCAGGTCTGCACATCCTATGGAGAGGATGTGGAGATTTCGTGGAGATCGAGCGGGTTTTCCGGACAAGCAAGATGCCAAGACTCTGCGGTGAGTTTCTCCGCGAATCGTCACACCCTCTTCGTCATTCCTTCACAGGCTTGGTGCTACCCTGTCATCGCGGGGCCGAGGGAGCCCCAGCCCAAAAGGAAAAGGAGGTGAGAGGAGATGAAGAGAGTCTTCAAGATCATGGTAGGCACCCTGGCAGTGGTGCTTCTCCTGGGGGTCGTCGCCGTGAGCGCGGCCTTCGCGGCCGATCCACCCGCGACCGCCCCAACCACCCCGACCGACTACTACAACGTGTTCACGGGCAAGGTGGCCAAGATCCTGGGGATCGACCAGAAGAAGCTCGCGGACGCATACACCCAGGCTCAGACCGAGACCATCGACCAGATGGTGAAGGACGGGCGGATCACGGCCGACCAGGCCAAGTTCATGAAGGACCGCGCCGCCTGGGCTCAGGCTAACGGCGGCCCGATGGGCTTCGGTGGTGGTCCGATGCACGGCGGCTTGTGGGGAGGTCGCTTCGGCGGAACCCCGGGCACTACCCCGTGGGGCACTCCCTGGGGTACTCCCCCATGGGCCGCTACCCCGACGCCAAAGACCCAGTAGCGATGGTCTCACGACGTAGGAATGAACCCCTGCAGGGGAACCGGCGGTTGCCGGCTCCCCTGCAATCCCCACGGCTATTCGTGCGCGTTGAAACAGGGCGTGCAGGTGAGCAATGGATGGGAGAGAAAGAGAACTTGTGGTCATTTCCGGCGGAATGGGCCTGGTGCATACCCTCCAGCGTCAGTGCGAGCAGAGGGGCCTTACGGTGCGCCACCTGCCGGAGTGCGCTCTCGCCCTGGACCGAACTCGACTGGGCCATGCCGTTCTGCTGGTGGTGGACCTCGAGACACCCCCGGGGGCGGGGCTAGCATGGTGCAACCAGTTGATGGCGGAAACGGACATCCCTTTCGTCGTGCTCCTACCAAGGGCAGATCCGGACCTGACGACGGAGGTCTTGGACCGTGGAGCCGACGATTGCCTGGCTAGACCCTTTAACCCCAGGGAGTTGGGTCTGCGCATTCAGGCGATCTTGAGACGAACCGGTGACCGCTGACGGCCCGTGCCCCATGTTGGGCCAGGAGCGGCAGCCATGGATGAGTAGGAGGAGACGGTGAAGGCTGACGCATCGACGGCAGGGGGCATGGCGCTCCCCGAGGAGAC
>Ga0315298_1007166_pt1 | contig 14839 bp, 14 predicted proteins | sample WHS_1_MG_FD_203077 | JGI IMG/M metagenome (GOLD analysis project Ga0315298, IMG submission 203077) | Extremophilic microbial mat communities from Washburn Hot Springs, YNP, Wyoming, USA - WHS_1_MG | ecosystem: Environmental > Aquatic > Thermal springs > Hot (42-90C) | place: USA: Wyoming... | reverse complement strand
CATCTTCATCGATGAGCCGGGATTGCAGTCCATCTTTAGCAGCTTCTCCGGTTATACAGACCGCATGGCCCGGGCCGATTACGACCATTTTTTTACCTTAATCGACCATCCACGGGGTATCCACCTTTGTGGCAATCCCGATTGGGAATTTCTCCTCGACCTCGATATCGATATCCTCTCCTTCAATGCTTACAACTTAGGAGAAGTCCTTGTGAAATACAAAGGGGCCATAAAGAGATTCTTGGACCGAGGCGGCATGCTCGGTTGGGGTTTGGTTCCGGCCAACTATGAGGAGCTCACCAAAGAATCAAAAGACAGGCTCGCCACGCACCTCACATCTCTCTTCCGGGAACTCACGGAGGCAGGTTTTGACCTCAATCAACTTCTCTCCCAGAGCATCCTTATGCCTGCCACCTGTGCCCTTACCAATCCCGACGAGGCAATTACCGTGGAACGAACCTACCTTTGGCTTAAAGAACTGTCTTCTGAGCTCCGGAGACACTATCTTTCCATTAGGGAGGGGGATTGACTATGGAAGAAAGAACAGAATTACTCAAAGAAAAATTGGTTACGGCCTGCCGCATCCTCCTTCAGGAGGGGTTGATCGAGGCCCAGTACAGCATAAGCTTGCGCTTAGATGAAGAACACATGCTGATAAACGACAATGTAGGTGCTGCGGTACTCACGAAAAACCATATCCTTGTTAGGAGTTTGCACGAGGAAGTTACTACGGGTAACGTCCATCCTGCCATCTATCTGGCAAGAAAGGATGTGGGCGCCATTGTCCATGCCCATCCTCCCTATGCCATAGCCTTGAGTACGGTAGAGGAAGAATTCAAACCCATCCATAACTATGGGGTAATCTTCCATGGACGGATAAAGGTCTATGAGGGTTTAGGCCAGGTGGGTACGAAGGAAAGGACAAGAGAAATCGCCGACCTCTTAGGTGACGGAATAGCCATTCTCCAACGAGGGCACGGCACCATCACCGTAGGAAAAGGTATTGAGGAGGCCCTTTTGGCCACCATCTATCTCGAGGAAGCGGCAAAAATCCATTTCTTCGCCAAAGTGTTCGGGCAGCCGAAATATATTCCTCCAGAACTTTCCCTGGAAATTACAAAACAGGTATTTAAGGAAAGGTCGGTAAAGAAGGCATGGGAACATTACGCAGCCAAGGTCCTACGTTTCCCTACAAAAGAACCATGAAGAGCCACCAAGGAGGAAATGTCTGTGGAGAAAAAACAAAGGATTCTCATTGTCGACGATGAACCCCTTATCCTCGATTCCCTTTTCCAGCTGGTGAAAACGGCAGGATACGATGTGATCGCTACCACAAATCCCGAGGAAGCACTGGAAAAGTTTGCCGAGCAGGGGGCCGATGTGGTACTTACCGACATTAAGATGCCCAAGATGTCGGGCACCGACCTGCTCGAGCGGGTCCGCGCCATTAGGCCCGATACACCGGTGATTCTCATGACAGCCTATGCCGACCTCGATTCCTCAATTACGGCAATAAGGAAGGGAGCCTTTGATTTTATCCTCAAACCTTTTCGCTTCCCCTTTCTCCTCCATGCCCTGGAGCGGGCCATCAAGTTCTCCACCCTGACCCGCCTGGAAGAGGAGTACAAAATCCAGTTAGAGAAAAAGGTCTTAGAAAAAACGGAAGAGCTTGCCGATTTAAACGAGGAGATTATCTATCGCCTTACGGTGGTGGCCGAATACCGTGATAGAGAAACCGGTGCCCATATTAAAAGGATTGGGGTTTTCGCCCGGGAAATAGCCCGATTCTTGGGTATGCCCCACGATTTTATAGATAAAATTTCTCTCTCAAGTGCCCTCCACGACATCGGCAAGGTCGGTATCCCGGACACCATCCTGCTGAAAGAGGGACCCTTGACTCCCGAAGAATTTGAAATCATGAAGAAACATGCATTCATTGGTGCCGAGATGCTTGCGGGCTCTCGGCATGCCATCATTCAGATGGCCGAGTCCATCGCCCTCACCCATCACGAACATTACGACGGCACCGGTTACCCCCGGGGTCTCAAGGGGGAAGAGATCCCCATAGAAGGTAGGATCGTCATGCTCTGTGACCAGTATGACGCCTTAAGGTCGGCCCGACCCTACAAACCACCTTTCGACCACGAAAAGGCCTTTCGTATCATTACTGAGGGGGACGGAAGAACGATGCCCTCCCACTTTGACCCCCAGGTACTTAGGGCATTTATCCATCTGGCACCCTTTTTTGTCGAGCAATTCAAATAAAAAGGGCTTGACAAGGGAAAGCCACCTATAATAGATGGCCTAAACGGGGAGGACTTCCATATCCTGATAACTTTTTCCTCAAAGCCAAGAACATAAAGGGGGCATAATGTTAGATGCAATGTGGGAAGGCCTTAAGCTGGCTTTAGACTGGCATACCTTTGGTCTCATGCTCCTTACCATTCCCATCGGTCTCATCATCGGTATAATCCCGGGATTAGGAGGAAATTTAGGTCTTGCCCTCTTGATTCCCTTTACTTTTGGAATGAGTCCTGCCGCCGGTTTTGCCTTTCTTCTGGGAATGCACGCCGTAGTCCAGACGGGCAGTCCCATCCCTGCCATCCTCTTCGATACCCCTGGTGCCGGCCCTGCGGCAGCTACCTGTATCGATGGTTTCCCCATGGCCCAGAAGGGAGAAGCGGGTAGGGCCATGGGGGCAGCCCTCGCCGCCTCCGGGGTAGGTGGTGTGATCGGCGCTATCTGTATGGCCTTAACCATCCCCGTGGTAAGACCCATCGTTCTTGCCTTCGGTCCGCCGGAATTTTTTATGATGGCCGTCCTGGGACTTACCTTTATCTCCTTAATGAGTGGTGACTCCCTGATGAAGGGTTTGGTGGCCGGAGGCATCGGCCTCATTATTTCTTTTGTGGGTATGGATCCGCAGACAGGGGTCCTTAGATTCACCTTCGGTCAGCTTTACTTTTACGACGGAATCAATATTGTCACAGTGGTGATCGGACTTTTTGCCGTGGCGGAGGTGATTACCTTGGTCATCAAAGGGGGAAGCATCGCCCACACCAAACCCGCCGATGTAAAGGCTGCCGGTGTCTGGCAGGGATTTAAAGACACCTTCATCCACTGGAATCTGGTTCTGCGTTGCAGCTTAATCGGGGACGTCATCGGAATGATCCCTGGCCTGGGGGGAGATGCAGCCTCCTTCATCGCCTATGGACATGCCGTCCAGACCTCCAAGCATCCCGAACGCTTCGGTAAGGGAGCTGTGGAGGGGGTGTTAGCACCGGAGTCGGCCAACAATTCCAAAGAAGGGGGAGCGCTCATCCCCACTTTAGCCTTCGGTGTGCCGGGAAGTTCGGGCATGGCGATACTCCTTGGTGCCTTTACGATTTTAGGTGTCACCCCGGGGCCCGAAATGCTCACCAAAAACCTAAATCTCGTCTTCAGCATGGTCTGGGTTCTCGCCCTGGCAAATGTAATTGGTGTGCTTCTCTGTCTTCTGTTTGTCGGTTACTTAGCCCAAATCACCTTTATCCGGGTAAGCATCATTATCCCCTTCATACTCACCTTTGGCCTTTTAGGCAGTTACCTCACCCACGGCAACTTCGGTGATATCCTCGTTACCTTGGTAACGGGTATCCTCGGCTACGCCATGAAGGTGTTTGATTATCCCCGGGCACCGCTAATCTTGGGTATCGTCTTGGGAGAAATTGCCGAAAATACCCTCCATCTTTCGCTCAACCTCTTTGGATTGGCTTTTCTCCTGAGACCGGGTACTATCATCCTCATGCTTTTGGTGGTTGCGTCCATCATTTACCCTATTGTAAGAAAGCGAGGACGGTAAAATGGTAAAAAAAGGGGAAACAATTTTTAATTTCATCCTCGTGGTCTTTTTTGCAGTCATCTTCGGTATCTCTTTAACGTATAATCCCAAGGCCCGACTTATTCCGTTACTTGTTTCTGGTATCTCCCTCATCATGTCCATCTTGCTCTTCTTGGGAAACCTTTTGAAGAAAGAAAAGAAGGCCGGTCTTTCCGGGGAAGATGCCCTGCTAAAAAGCATCATGGAAAAAGTGGAGGTAGAGGAAATTCCGGCAGAAAAGGAAAAGAAAGACCTTCCTTCCCGGGAGAAGAGGAGACGCTTATATGAAGCGCTCTTTTGGGTTCTCGGTTTTGTTATTCTCATATACCTTCTCGGTTTCTTGGTGGCGATTCCACTCTTTACGGTAATTTTTATGCGCACCAAAAAAGAAGGGTGGCTTCTCTCCTTAAGTTGCGCTGCCGGACTTACAGCCCTCGTTTATTTTGCCTTCGTGAAACTCACCGAAGGTGATCTCCACCGGGGTATCCTCTTTCAGATCATCGGAGACTAAAAATGGAAAAAATTAAGATTACCCTTGCCCTATCCCACTATGACCGCCATCTGCCTTTTTTTGACGGCACCTTGCCCGAAATTGAGGGAATCGAGATTCAAGCCCTCCAGGTGGGTCAATCGACGCCTTTAAAGGACGGCATAAGCCGCCATGAAAGGATGCTTAACTTAAGAGAATTCGACGCCGCCGAGGTTTCCCTTTCTTCCTATATCATGGCCAAGAGTCGAGGCTTTCCCTTTACGGCTATACCTGTTTTTCCTCGCCGTCTCTTCAGTCAATCCCGGATCCTCGTCCGTGCCGATTCGCCCTATGACTCCCCTGCCGATCTCATCGGGAAGAAGGTGGGCTTAAGCACCTTTCAAACGACCCTTTCCGTCCTGGCCAAAGGTGACCTGAAAGAGGAGTATCAGTGTCCCTGGGAAAAAATCATCTGGTACGTCAATCGCGAAGAGACAATCCCTTTCCGCGCTAAAGAACAAGTGGAAATCCGGCGCCTTCCGCCCGACAGGAAGATAGGTACGATGCTCCTTTCAGGTGAATTAGATGCCCTCATCATGCCCCACCCACCGAAGGAAATTCTCAAAAATCGGGACTCTGTACGGTGTCTCTTCCCCGATGCGAAGCGGGAAGAATTGAATTACTTCAGGAAGAACGGCTATTATCCCATTATGCATATTATTGCCCTTAGGGAGGAACTCGCGACGGCACATCCTTTTCTACCTAAGGCACTCCTTTCGGCCTTTCGGGAAGCGAAAAAAATATACGAAAGCTATTACGACGACCCCAATTGGTCCCAGCTCGTCTGGGGTCGCCAGTACTACGAAGAGGAAAAGCAACTGTTCGGTGCCGACCCCTGGCCCTTGGGGTTAAGGTTAAACCGCCCCAATTTAGAACGTTTCCTCGCCTATATGGGGGATCAGGGGCTCCTTGAGCGTCCCATAGAGGTGGACGAACTGTTTCACCCCACCATCGTGGCCTGTTCCCGGAAAAAAGAATCTTGAAGGAGGAAGAGATGGAGGAAGAAAGAATAAGCAATAGCCGTCATGTATGGGAGGACCTCCTGGACGATGAAATCCGGACGGTAATGGCCCACTACGAAGCCCGACGTGGCTTTAGTTCGCGCCCTGCCCTTCTTTGCATCGACAACTACAATGCCGTTTTTGGCGACCGTCCGGAACCGCTGCTTCAGGCTATCAAACGTTTCCCCAGCAGTTGCGGTCTTGCCGCCTGGAAGGCCATCGAACCTACGAAAAGGCTCCTTAATGCCGCCCGGTCTAAAGGTATCCCTATCATCCACACCACCCGGGATGACCTGAGTCAAACGAAGAGGAGTTCCCTTGCCTCCACAAAGCGCAAGCGTTACAACACCGACCCCGCTTGGGAACATGCTTTCTTCCCCGAACTTGCCCCGGAGGAAGGCGAACTCATCATCAGAAAAACAAGGGCAAGTGCCTTTTTCGGAACTTCCCTCATTGCTCACCTGGTCCAGATGGAGGTAAATCAGCTTATCGTCTGTGGCAATTCAACGAGCGGCTGCGTCCGGGCAAGTGTCGTCGAAGGGTTCATGCACGGCTTCAATGTGGCGGTGGTGGAAGAATGTGTTTTCGACCGTAATTGGCTGAGCCATAAGGTAAATCTTTTCGATATGCACACCAAGTACGCCGATGTAGTGTTTTTAGAGGAAGTTCTTGCTTACTTAGAGCAATTACCGGCAAATCCCAAATAATTTAGGAGGACTCTATGGTAAAACAAGTAGTAAAGACAAAAAAGCCCCACGTGGTGCCCACAAAACAGCGCTGGGGGTCCGATGTAATCGTTGATCTCCTGCACATGTACGATTTTCCCTACGCCGCCATGAATCCGGGGGCCAGTTACCGGGGGTTGCACGACTCTATCGTAAATTACGGGCAGAATTACCCCTATCTCATGCTCTGCCAACATGAAGAAATTGCCGTGGAGATTGCTCATGGTTTTGCCAAGGCAAGTGGGAAACCCATGGTAGCCATTCTCCATAACCTGGTGGGTATGCTCCATGCCAATCTCGCCGTTTATTATGCTTACATCGACCGGGCACCCATCTTCATCATCGGCGCCACGGGCCCCATGAACGAGGCCAAAAGGAGGCCTCACATCGACTGGACCCATTCAGCCAACGTTCAGGGAGAGGCCCTCCGGCATTACACGAAATGGGACTATCAACCAAACGTAATCGACGGGGTCCCCGAATCCTTTGCTCGGGCATACAGTGTCATGATGACGGAACCCCAGGGGCCTATCTATATGTGTTACGACGCCTGGCTTCAGGAAGCACCTCTCGACCACGATGTCCCCCTACCTCCCCCGCACGCCATGAAGGTACCTACCGCCATGGCTGCCGACCCTGATGCCCTCGATAGGGCCGCAAAAATGCTTGTAAAGGCAAAACATCCCGTAATTTTGGCTGAGTATGTGGGAAGACAGGAGGCGGGTTTTAACGCGCTCGTAAAACTGGCAGAAACCTTAGGGGCACCCGTATGGGATGTAAACAGTCGTCTCAATTTCCCCGGAAACCATCCACTGAATCTGAGTATGGTAAAGGACATCTTTCGTGAAGCCGATCTCATCTTATGTCTTGATACGCGAGACTGGGAAAAACCAACGACAGAACTGGCAAGCGCCACCCGCAAGGTGGAGAGCCTCGTCCCTTCCGACTGCAAATGGATAAGCATTGGTTTTGCCGATTTGGAAATTAGTAGCTGGGCCATGTCATACGAGCGTTACCTCCATGCTGACCTGAAGATATTAGGCGATACCACGACGGCTATTCCGGCACTTACCGAGCTCTGCAAAAAGGAGCTGGAAAAGAACCCTCGCCTCAAGGAGATGGTGGCGAAACGCTTCCTGGCCGTCAAGAAAAAACACGAGGAGGCCCGTGCTCGGTGGGCGAGGGAAGCCGAGGAGAACTGGGACTCAAGTCCTATCACCTTGCCTCGCCTGGCATCCGAAGTTTGGCAGGTCATCAAGGATGAAGATTGGGTGCTTACGGCCAATACCCTCGAAGACTGGACACGGAAACTCTGGGACTTCGATAAACCCTATCGCCATCCCGGCAAATCTCTCGGTACCTCGACGCAGATCGGGATTTCCCTCGGGGTGGCCTTGGCCCACCGTGACAAAAAGAGACTGGTGGTAGATATCCAACCTGACGGCGATCTCATGTTTGATGCCGGTGCGCTTTGGGTGGCAGCAAAACATAAGATTCCCATGCTGGTGGTGATGTACAACAACCGGGCATATTATAATGACTGGGAACACCAGATCAGAATGGCAAAACTGAGGGGAACGCCAGTGGAGCGGGCCCATATCGGGATGGATCTGTGCAACCCCGACCCGGACTTTGCCACCCTGGCTCGGGCCATGGGTTGGTACGCCGAAGGGCCTATCGACAATCCCAAGGATGTATCCCCCGCACTGAAGAGGGCCATAAAACAGGTAAAGGCGGGGAAACCGGCCCTGGTGGATACCATCACTCAGAAGAGATAGAAGCCCATGAAAGTGGTGTGGCGGATATTTACCGGGAGGGGGAAAAAAGGAAGAAATCGAACATTACCGTATGAAGGTAAAACCAAAAGAACCTTTACTTTCACCGACAAATATGGCATAGGCATCCACCTAATAAATCGGTTGAGGTGAAAAAATGGAAAATAATGTCTGTCCCTACTGTGGTGCGCCCATAGGAGAAGGTATCTCTCTTTGCCATGAATGCGGGAAAGAAATCGAATCTATCCCATCGGCTCCGCCTCCAAAGGGAGAAAAAAAGGGTAGAAACCCCTATGCCGTGCTCGCCGTCCTTTTGGTTGTCATCGGAGGTGCGGCCATTCTTCTTCTTACGGGCATCCTCCCCAATCCTCTCCGTCAGACGGCAGCGGCCATTGTGAACGGGGAAAGGATTTCCCAGGAGGAGCTCGATAAAAAAGTGGAAATGTTCAAAAAGATTTACAGTCAGGTAAACAAAACCAACTTCTCTGGACCCGAAGGGGAGAGGATACTAAATGAAATAAGAAAACAGGTCTTAAATTCCCTCATTCAGGAAAAGGTGCTTTTAACGGAGGCCCAAAAGGAGAAAATCGCCGTAACACCCCAGGAAATAAAGGAGCGAATTGAGACCATCAAAAAGAGCATGAACCTTTCCGATAAGGATTTCGAAAGCTTCTTGAAAAATCATGGCATGAGCATGGAAAACTTCGAAAAGCGGGTAGAGAAGGATACCCTTATCGCCAAGCTCCTCGCCAAAGCGGAAGAAAAAGGTATGACCCAGGAAGCCTGGGTCAAGGAGTTAAACGCCCGAGCGAAGGTGGAGATTCTGCAAAAGTAGAAATCCACACCGCCAGGCCGTCAGCCAGGGCCAGACCCTTTGCGGTTGGCCGGAGACGGCCTTTCTTTATGGTGGCAAGACCCTCTTTTGTGAGGTAATTTACCGCTTCGTTTCTCCTCTCGGGGGGTATCCCTCCCAGTTTTTTGAGAGATACCCCTCTTTTGGTCCTCAGTCCCAAGAAGAGACATTCCAGCATCCGTTCCTTTTCGTTCAATATTTCCTCATCAGCGAGGGGTAGTTTTTTTTCTCTTAGACTTTTTATATAAAGGGTAACCGAATCATTATTCCACCAGCGCTTCTTGCTGCCATCGAAGGAGTGCGCACTCGGCCCCAAACCGAGATAGGGCTCGTCTTCCCAATATTTGCGATTGTGACGAGAACGAAAAGCCTCACCCTTGGCGAAGTTGGAAACTTCATATCTTTCGTATCCCGCCGCTTCCAAATAGGCCGTAGTGAATGCCATGAGTTTTGCCGTTTCTTCCTGACCCGGTAGGATGATTTCCCCCCGCGCAACGGAACGTCCCAGCGGGGTTTCACGTGACAGTGAGAGTTGATAACAGGATAGGTGGGGCACCTGAAAGTGTACTGCAAGAGAGAGGCTCTCTTCCCAGGAGGAGAACTGCTGTATCGGCACACCGTAAATCAAATCGAGACCAAAATTGGAAAACCCTGCCTTTCTTGTCACCTCTACGGCCTTGAGCGCCTGCAGACTATTGTGTCTTCGTCCGAGAAAACGAAGGACGCTATCATCGAAAGATTGGACTCCCAAACTGATCCGATTTACGCCCGCTGCTTTAAGTTCCCGGAGGTAGTTTAGGTCTATATCGGCCGGATTTACCTCCATCGTTACCTCGTGACGAGAAGAGAAAGAAAAAAGGTTCATGGCCGTGTTTACAATTTCCCCTATCTCCGCCGGGGGAAGCACCGAGGGGGTTCCTCCACCTATGTAGAGGGTATTAAAGAGGGGAAATATACCCCGGTAAAGTTCCATCTCCACCTTTAAGGCTGCGAGAAATTCCTCCTTAAGGGTTAAGGAGGGAAGGGAGTAGAAATCACAGTAGGGACACTTGGAATGGCAAAAGGGAATGTGGATGTATAGTCCTGCCTTTTTCATTATTGGGTTTCGGATTTTAAAACGGCAAGAAAGGCACTCTGGGGGATGCTCACCTGACCTATCATTTTCATCCTTTTCTTTCCCTTTTTCTGTTTCTCTAACAGTTTCCTCTTGCGGGTAATGTCTCCCCCATAGCATTTGGCCGTCACGTCCTTCCGGAAGGGGGAAATGGTGGTACGGGCGATTATTTCACTCCCAATGGCCCCCTGAATGGCGATTTTAAACATCTGTCGGGGAATCTCTTCTTTCAGACGCTCGCAGGCCATAAGTGCCCGGGCACGGGCCCGATCCCGATGGACAATCTGGGAAAGGGCATCTACTTTTTCACCGTTTACGAGAATATCTACGAGTACCAAATTGCTCTCCCGATAGTCAATAAGCTCGTAATCGAAGGAACCATACCCCTGGGTCAGGGATTTGAAACGGTCGTAGAAATCATAAATCACCTCTGCCAGGGGAAGCTCATAGATAAGTTCCACCCGCCCGGGGCCGGGATAGAGCAAGGTAGAATTTACCCCCCTTTTTTCTTGACAGAGTTTCATAACCCCCCCTAAATACCTCTCGGGAAGCAACATCTGTGCCTGAATGTAGGGCTCCTCTGCCTTGATAATCTGGGCCGGATCGGGATAATGGGCGGGATTGTCCACATAAACGGTAGATCCGTTCTTCAGGACAAAGCGGTATTTTACGCTGGGTACGGAAAGGATAATGGAAAGCCCGAACTCCCGCTCTAATCTTTCCTGGACAATCTCCAGGTGCAACAGACCCAAGAAACCGCAGCGGAAACCCTGCCCTAAAGCGGCAGAGGAATCTTTTTGATAAACGAAGGCGGCATCGTTTAACTTGTACTTCTCCAAGGCTTCAGCCAAATCCTCATAATCGTCCGATGAGATAGGGTAGATGGAGGCAAAGACCACCGGCTTTACCTCCCGAAAACCGGGTAACGGCTTGGTACAGGGTCTCAATTCATGGGTAATCGTATCACCAGTGCGCACGTCAGATACGGTCTTCACACCGGCAATGATGTAACCCACCTCTCCTGCCGAAAGGGAAGGGCGCTTCTGCCTACTCAGGAGAAACCTTCCTACCTCCTCCACCTTATAGGTGGCCCCGTTCGACATGAAGCGAATCGGGTCACCAGGACGGACTGTGCCGTCGAAGACCCGACAGTGAATCACCGTCCCCCGGAAGGAATCATACTGGGCATCGAATATTAGCGCTGCCAGCGGTGCTTCGGGGTCCCCTTTCGGTGGTGGAATTCTTTCCACTATAGCTTTCAGAATCCCCTCGATGCCGATCCCTTCCTTTGCTGAACAACGGAGATGACTTGCCGGGTCCAACGCCAGTTCTGTGGCAATCTGCTCCACCACCCGCTCCACATCGGCCGAAGGAAGGTCGATTTTGTTAATCACGGGAATAATGACCAAATTGTGCTCCATTGCGAGATACAGATTGGCCAGGGTCTGAGCCTGGACCCCCTGGGAGGCATCGATAAGGAGAAGTACCCCCTCGCAGGAAGCCAGAGAACGGGATACCTCGTAGGAAAAATCCACATGTCCCGGGGTATCAATAAGGTTCAAGGTATAGACCTTTCCGTCGGGTGCCTGGTAAGGCAGGGAAATCGCCCGACTCTTGATGGTTATTCCCCGCTCACGTTCTATCTCCATATCATCGAGGATCTGCTCCTTGAAGGTTCGGGGGTCACTTACCCCCGTGTACTCGATGAGCCGGTCGGCAAGGGTGGATTTGCCATGGTCTATGTGGGCGATAATGCTGAAGTTACGGATGTTTTCCATTTAAGGAATGATGGACTTTATAATACAATTTGCCACCTCCTCGACGGGAGGCAAACCGTCCACGGAAATAAAGGGTACTTTTCCCCTCCGGAAATAGTCTATGGCTGCCATTGTACCGGTAACTCGGTCGTAGTAGATACTGTGCCTTTTATCTATCGCCGCCTCATCCTGGTCATCGGGACGGACAATTAAATTATCCTCACCGCAAACACGACAGTATAGTTTACCCCCTTTTTGAAGGGGAGCAATAGCCTCGATGTAGATGTTGTTAGGGTGGTTGTTATCCCTGGGACAGAGTCGACGTCCCATGATGCGCTTCTTGGCCACCTCCCGGGCAAGGACGATCTCTACGATGTAATCCAGTTTTATACTATCTTTCTGAAGGGCCTTTAAAAGGGCCTCAGCCTGACTCAGGTTACGGGGGAAACCGTCGAGTAACCAACCGGAACGACAATCGTCCCTCTTCAGACGCTCCAGAACCATGGGTACCGTAATTTCATCGGGAACCAACTCGCCCCGCTCCACAAAGGCGCGGGCCTTGCTGCCCAACGGTGTATTCTCCCTGATATTCTCCCTAAAGAGGGCCCCTGCCTCGATATGGACAAGACCGAACCTCTCCCTGAGCAGGGCACCCTGTGTCCCTTTACCACTACCGTTGGGACCGAAAATTAAAATATTCATCCCTCAACTCCCCATTCTCTTTATGGCGACAACTGCCGCCCCTTTAAGCCGATCAGCTGGGCGGACAGGAGGTGGTGGAACAACTGCTACAAGAGGCGCCCGCAGAGGCACTGCCGAAGCGGCCGCCGAAGAGGGACATGAGCTTTTCCGTATCTTTCGACTGGCAGGAAGGGCAGCATACCTCCCTCTCCTCCCGGAGGGAAAAAAAGAGTTCCTCAAATACATGGCCACAATGCTTACATTTAAATTCATAGATGGGCATAAAAGTCCCTCAGACAAAGAATTTTTTAACATATTAAGTCCCCGAAGGGAAAAAGTCAAGGAAGCAAAAAAAGCTTGATTTTTTACCTACATTGGTTAAGTTTGAACATAATCTACCTAAATTAGGCATTTATGATAATCGTGAACGGTAAGGTCTACCACACAACCATCGATGCGGCCGCAATGTTGGGGGTCTCCGCAAAGACGGTAAGGGATTATATCAAAAAAGGTATTCTTCCCGAACCACCCCTTTTGCGCCAGGGTATCCGGGTGATGAAACATTTTCCCCCCGAATACATCGAAGAGGCAAAGAAGCTCCTCGCCGCATATCAGAGTGGGAAAAGGGCGAAACCTTAAGGAAACTTAAAGGGTCACCTCGAAAAACCATTTTTTATGTTAACCGACAAGCGAGAAATAACCGCCACAGAAAAGTTACTTAACCTCATCAGAAACCCCGAAGAGGAAAAGCCGAGGCTCGCCACCTTGGCACCCCGAAAGGAAGAAAGGTCCGAAGGCCCCTTTCGTATAGTCAAGGTCCCCTCCAGCAAAGGGGTTACCGTAGGGGTAGATGTGGGCCACGAGTATCTTAGGCTGGTAAAAACGAGTAAAACCGGTGCCATAAGCTCCCTTCTCGCCTTGAAGAAGGTACCCATCCCTTCTTCCCTTGCCCGGGATAGCGACGAGTTTACCGATTTCTTAAAGGCGGAGATCAGCTCCTTCGTAAACAGGGAGGGAAGGGTTAACCTCTGGAGCATTATGTCGGCAGCAAACGTAACGGTGCACCACTTAAGAATCCCCAAGGTTCCCAAGAAAGAAATCGATAATGTCGTTTTCTGGCACGTGAAAAAGGAATCCCCCTTTGACGAGAGAGAAACAATCTTGGATTTTGAAATCTTGGGCGATGTAATCGATCAGGGGATACCTAAAATTGCCATTATATATTATCTAACACCGAAACGGGAGGTGGAAGAAACGAGACGCCTCTTCAGCCAGACAGGTTTTGCTCTCTCCGGCCTTTCCATTACCCCTTTTGCCATCCAGAACATCTTTCGCTCCCACTACCTCTCCGATTACGAGGGAACCGTGGCCCATCTCTTTATCGGCAACGACTTTTCCCGAATCGACATTTATGCCCAGGGCACCCTCACCATGACGCGGGGCATAAAAACGGGGATCAACTCTATGGTAGAGTCCCTGATGGAAGGCTTAAGTGAAAGAATTCCTCTGGACCGACAGAGGGCAAGGGAAATTTTGGCAAGCCTAAACCCCGATTCTTTCCCCGCGGAAGAATTGGGGATCGACCTTACGGCTGATGAAGTATGGGCACTGGTCCTTCCGGCGGTTGAAAGATTGGTGCGTCAAATGGAAAGAACTTTCGAGCACTATACGGTAACCTTAGGAAACGAGAGGATCGATAAGGTCTACCTTTCGGCTGCCGTAAACCTCTACGGTCCTATGGTGCAGTATGTGGGGGAGCAGTTGGGAATGGAAAGTGAAATCTTCGACCCCTTGCACCGGGAAAAGGACCGAGAGGAACTTTTGTCCTCCCTTTCCGAGCGCATCGCCTTTGCCCCTGCCTTCGGCATCGCCCTTTCCGACAATGCCTATACCCCCAATCTCCTCTATACTTACAGAGACAAGGCAAAAGACGCTAAGATAAAACAATTAAACGGCGCGATTTTTACCATTTTTGTTGCCCTCATTGCCCTGCTGGGAGGCATTTTTCTCTACCAGAATCACGCCATTGCCCAGAAGGAGCAAAACCTGCTTAAGTTAAAGAAGGAGTTGGACTACTACAACCCTCCCGTTACGAGGGAAGTGCTCCTTAAAGAGATGATGGCCGTAAAGGGTGGATTTAACGAAATCAAGGAATACTACCGACGTTATCAAGTGATGGCCATCCTCGGGGAACTGTCGGCCCTTTCCTCCCCCGAAGTCCGTCTACTCTCCCTTAAGACCAAATTGGGTCCCCCTTTTTCCGAAACGGAAGTAAAGGAAAACCCACCCAACAAAGAGGCAAAGACACAAGTCAAGGGCGAAAAGAAGGAAGAGGTAAGAGAGGTAGAATTGGAGGGCCTCGTTTTCGGTAAACCGAAGGAGTTGACCACCACCCTTGCCGCCTATGTGGTGAAACTGGACAGTTCCCCTTTCTTCCGTGAGGTGATTGTGAAAAGCACCACGGAAGAAACGGTAAGAAAAAAGATTTTTCTCCGTTTTGTAATTTCCATGAAATTAGAGGGACCTTAAGGTGATAGGAAAGATA
>Ga0315298_1007164_pt1 | contig 14840 bp, 14 predicted proteins | sample WHS_1_MG_FD_203077 | JGI IMG/M metagenome (GOLD analysis project Ga0315298, IMG submission 203077) | Extremophilic microbial mat communities from Washburn Hot Springs, YNP, Wyoming, USA - WHS_1_MG | ecosystem: Environmental > Aquatic > Thermal springs > Hot (42-90C) | place: USA: Wyoming... | reverse complement strand
GCTGTTGGGCGGATCAGGAGTCTAAACAACCCGCAGGTCCAAGTTAAGCCCTAGCTTTGTAAGTATTCTTTGAAGCTCCTCCTCGAGTTTGTTTTGGACTGCGCCTGTTTTCTGCGGCATTATTTTTCCACTTAAAGCAACATTTTGTGGCTTTTAGCCATATAAAACTTATCCTTAGCGTTCGGCATAGTGATTTAGAAGCAAGCACTCTTAACGTTGCAGGCTCGTATCGATTGGATAAGTTCTAACTTCGTTTTTTGATTGTGTAGGCTGCGAGCCATATTGTGAGGGCGATTAAGAGTATGAGGATTAGCGGGTTTCCGAGTATGCGTTGGACGGTTTCCGCGAAGCCCGCTGGGGCTATGGCTGCTGGCTGGGCGCTTACGGCTTCCACGGCTACGGGCTGGGGTGTTGCTGTGAAGGTTATGTAGCTGGACGTTGTTATGGTTATGTCCTGGCTTGTTTTCGCTGTGACCTTGTAGGGTATGCTGTAATAGCCTTGCACGCTCTGGGGGACTGTTAGGCGGCACATTATTGTGGCTGTTCCGACGGCTTCCAAGCCTTTCGCGGCATACATGGGCATCGTGTCCGCCACCTGGAGCCAGTCGCTTTTGGCTTGGAACTCGACGCTCTGGATGGTTAATGCTGTGGCGTCGAAGGTTACGGTGACGGCGAAGTCCCTGCTTGTGCCCGCCTGGATCTGGCCGAGGTCCACGACGCTGGCTTTGAAGGTCATGGGCGGCGGAGCGGGAACCTCTACGGCTTTGTAGGCGAGCCGTATGGTTGTCTTGTAGCTTATGTAGATGTTGACGTTGGGGTCGCTGCCAATGTAGACGTTGTCCACATACCAGCCGTAAAACTTGAGCATGTGCGTGGCGTTGTAGTAGAGCTGAGTGTCCAAAGCCTCAAAATTGTAGTAGCCGCTTCCACGGTAAACCGTGGTGGGCGTCTGCACCTGGAAGTCGTCTATCTTGACGCGGACATACATTTCAGGGTTGCTTACAATGGAAACGTTGTGGGCTGTGTAGACGATGGTTATGTCCGTCGTGCCAGCCGAAAGCGTGGGCGTGTAGCTCTTGTCGAAGCTGACGATTTCCCCGGCTTTCTTCCAGCATTTGAACCCGAAAACATAGGAGCCGTTTACGCGGATCTTCTCGTCCAAGACGGTGAGCGTGTGGCTTCCTGTGCCGACGATGTCGCTCCACGGAGCGAACAAGATCCGCGTGGGATAGTCCAGGGTGAAGGCGACGTATGAAAGCCAGCTTGGCTCGACGTTCACGTTCAGCCTCGCCTGCGTGGCCGTTATGGCTTCTTCCTGGTACCATTCTCCGTGGCTTGGCTCTGGAGAAACATATTTGCGGATTTTAAACGCGTAAACATACATGTTTCCAACGTAAGTGTAGCTGCCGGTAATTGCGATAGCAAAATAAATCCTGTTTGGCGCTTCATAATTGGCCTTTGTAAAGTTGTTGCCCGCAGAAGTCAATATGTTTATGTTGCCCGCCGAGTTTCTGGTGAACAGATAATAAAAATCGGTATCTGCCGGCGCTGAAATAGCGCTTTCGTCAACGTGTCCCACGCCGTACCAGCGCCTATAGTATGGAGTGGCGGCCGCAGTGTAAAAATGTGTAGCGAAAACAACGCCTCCATCGCCTACCGAATACTGTCCAGACTGGATGCTCCAGTCTAAACGGGCATTACCGCCCGAGCCTGCTGAACCCCCGTTGCTGCGGAAGCGAAATCCAATACTGGTGATTTCGGTGTCGCCTTGTCTGGCAAGCCATGATTCCACCCTGTAGGCTGAGGGGAAAGTAATGTTCGTTCTGGTGCTCCGTAGCCTCATTTGCGTGCCGCCCATTCCGGAGTAATAGATTGACAGGCGTCTATTGGTTGTGTCTACCGTAAAATAGGACGTTTGCCCAGCTTCAATTGTCCAACGGTTGGGGTTCAGCGTGGCGTTGTCCCATGGCTCGGCGTAGACGAACGTTGAGTCAGGGTTAGATTCGTCGTGTGCCTCGGGGTTCCCGTAGTAGGCGTAGATGTATTGGTTCTGGCTGAGGTCTAAACTGGGCTTGATCCAGAACCAAGCCTCGTCCGACGTCTTGTAGGTTATGGCGTATGGGAAAACGTTTCCGTCTGCGTCGGCGAAGCGCACGTCGCTGAAGTCTTCCTTGCACTTGCCGCTCACGTAAACCGTGTTGCCCGCGTCTGTGCCTGAAGCCCGTCGCACGATAAACATCATCTGGTAGCCGACGCCGGCTCCAGCAGCTCCCGTGACAGCGTGCTTCTTGCGGTAGGTGTAGCCTGAAAGCCAGCCTGGGGGAACGCTGTCAGCCTTGGCTGTCGGCAAAAATTGGATGAGGGGGAACGTTGCCAGAAACAGCAACAGCATTATGACGGGGATGCCATATGCGGATTTGACGCGCGTGGGCAACGTTCTCCCTCAAGAGAAAAAATGGTTCAACGCCTTCTCGACGCGACAGCCACTATCAGAACCGTTAGGAGTATTAGGAATATCACGGTTGGGTTGGACAGCCACCCTGCGATTTGCTCAGTTAAGCCGGCTTCAGCCTTGGCTTCTGAAACTGTGAACTTGACGTAGCTTGTCGCCGTCAGCGTTGTTCCCTCGACTGCCGCCTTGACTTCGACTGGTATGTTGAAGCTTCCGTAGATGTTGGCTGGAATTTTCAGCATGAACTTTATCGTGTTGTTCCCGCGGCTTGAAACGTCCAAGGGCAAGGCTGTCAGAAGCGTGAACCACTCCTGCTTGAAGGCTGGCTCCGCATTCACGATTTTGACGGTCTGGTTGCTGTAAACTGGTATGGCGAAAGTCACGTTCTGCCCGGGCTTCAACGTTCCGAGGTCCACGGTGCCCACGCTTAGGCTCACCATGGTGATGTATTGGGGCTGAGGCTCTTCCGGCTTTGGCGGAGTAGGCCACGAAACAACCACGTAGCTGGAAAGCCCGTAAATCTTGACGAAGCCGTCCGCGTATTGCCAGTTGCTCCATGTCTGCCTGTTCGCCTCGACTTTTTGGGGGGTTCCTATTCCGCCCGTCCAGATTACCGCTGTTCCAGTCGTGTGGAAGGTGAGCTTGCGGTTCTCCCAATCCCAATACACGTTTTGAAGCTGCCCGTTGCTGGCGACCCAGAACGAGTCGTAGGTTTCCTTGGCAAACTGCACAGTCAGGCTTTGGCTGCAGTAGGTCAAGCCGTAATGGGGCTCGATTGCGGCGTAGGCGCTGCTCCCGTAGACAACCCTTGTGAAGTTCCAGACGCTGAATACAGCCCAGCCCGAGGCGTTCGTGTAGGCTGACAGTCCGCCGTAGATTATTTGGCAGCCCTCTATGGGCAACCCGTCGTAGGCGTATTTGACGCGAACCGCCACCAGAAGCCTATCCAAGTCCACAGCCTGGCTGTAAACGGCCATCCCGTCCCAGATTATGGAGACGCTGTTGGACTCGAAGGCTGTCAGCCCGTAGAGGCTGTCGCTGATGGCGAGAACCATGAAGCCCCATTTGCCGGCCGAACGCTTGTAGAGCTCCGTGTCGTTGAGCCTCGCATACCCCTGGAAGGCTGCCCCGTCGTAGGCGTAGACACCGCTTACTGTAATGTTGGCGGACGAGCCTATGTTTATGCGGGTATTGGAAGCGGTCAAAGTGAAGATTGCCTTGTCGAAGATGACGCTCGGCGCATTAGCATCCATCTTGAAGGCTGTGAGCCCGTAAAAGTTGTCCACTATGCCTGAAACCGTGTAGTAGCGTTTGCACACAGTCGAGGCTGAAACGGTCTTAACCCATTTGAGCCCGTCAAAGCTGGCTTGCGTTCCATTAACATACAGCAAGCCCTTTGCATCCGTGAATAGTGTCTGGTCATACTCGTATCTGGCTCTGAACCAGACGTAGACTGTTCCGCCCACGTCAGCCCTGTCGTCTGTTGCTCCAGCCTCGTAGATTTGGATTCTGTCCCAGATGCAGTATTGGCATCCCGCCAAGTCTGTGAAGACGGTTATGCCATAAGCGTTTCCGTAGACGGCTGAAACCTGGAAGCCCAATCGCCCCACGGTTTGGCTTGCCGCCAGATATTCCCAACGGCTTGCCGAGGCGTTGTAGTAGCTACTGGACCCGTTGACCAGCATGTAGCCGTCCGTTACGAGGGCGCTGTCATACTCGTAGCGGAGGACAAAGTAAACCTTGACGTAGCTTCCCACGCTCGCCCTCTGCTTGGCTACGCCTCCGCTTTCAACTTTGACTCTGTCCCAGACCACAAGCGGATAGGACGCGGCGTGGTTTAGGGCTGTGATGCCATATGTGTTCCCGCTCACGGCGCTCACGTAGTAGCGTTTTCCGCAAACCGTTGAGCTTTGAACCGTCAGCTCCCACCTTTTAAATGACGGGTTGTATGCGGTGGCCGTGCCGTTCACCAGCACGTTTCCATCGGAAACTACGGTGTTGTCGTATTCGTATTTGAGGACGAAGTAAACCTTGTCGGACTCGCCTATGTTGACTCTGCCGTCCACGGCTCCGCTGCTCTCCACCTTGACGCGGTCCCAGATGACGCTTAACGTTGTCTGTCCAGCCAGAACCGTCAAAGCGTACTGGTTGTCGGTTACGCTGGAAGGCGTCTGGTAGTCCACCTTGCAGACGCTCGTCTGAGAAACGCTTATCTGCCATCGGCTGTATTGGCTGTTCCACGTGGCGGTCTGCCCGCCTATCGCCACGGAGCCCCTGCTGCCGTCGAGGGTTTGCTGGTCGTAGGCGTAGCGTATCTTAAGCCACACGATTACAGAGTCGCCGACGTTAACCCGCCCGTCTGAAACGCCGTAGTCGTAGACTTCCAGCTTGTCAAAGATTATGGTCTGGCTTGTGGTTCCCGTTATGGCTGTCAAGCCGTATGTGTTGTCCACGAAAGTCAGCTCGTAGGTGTATGAGCCGACGGTTGACTTGGAGGTGGCGTATTGCCATCGGCTGTTTTGGCTGTCCCAAGATGCGGACTCGCCGTTAACCTTCACCGTGCCCTTGCCGCTGTCGAAGATCACGTCGTCATAGTCGTAGCGCAACTGCCAATAGACGTATTGGGTGGAGCCGACATCCGCCCTCGAATCGCTGACCCAAGCCCCGTAGACTTCCAGCCGATCCACAATCACGTAGCGGACGCTGGAATAGTTGCTTACTATGTTTTGCGTGTCCCAGACGCGAACCCGCCAATAGTAAAGCCCCACGGCAGACGGCATCGCCTGGCTTGTCTGCTGACTCGAGGACTGCGTCTTGCCCGTGTCAATGGCTGGCGAGCTGAAGTCGGCGTCGTTGTCAAGCTGGAATTGGTAGGCGGACTGGCTTTCACTCGCATTAGGAGAGCTGAAAACCCACATGAAGACAACCGTCGCCGACGGGTTGAACCTTGTGCCGTTGCTGGGCGACGTCAAGGTTGGCGGGTAAGGGCCAGCGCCTGGCTGTGGAGGCGTTTCCTCGCTTCCCCAAGCTCCATGGCTGGGTTCGGGGCTGACGCTTGTGCGGTATAAGCCGTAATCCTCGTAGGTTCCCGTCTTTTCCATAACGACGCTTGCCGTGAAGTCAAACGTCAAAAGCACGTTGTCCGATGCGTCTAAAATTTTAAGCCAGTCAACATCAACTTGAACGGTTTGCCCAGTCCAGCCGTCGGACAACCTTACCATTAGGGTGACGTAGCTGCTTGTAAACGCTGTGAGGTTCAAAACGTCTGAAGTGTCAGTTCTCCAGCCCAGCCAGCCTGACTTACCCAATGGACCTGGATAGTGGGTGGCGCCAATGTATGTGAACAAGTTTTCAATGGTGTTTACGGCGAGATTTTGTTTTCTGTTCAGCTCTGTGTTGAGCACATAGATGTATGCCAGATTTTGGTCTCGGCTATCTGCATACGAATAGTAGACGTTCCAGTAAACCTGCACCTTCTTGCCGTGCAGGTAGCTTTTGGGCACAATTAGAAACACGTAGCCTTGACCGATTGGGTTTGTTCCACCCGAATAGCTGTCTATGCGTATGACGGATGCTGCCGATTTGGAAAAGAGTATGTTTGGATTATAGCTGGAGGCTGTCTTGTGTTCCCGCAGTTGCCACAAGTCAATATCTTGGGGATTGTCAGCCCTCGCCGCAGAAGGGTTCCCATAGTAAATGTAGATGGTCGCCGTGTTTGGGCTGGCAGGTATGCTGGGCACTTCAACCCAGAAGGTTGCGTTCACCGAAGCCGTGCATGTTTCCATCCAATAGTCAAGCAGCGTCGAGCCGTCCGACGCTGTGAACCTCACGTCGCCGAAGTCTGTTCTGCACTTGCCGTTGAGGTAGACTTTTTCTCCGCTGTCGGTTCCGCTTCCATAACAGACTGTTATGCGGACGGGGTAGTTGGTTTGCGCTCCAGCCGTCGAGCCTACAATCTGGTGGCTTTTGCGGTAGCTCCAGCCCGTAAGCCAGTTTTCGCCCGCGGCGTTGACCTCCGCCGTGTTCAGGGAAAAGCAGAGCAGAACCGCAACTGACATCAGCAGAAGCAACATTGTGAATGTTCGGTTAAGCCTACCCATAGCCATCCAAAGGAAAAATTTTCCCGCGTGCCATGCAGCCGAAAAGTGGTATAGAGGCTATTTCCGCCTTGTCAGGCTGGGCAGCAGTATGAAGGCTATCCACATGGCCGCCAAGCCCACGAGCAGGACATCCTCGCTTGTCCACGCGGTTGGGAACCACGGGACGCTTACGGGGATGCTCGAGTTCAAGTAGGCTAGGAGAACGCTGGCCGTGTTGTAGAGGCCGTGGGCTATTATGGGGGCTATTATGCACTTGGTTGTCTCCAACAGTATGATGAGGATTGCTCCGCAGATGAAGGCTGGGACGATGTAGTAGATGTTCTTGTAGGCTTGGAGGGCGTGGAACCCGGCCCAGAAGCCGACGGACAAGGCTACGGCGAGGGCGACGCTCTTGTAGCGGTCCTTTATCTCCACGTAGGCCGAGAATTTGAGGAGCTCTTCGGCTGTGGCTACGGCTGTGAACTGGTAGACGAGCTCTCCGAGGATGGATGTGAATATGCTTGTGGCTCCTCCCACCATGGTTAAACTTTGAAAGACGGTTGGGAAGTAGAGGACGCTCGCCCCGAAGATGCCCACGAAGAAGCTGCTGACGGCTATCATGCCGAAGACGGCTGCCAAAACGTAGAGGAGCCCCGTCACGGTAAGGTTCTGGTAGTAGGGCTCGTCGCTCTGCGTGTATAACGCGGCGAAGAGGCTTACGCTCGCCATGACCGTGAAGGCTATGGTCGTGCTGAACAGGGCGGCGTCGCCGTAGGTTTTCAGTATGAAGTAGGTTATGCTTATGGCGAACACTATCAGGAATATGCTTATGTCCAGCCTGCTCTTCATGGTGCAAGACTCACCTTCTCTGAAACGAGGAACCCGCCTATCAAGGCGAGAAGCATGGGCGTAAAAACGTAGGTCAGAACCCTCAAGATGTCCGGGCCAGCCATTGGCAGAATTTGGCTCCAAGCATACCAGACGGCTCCGTCCTCAGCTTGGAAGAGGATGTTGCTCACGTCCGCCACGGGACGTCCCGTGGCAAACTGCACGTAGGGGCTTTCCCAGTCGACGCAGACGAAGAAGGCGAAGGTTATAAGCGTCAAGCCGACCGTCTGGGCTAACCCGCGGATTCTGAAGCCCAGAACCACGAGATCCAGCCGGCTCAGTACGAATATGCACGTGAATATTATGACGTAATACACGATAAGCCCCTGAAGCGGATTCAAACCGTCCAGGAAGAATAGCCATTCGCGGGTTGAAAACGCGAAGCCCATGAGGGCGAACGCCAACGCCAGCCAAATCTCACGCGTGGACAGACGCATTTCTACACGCCCAATAGAAAAATGGGGAAGATGGAAAAAGGGGGGGAGATGGAGAGTTTAGCTTGAAGCGGCCTTCAGCAGCACCGTGTCGGTTATGGTTGTCATGCTTCCGTCTACGTTGAACCCGTAAAACGTTATCGTGTATGACACGACGTCGCCTGTGTCCAAGTCTATGTCAATCTCGTTGGTGAAGTAGAACTTGTTTAGCACGTTCGCCGGATACGTGATGTAGTAGGCGTTGTAGAGGTTGTTTCCAAACTGGTATGAATACGTCAGCGTGTTGGTGCCTTTCATTGGAGAGCCTAACATGTCCCCGGAGAGGCTGCCCATTCCAGGGACGGCTACGCTTTTGATGGTTACCTTTGTCGTGTCGGTCGTGTTGACGACGATGTCGATCTTTGATATGGCGAAGGCTTTCTTGGCGTTGGTGAAGTAGAGATACCATTCGATGTACTTGGTGACTTTGCTTGTGCCGAGGCTTGTCAAGTCCGCTGGGGTGTTGATGGTTGGCTTCTCGTAGGCTAGGAAGTATGGGTAGAAGTATAGTGACGGGTTGCTCGTCGTGGGCTTCGGAATGTTGCCCATGTTGATTTTGAACACGAAGTCCTTGTAGCCGTCGTTGTCCACGTCCTCGTAGCTTACGGACTCGACCCTCGGGTTCTTGGCTTTGGTTTCAGACCAGTCCACGTAAAGCGATTGTCCAGATGCGGGTTTTGGAACGGCGTAGAGGTAGCCTCCGTCAAACTCTGTGAGCTCAACGGTCTGGTCGTTTGTGCCCAGCAGTATCCAGCCGCCTCTAAAAGCGTACCAGTAGAGGGTGTAGGATCCGCTTGTTCCCGTCGAGTAGGTTGTGGAGATGTCCAAAGTGTTGTAGCCCTTGGTGTACACGTCGAACATGCCGGCGGCTCCCGTTGGCGATGGCAGTCCTCCAGATGGCACTTGCTGGAGAAAGCTCCACTTGGTCGGAACTAGGCTTCCGCCGATGGCGCAGAGCACCAGGTAGCCTATGACTGCACCGATGATGATTTTCTCGGAGTCTTTCATGTCTCTATCACGTCCTTCAATTGATAAATACTAGGGCAGTAGCTGAAGCCCTGGAACCGTCAGCGTCAAAGCTGAAACCGCAGCGATCAAGCAACCTATCGCTTGAATCGGCGTTGCCCAATCCTTCTCTACAGGCTTGATTATGTAGCCGAAGCTCATTAGAAGTATGCTCAGGCCCCACAGCGGCATCTGCGCCAGGGTTGTGCCGGCCAAGCCTACAAAGAGTTTGCCGAGTCCGAAGAGGAAGACAAGCCATACGGACGCGTATGTCCAGGTTGCTCCTCCGTCTCCGGCGAACTTGAGCCTGTAGTCTGTGAAGAACATGAAGGCTAAGGCTAACTGCACCATGAACAGCAGCCAGAGCACGGCAGCGTTGGCGACGCCGTTCCAGACGAGTATGGTTGTCAAAAGCCAGTCTCCAGCCATAAGGAAAACCGTGAATCCCTGGCTTGCGTGTTCCCTGAGGAAGCCGTAGCCCAAAGCAATGTACAGCAGAGCCTGCGTCAGGTAGGACGGCACCACAACGTTCATGAAGTCTCCGCTTTGCCTGACTATCAGCAGGTTGACGACGACGAGGATTCCCGCAACGGCGAACCATGGAACCTTTTCCAAACTTTTCATAGCCACTTGTCTTTTTCCTCCAATTTTCGGGCGTGATGCCCTTTCATCAAAAGAAAAATATAGAGAAAGAGGGGGGGTTGCGTCGCGGGGGGCTACGGGGTTACAAGCGTCAACGGGGTGACGGACACCATGACGCTCATGCTCATGGCTTGGTACTGCTGGAAAGTGATGGCTATTCCGCCTACGCCTGAGCCTGTAAGCGTGTAAACGCCGTCGTTCGTGTTCACGGTTAGGCTTATTTGAACTGCCACCTGGAAATAGTAGTCTCCGCTTCCGCTGTATTGGGCTATGGCTTGCTCAATCATTGCGGATGTTAAAGGCGTGGACAAGACTGTTTTTGTGTCGCCGTCGATCCAGCCGTCGCCTGCCGGGTTATAGTTTCCCGTGCTGCTGGTGATGGGTGTCGACTGTCCGCTCTTGTAGATTTCCATGCGCTGAGCGATCTGGGCGCTGTAGCTGTTGACTGTGCGCCCGCCCGTGGCAAGCTTAACCTTCAAGGTGACATTGATGCCCGCTATTTCTTTTCCGCCCACGTAAAGGCTTAACGGCACCACGCACAGTTTGCCCGTGTAGATGTTGGTTGTCTCGAAAGTCTGCGTTGTCCCATCTTTAAACTGCACCGTAAACGACAGGGTTGCCGCTCCGCCTCTCCCTTCAACCACGCCTCCGCCTCCGCCGAGCATTCCGTTCATCCAAGCGTAAGCCAGAAGCATCGCCAACAACAGCGCCGCAACCACTAGAACCGCTTTACTTTTGCCTTTCATTGCTTCACCAACAGAAAAATACTATTTGCCCCTGCCGCTTTTCCGCTGCAACAGCAAAGCCCAGATTCCAGGAGACGAAATGGAAATCACTATTATGACTATCACAATGATTATCAGCAGAACCCAAAGCTGGTTTATAGGGTTACTAAGCCATGCGCCAGCAGCCCTGAAGAACCATGTTATCGGGTCCAAATACTCTTCTTTCTTGGTTTCACGGAGTTCCCATGTGTCGGGCGTGTAGCCCACTTCTTCAGCCGACTTCGCCGTCCACAGGTAGACGTATTCGCCGTAGATGGCGTAAACCACTCTCAAACGGTAGTAAACGCTTGGATACCATGTGCTGTAGCTCCAATAATGGTTGCCCTCGTCTTTGACGTAAGCGCCGAACTTTGCCAAGCGAATCTTGAAGTAAACGGTTTCGGCAAACCTCGGGTCTGGAAGCGCGTTAGGCGTTAAGGCTTGAGCAACCAAGTCTGGATTTCTAACCACGTCAGCCGTCAAAAGCAAACTGTATTTGCTACTTGGCGAAGTGTAAAGGTCTATAAATCTTCCGCTTAAGTCCGGCTCCAAGTTAACATAGCCTACGGCTACGTCATCTGGCGGGTTGCTTTTGGCTGTTCCGTCGTCCTTGGTGAAAACCCAGCTTTTGTACTGCCCTATCCAAGCGATTATGGGGAAGGCTCCGCGGTAGTTGCTACTTAGAAACTTCACGGTGTCGTTTGTCAGCGGGTTCGGGTCTGGAGGCGGGCTTGAAGCGTAAGCGTTAAGCCACGTCACCGTGTCCAAAGCATACCAGACGTTGATGTCCTTGAAAGTGTAGACTCCGCAGCCAGGCTTAATCCAAAGCTGAATTACAAAGTCTGCTGGAATCAGGTGCACTACAACCTTGTGGATTTCAACCTTTGTGTCGCTGACTTTCACATACTTGTAGTATGTTAACTGCCGAGTGTTAAGCCCCACGGGGTCGTCGCTTAATATTGGATGCTGAACCTCGCTTGAAACTTCTCCGTTGCCGTGGTCATACCACCACCACGGCCCGTTGACGAAGAACCCGCCAGAAGGTTCTCCGCTGTCCTGGACATGTTTGAAACTTAGGATGCTTGGCTGGTTGTTAGTCCATTGGAAGCCAGACGGCAAAGCATCCACAGTTGAAGCCTTCAAAACTTTTCCGCCAAGACCCCATTGAAGCCCATAGTTCATAGCACGCACTCCTTCTGGCCCAGGAATTAGGCTGAAGCGCGGCAGAAAACCGCTATAGGCGAGATAAGCCACTAGAACCGCGAGGACGATTATTCCAGCTATAAGCTTCCGCGTTTTAGTCTTCGGCAAGTCTTAGCCTCCAAAAGAAAAATAAAAGGTGTTCAGCGTCGAGGCCTTTTCCTAGTTGAATAGTAGGCTAAAACAGCAACCATCAAAAGGAGCAACAGAAGATACAGCGGGTTCCCAAGCAACCGCCGAACAACTTCCTTGACTGTTTCAACGAACCGCCCGTAAAATTGGGCGGCGCCGCCTTCGCCTTGGCTTTGGCTTTCGTTCTGTGGAGGCGGAGGCTCGTAGGGTGGTGGCGGATAGGGAATGGGCACTCCACCCTCGTCTTGCTGTGTCTGTGTTTCAGCCAGTAGCGAAACGTCGTCTACACACACTCCCTCCCAGCCTTCGCCCCATACGCTAGCAGTCCAAATCATAATGCTTTTTATTTGTGTGTCAGCAGGTATGTAAGGCATAATGTCGTAATACTGCCAATCTACTGTGGATTCAACAGCATCACAAAATATCGGTTCTGAAGAATCGTAGTTTACTACTGCATAAATTAATGACACGCCATAATCAGATATTTTGCGATGCCAAAAGCCGAAGTTTTTAATATATGCGCTACTTATTGGCTCCGTTAAGTCTTGCCATACTCCCCCATCGCTTGACCAAATCTGCAGAGAATATAAGCCACTATGCACAAAATCGCTGGTAACTTCGTAATAGCGCCCTGTCCAGCCAGTATCATCTCCTGTTTCAAACCCGCCGTTGACAATAACCTCGATGGAAGCGCCACTCACTTCAGTAGCAGACAAAGACGCAACAACTAAAAGCGCCATGAAGAAAATTGAAAGGACAGCTTTGGCTTTCATGCGGATGCGCCTCCCAGCATGGGCGTCATCAGCCCAGCCACGCTTGAAATCAACAGAAAGATTAGGGCGATTAGGATGATTTTGTTGATGGCGTTTCCAAACTTCCAGAGCAGAAGGATGATGAAGATTATCGTGCTTACGGTTATGGCGTAGTCGGGCAAGTTCAAGCCTATGTAGGAAAGCGCGTATTTTACGCCTTGTGTTATGGCGTTGCTCACCATGGACAAGCCGCGAATAAGCTGTTCAAGTATTGAAACAGCGTCAGCCATAGGCGGTTCTGCTCCGAAAGAAAAATGGAGTGAAGCCGCCCTTAGCTTACGAAGCCGTCAACCTTGAAGTTGTCGCGAACCCATTCTGCGTCAGACTTGAATATGGCTGCTGTTCTCGGATCGTAGCGTTTGCGGAAAACGTATTGGGCGTTTAGCTTGCGGTAAACGCTCAGGGCTCCATACTCTTTGATGGCTTTCGCCAAAGCCCTGTGGCGGGCTTCCTCGCTTTTCTTGACGCTGTAGCCGTGCCTGCGGAGGGCTCCCTTCTCCTTGATTTCAATTAGCCTTGGACCTTTTCCAGGCTTGCCGAGGTCAACCCTTCGGTAGGTGTAGCCCTTCCGCTTGACCAGTTTGCCTTTCCGCCTGTAAGCGGTGGGCTTAACCTTGACGAGGATGGTTCTGTCGTAGCTGGTTGCCCCTCTCTGCCTCGCATACCCCATAGGGGCTTCGCCCCCTTTACCGCGGGTAGTCTTGGATGTGGCCGTAGCCGTGCTCTTTCCGTTTCTGCCCGACCTTTCGGACAGCGTCAGCCCTTATGCTCCGATGCACATTTGTCCACTTCTTGAATTGGCCGCGTCGGTTCCGCTCAACATAATGTCTTGGGCGACCCTTAATCTTATATCGCCTTCCCAAACTTGTCCACCAATAGAAAAATGTGCGCTATGGGCCACCAGCCTTCGGGTAGTAGTTTATGTCGCCGTAAAGCGTGCATTTTGGATTAACGCATGTTTCAATCGTGCCCGAATAGTCCTCAAAAACCATGAGGGAGTTTTCGCCGCAAATCGAACATTCAGTTTGATGCTTAAACTCGGCTTTGTAGCGTTTCAAAACCTGCTGAACCTTGGATGGAATCGCGTCAACATGGTAGCTAAACCTGGAAAGCGGAATGAGCCTCGGCTTCCGCTTCGGCGAATAAACCTTCCTCGATGAGGCCTTGTAGCGAGCCATCCCTATTTGACCTTCTTTATGTCTGACGGCTTCACGTCTGGCATATTATTAATAAATCCGAACGCTTCGCATTTAGTGTTAGCGCAGACTCTGACGGTTGCATCTGAACCCCTAAACACATACAGCGACCGTTCAAAGCAGATGGGACATGTTTCCACCCGCTTTATTTTTGCTTTCATCAGTTTCAGAACGTCTCGTGTGTCTTGCGGGAGGTTCTTGACTGGGTAAATGTGCCTCGTGAGAGTTAGTTGCCTTTTCATTGGCCTAAAAGGGCACGCCCCGGGAGTCTCTGCACGGTAGACGCGGGTCTGGGGCTTGCGATACTTGGCCAAGGCTCGCCACCAAAGGAAAAATGGAATTTTTCTAATGGGCTACGTTGAAGCTGGACGCTTTGCAGAAGTTTGCCATAGCGCTTGTGGTTGCAGGAGCCCTTTTTGACGCCGCGACAACCGAGGTTCTGTTGCAGGCTGGCTCAGTTCAGACTGGCGAATACACCGTAAGCTTCTCGGAGGCAAACCCGCTTTTCCACATGCTCGGCAAGGAAACTTTCATAGCCGTCTACGCCATTACCACAATCCTCGTCGTAGCCTTGATTCTGTTCCTTCCGAGAATAGTCCGCCATCGAACAGCCTACCGCGTCGGGCTGATGGTTCTCTCGGTCTACGGCGTTGTCCACCTGGTTCTCGGCGTCAGAAACTACCAGGTCATCCAAGCCTATCTACTTGCGTAGAGCCCATTTCCATACGAGGGCTGTGCCGATTAGGCATAGGGCTGTCCAGGCTATTTGTTGGCTCCAGTTCCATGAGCCGAACCATTTGTATTGGGCGCTCCAGTAGTCGAAGCTGTAGGGTTCTCCGCGCATGGCGGTATACATGAAAAAGAAGAGGTCTAGGATTCCGCCGACGAAGAGAAGTATAACCGTGGCGAATGTGGCGGCTGCCGCGCGTTTATGTGTTCCCGACATCCAAAGTGCGGTTGCTAGGGAAGCCGCGAAAACCACAACCACTAAGCCCAGGGCAATCCAATACTTGTACATCCAGTATGGGTATTGCCATTCGCTTTCCCAATGCCAGAAATAGCCATGTATAACAGCGAAGTCCAGGATGGCGAGGCTGAGGAAAAATGTGGCTGAAAGGATTATTATGGCGAGGATTTTAGGCTTCAAGGGCGTAGGCTCCTCCGTAATTGCTGAACATGATTTCCTCTCCGTTCAAC
>Ga0315298_1007163_pt1 | contig 14842 bp, 12 predicted proteins | sample WHS_1_MG_FD_203077 | JGI IMG/M metagenome (GOLD analysis project Ga0315298, IMG submission 203077) | Extremophilic microbial mat communities from Washburn Hot Springs, YNP, Wyoming, USA - WHS_1_MG | ecosystem: Environmental > Aquatic > Thermal springs > Hot (42-90C) | place: USA: Wyoming... | reverse complement strand
ATTCTAACTATATCAAAGGGGACATAGTAGTCATGGTGGCAATCTCTCCTACTCTACAAGGCGGAATCGACCCGCAACCCTATCCGAAGACGCTAGATCTGGCGAATATTGCTGCGCAGCTCGGTTTCAACATAGCTGATTGCACGCTTAACATAGAGAAAGTATACGGTAAAACGGTTAGGGTGAAGGGTGGCTGGAATATCCTTAAAGACGCACCTAGACCAGATTATTATGCGAAGGCGCAGGGAAGCGTGGTATCGGCTAGAATCGATGCGAAGAGTAGAAAAGATGCAGCGATCGGGCTCGCAGCACTAGCCTACCACGGCACAATAGAAGAACTCGGTTACACCATCACTGGAGTAAACATGTTAAGAGTAGCACAGGAGGTCGTCAAATGACGCACCTCAACCCCCTCACAACAAAACTAGTAGGGCGTATACTGTTTAAGCCGGAAGCAACGCTGCATATCGGTATCGGTGGGTGGGGTGTTAGAAGAGAGACCCTCAAAACCAGCGACGGGAGGATCATAATACTTGCCTCTACCTGGAAGGGGGCATTTAGACAGATAGGTGAGAAGGTAGCGAAAAAACTCCCCCTTCAAGGGCTTGAGAAGATCGCTGTCGATGGCTACATAGAGAACGATAAAGGCATCACATATAAGATAAAAGACGAAGATCATAAGAAGTTCGTCAAAGCGTTAAGAGGTGAAGGCGACTTCTTCGGGCTCACAAAATCTGATATCACAAAACTACTCTTACAACTCGACTACACGCAGGACGAGATCGAAAAAATAGTTAAAGAAGATGAGGAAGGGAAGGAGCAAGGAGAAGGGCTGAAGAAGGATGCTGAAGAACCATTAGGAAAAGAAGCCTTAGGAAAGATATTAGCCATCTACTGCCCGATAACCAGACTCTTCGGCAACACGACGATCGCTGGTAAATTGAGGTTCATAGACACGATAACCCCATCTACACTACATATTAAGCCGGGTGTTGGGATAGATAGAAGAAGCGGCACAGCTAAGGAAGATCAACTCTACTTCTTAGAAGCAGCTTCGGTAGACAGCAACATAACACTTAGATTCGTAGCAGACAATATCGAGCCCCGCAAAACGGACTCCATCCTACTCGGCTCAATACTAAACTATGTTGAGAAGCTCGGGCTACAAATAGGCGCAAGAAAAAGCACCGGTATGGGCGATCTGACGATGGTAGAAGCCGAATTCTATCTAGTAGAGTTAAGCAAAGACAGAGAGGGTAAAGGTTTAGCAAATCCGCTCAAATTTGGAAGCAAAATGGACCTCAAGCAGTTTCTAGTGTGGCTAGGGATTGACTGAAGCAACATACTACACCTTAACTAGTGAAGTATATAAAAAAATGCTTGAAGTGATGAGTACGCTCTTAGGAGGAGAGGGCGACATAGATGAGTATGATTCACGATTTCTGAAACTGTTCAATTTGAGCCCAGAACTCCTAAAAAAGGAAGAGTATTCTCTTCTTTCGGATGTTTTCGACAAGTGTAAAGTTGGTTTTTGGAACATAATTAGCGAGTTAAAAATATTTTTGAAAGAAGAGCTTAGGAAAAATTGGAAGATTGTTATAGACATAGATATCTTTGGTGAAAATGAATCCTCTGTTCAGACGACCGAAAATATTCAAACACCTATACAAAAAATGATGAAAATTTCCAGTATGGTGTTTCAAGAAATCATCAACCTAACTCAGCGCTTTCTTTCAAATTATCAATATCATCTATCTATTTTGAACACAGCAGAGAAATTGGCCGATGTTCTTGCACAATCATCCAATAATAACAAAATTAGTATAGGTGAAGATTGGAAAAATGTTATAGCAAATCCGAGTTATGTTATTTATTATACAGATTTTGTTCACCTATATCCTATCCATGATGCTGAGAATTTTTTCCAAAGTTTTTATAGACAACATCTAAATTTTAAAGAATTCAGTGCTGAACAGTTTAAAGATCTTCCTCGTCTATTTATAAATGATTTAAAGGATAAAGATGAAAAGTTTACAAGAACAATAAAGTATTTACTCAAAAGGTTGCCTAAAAATTGCAAGAAAGAAGAACGTAGGAGGGCTAAAGAGACTTTATCACACTTTCTGGCTTGTTTAACCAACTTAGATGGTTATCATCAAGCGCAATTCAATTCTCTCTTTTCTTGGTTAGTTGGAAAAGGAAGGTTTGCTGAAATCTATAGTTTCAGAAAGCTTGTTGAAGCTGATCTGAACGTTATCCCTAACCTCAAAATTAAAACAAATGACAAAGTCTACGAGCTTGATGCACTTATTCCAATAACCAAAGATACAGTGATTCAATGTGAATATACTTTACGCGGGACTGTGACTAATGAGAAAAGGAAGAAGTTTAGGGAAGTAGAGAACTTCATTTTGAATGAAATGGGTCTTCGGTGTAAAACGCTGGTGATAGGTAGGGAATGTTTACGCTCATCTACATCTACATCCTCCGCTGCTACAGATCTCGATGTTACAGATCTTAAAATCTTGTCTTTTTCAGATTTAAATAACAAGCCCAAGGTTATTAGCACGATACTCTCACTTATCTGAGGTGTCTATGGTTATCCCCCTGATTTGTTTGTAAACGTTTATCTACCTTCAACTGTAGTATGTTTTTCTGTGGCTAGTGAGCTCCATCTGTTTACTGTTGGTGTTTCTATTCTTCAGAATTTCGGTAGGAGCGAGTTGGGGAAGGAGCTTAGGGGCTCGGATGGGTGGTATAGGCTCCCACCGGATTCTCCTGAGCAGCAGAAGTTTATGTCTTGGGCTAGGAGGGGTGAGAGGGTCTTCGACGCTGTGCTGAAGTTTGTTGACGAAGATCCTAGGAAGGCTAGCGCTGAGCTCAACGCGTTCTACAAGTTTGAGAGCCTTAGGGGTGTGGCTGAGAGGGAGGTTGCTTTACTTGCTACAGATACTGGCACTGGGCTGTTCTGCGCGAGGGTGATTGAGGTGCACCTCGAGTCTAGGGGGTATAGGGTGAGGGAGCCGATCGTGGTTAGGGCTTTTGGGTTGGGCTACGATTTCTTCGAGGAGGCGTTGGCTTCGCTGATGGATACGATAGCCAAGACCGTAAGTAGGGGTGGATACAAGGTGTATCTGAATGCTACAGGAGGGTTTAAACCTGAGACGACGTTCGCTGTAATAGCTGCGCTGCTACATGGGGTTAGAGGAATCTACTACATACACGAATCCTTCCAAGATGTAGTCATACTACCAGCACCACCACTACAAATAGAAGTCAGCCATCTGGAGAAGTTGAGGTTGTTAAGTGTGGAGGGGAAGCAGAAGTATCTGCTTATGGATGCCTTCGGTTGGAGTGAAATCTTGATCAGTGAACTCGTCGAGAGGCAGCTCGTGGAGCTAAAAGCAGGCAAGGTAACACCTAGAAGGTGGGTTCAACCCCTCCTCTGAACACGCAAGACTTCACACAACGATCTGTGTAGTTATAGGAGCGCATTAACATCACCTCCACCGGCAGAATCTTAAAATATTATAAAACCCTATTTAAGCGCTGCAATTGCGATACATCATTCAGATCCTGGGAAAGTTGAAGGGTTATGTGGAGGTTACCTACACCATAAATGGATTTTCCCATGTAGCTCGATTAAGCTCCGAAGCGCTTAGTGAATATTATAAAGGAGATTGTAGGATAATCCTACTCGCACCTGAGAGTCTGGTCACACATTTAACGAACGACATCGATGAAGCAAAAGGGCTTCTTAGAGATAAGCTCTGGTTCACAGAATTTACCAAGCAAAGAGTCGAGAATAATCAGTTACTGAACAAACCCTTCCAAGTCAAGCATATGCAGTCATCTGGCTTCTATAATCATAGCAGCGCCTACGCTTTGAAGTTTAACAACACTCTAGATAATATAGTTTCAGACCAGCTTATCCAACTAGCGTTAATAGAGGATGCTGATGAACTCGTCCTTGACGTTTCAACAGGCTACAATACCCAAGTTTTAGCGCTGCAGGAGGCCGTTAGAGTCTTAACTGTGTACCACAAACTAAAGCGTCTGCTGCAAGACGGCGGTGGTTTAAAGGTGAAGATATCTTCGATCTCCCCCATCAGAAGCCAAGGCGAATACCCTGTCGACCTATACGATTTTGACGCCAAAGCCTTCTTTGAATTCCCCATTAAAGGTAGAGAGGCGCCTAAGGTTGCTGATCTAGTAATGGACGCCTCAGATGAATTCAAAAGAAAGTTAAGTATGAGTTTTAACTGGAGCAAGATTAGTAAGGCTGTTGGGGAAGCTAGGCGAGCGTTCAACGCCATAAAGTATAACGCACCGCTAACACTCTTCTATGATGAGATAATAGGCAAAGAAGAAGATTCAGAGGAGTGTCTCAAAACCCTATTCGACATAGCAAATTACGTAGAAGAACAGAGAAGTATTGAAGTCGATAAGAATATGATCTTGTCTAAACGTATTAGGATTAGCAGACGGACACTCGTAAATCTAATGCTTACACTAGCGCTACACAAAACCCTAGCTGAATTCAGAAGGGAGCTGAAGGGAAGCGAACCGACACCGAGCAATCTACATGACATATTCGTTGATCTGTACGAGAAGATCGGGTTGCAGTTAAACGCAAGATTCTTGCAAAGGGATCTTAGTGACTATGTGGATAATAGTGGTGGGGCTATACGGTCAGATGTGAAGAGAAATTTCTTTGCGCATAGTGGGTTACTTGAAGATTACGTAGAAGGGGCTATGGGTAAGAAGCTCGCTTACAAAAGTGAATGCGTAGACGAAGTTAAGGAGTGGTTGGAGGAACCAGAGGATTAGATATTTATTAGATGTGTTCTGTTGTTTGATTCTTTGTTTTATAGTATTCTAAGAAGATCTCTCCTAGGAGTGTGATTGTGTAGACACGGGGATGTGATGGTGATGTGGATGTGAAGCCTGCTTTTGTAAGTTTCGCCAACGACCTGCTGATGCTTGAGATTTTACGCCCTAAAATTGCTGCAAGTTGACGCTGGGTCTGTGGACCTGTTTCTTTCAATTCTTTTAGGACTCTCGCTTCTGGGTGTGTAAGTGGTTTAGGTTCGAAGATTGGTATAGTGATGTGTCTGCTATCGCTTTCGAGGCGTGTAGCAACTTCTAAAACGTTCCCGCCTACTATCATTGCAGCAAGGAAGGTTACTAGTATAAGGTAGCGCATGCCTCCTGAGAGCTCTACTATTATGTTTTGATGTTTTGAGAGGACTCTGTAGGTATTAGCTATGGATAAGATTGGGGTGTCCTCATTCAGTTTAAGGAATTCGTAAGTTAGTTTAAATCCTCGTGAGTTCAGCATAGCTATGTGGTTTTCCAGTGATTTCTGGGTAGCGAGGGCTCTTTGAGATGAACTTTCTGAAACTATGAATATAAGGTGTTCATCCCCCTCTAATCCGATTTCTGAGAGTCTTGTAATGATCGATGTCACGTCAAATCCTAAAGTAAAGACTATTGCTTTTGCGGTCATACTGCTATCATAAGTTTATTGGATTCTTAAGTTATTTGCGATATACCACGCTAGATAAGCATCTCCGCCAACTGCTAGGAACTCTTTGTCCTGTGTGTAGAATCCTTGTAGGCGCCAGTCTTTCTTGCTGGTTAGTTTAAATGCGGGTTGGATATCGAGGATTAAATGGAGCTGCTCTTCTACGTCATTTTCATCGCATTGGATCTTGTAGACTGTTAATGCAGCGGGTTTTTTATCGTATCTGCGTGGTGGAACATCTATCCTGAGTCTAGTTTCTTTCTCTTTTACTTCGTATACTTCTGCGAACCTGTTTTCTAGACGCATTCTCCAAGGTATCCTGATTCCTCTTCTGATCAGATTCTCTTTATCTATTATTTGGTAATTTACTTTAAGGAGCTCTTGTATTGATATTTGATCAAATACCTGTAGTTGCCCAAATAAAATAAAGGCAGGTATAGAGTCTAACGTACTGCGGCATGACATTGTATCTGCCATTGTGAACACTTCCCCACCGAAGCCTTCTTTGCAAAGTTTCAAGATAAATCCCTCAAGTTTCTTTATCTCTGCTGGAATAAACATCTCGTGGTTTTCGAGCAGTTTTTGTATTTGTTGCCTTATTTCGCCTAGTGGCAGGTTCTTCTTACCTGCAGGGCGTGCCTTTACCCAGTTTATGAACACTGCAAGTAAGATCGGTGCCGCTTCTTCGCTTAACACAAATTCAGAATACGATGGTAGATTTGGTAGATTCTGTCGAATTATTTCGTTAAGATTCATCGGGGATATTTTGGTTCCATTGGGAATGCACTTCTTAAGTTCAGTTAGATAAAGTTGGGGTACGAAAGCGGTAGCATAGCAATCAGCGTGTCTAGCTCCTCTGCCTAGCCTTTGGATGAAGGTGCTGCTATCGTGAGCTTCAATTATAAGGGAGGGAGTATCGAAATCAACACCGACTTCTATAGCGCTCGTACCGACCACAATGTCTTTGAACTCTGATCTATTCTTTGGCCTTGACCTAGGTGGCACAAGACTATGGAGTGGAGTCACTTGATTGGGGTATTTTTCCTCAAGTTTTTTCTGGAGTTGCAGGCAAGTCATAAGGCTATTAAGGATGATTAGAACCTTAACATTTTGTGGTCTTTGTTTGTTCTCTTCGTAATACTCGTCTACGGTTTTTTGGAGGGTAGGTAGCTCTTTCGAGCCGAGGATACCACTTATTCCTTCTATGTTCAAATCTAGACTATATCTGACTAAATCTCCAACATCTGATGGTTCGGCTGAAATCTGACAGAATTCTTCCTGTATGATCGGTGTTAGATTGATTGGGGTTGCGCTGCTAAATATTATTTGGTCAAATAATTTCTTGGTATATGCGAGCATGTATGTTACGGTGGCAAGAGTATAACCGTGGTAGAGGTGGAATTCATCGAAGACTAAGAGATTAGGTAACATCCTGTTGAAAACTAAATCTATTAAGTCCTCCATTTTAGCGAATTTGTAAAGGTACATATAATATAATATTTCTGGGTTTGTGAGTATTATTCTAGATTCAGCCTGATTTCTTCTAAGGTGTTCAATAAGTGCTTTGCCTTCGCTACTCCTGCTTTCTTCAGCTAGCGCAGCTAAAGTTTCACCATTCAGAACATAGAGGTCTACGTCTGCATCAACCTCCACACTTCGCCACTGTTTGTCATCATCGACTTCAAAGGTTAAGTTAACTCTTTTACCAAGTTTCTCTGTTAGCAGGTTGTATAATGAGAACGCTTGATCAGTCATCAAGGCGTTTGTGGGATAAACGATAATAGTTGTTCCGAAGGGCTTTTCTATAGCTCTAAGTAGGTACGCTAAAGTTTTACCGCTTGCAGTCGGTGCGGTTAAGAGGATTCTTGGACAGCTGCATCTCCTTAACTGTGACTGGTAGAGCCTAAGGCGTATGCTACCTAATTGATCTTCGGGGTTACTCGAGACTGGAAGTATCAGTGGAGATACCTGTACGATCAAGGTAGACTTACATGTAGATATTTTATCGGATCAGGTTTTGCGATATAAAATTTGTTTCTGCCGTCTGTGCAGATATAGTGTTCAGCTCTTAATCTAACGTTTACTAACAGTGGGGGTGTTTGGTATACTATCTCAGCTCTGTCGATCTCTTTGGGCGAAAAATCAGGTAAGTCGGATGGGTTGACGGGGTGGCTAGGCTCGAAAAGATCTTCTGAAACCTGTTCGATCTTAAGAGGTGTTGTGAAGACTCTGCAAGGAATCTGCTTTTTCCCAAGTCTAATAATCCCTGCTGGGTTTCCCCCTATTGCAAAGAAGTTGAAGCTGTTTAGTGGAGGGTACTTTGCCTTCCGACCTATTTGAGGAAGATTAGCCCTTCCAGTTTCTGTCATTTGAGTTAAAGTGTTTACGCTGTTGAATGTAACGTAAGCTTTGGGATGACTTGTCCACTCTATTGATTTATCCACTGCTAGCGGCGTTAATTTATCAGAGGAGAGAGCCGCTGGTGTAGCGTAAATTAAAACCTTGGATAGATCCTCTTGGTAGAAAGGCTTTGTTCCTGAAGCGTTTCTTTGTATCGTCTGTATGTTGCGGTTTATGGCGTAGATTAGCGCATAATTTCCTATGTAGCGCGTTAAAGTTGTATCTCTAAAGCCTAAAGTTGTGAAGAAAAGGTAGTCGTGGGTTACTACTTTGCATCTGTATATTCCAGTCTTTGCGTCTGTTGAACACATGGTTGATCCTTGGATTACTCAGAGGCTCTTTCTTCGATTTCTTTAGCGAACTTTATTGAGTCTTGGAATGCCTTAGTAATTATTTCTTCCATCGGAGTCTGCTGGATGTAATCAATAAGTGCATCCACTTCAGCCGGTGTTAGAATCTTTAGGGCTTCAGGGAATGCGGCCATCTTACCGTACTTGGTTGCGATAGAGTAGGTTTCATTCGCGAAATCGAAGTTCTTATCGATCTTTGCGTCAGATAATTCCAAAACGTATTCAAGTGGTGTCAGAACTTCCTCGTCTGCGAATATCAAGCCTGTAATGTAGTTGACGACGTCACCTTTAGTTCTTCCTTCTGCGCCATAGCTTTTACATCTAAGGATGTTTTTGACTACTAGTATGAATTCCTCCCAAGTTGGTGAGTTAAGTGAGATTATGCTTGGGAAGTTCACCATGGGTGCAACGTTTTCGGTTGAACCTAATGCTTGCTCCGTAAGTTGCGTGGATTCAGTTACAGCGTTGAAGGTTATATTCTCACTTATCATATCATAGGGTTCGATAGAGTATGCACTGCTATATTCTATGCGATGCTTGATATTCCACCGCTTCTTCCATATAGGGCTCTTTTGTTCTGTAACTACTGCGCCGAATAATGCGCATCTTGGGCAGGTGCGGCAGAGTTTATCCTTGAGCTCGCAAGATAAGATCGCTTCTTCGGTTTTCTCATCAAATCTTAAGCTGTATCTGCTATAGTATTCTCTGATCATTGCTGCAAATTCTCTTGTTTCCGGAGCTTTTTGTTTTGATGCTAAGAAGACGACTCTTGCTCTTTGTGCAGGGTTCGATATGGATGTCGGGGTTACTGCGACATTTAGTTCTCTGGTCTCTTCTGTGCGTAAAACAGTGTAGTCGTGAGTTTGGCGTAGCAACAAGATCTGAATAGTGCGGGGTGTACGCAATACTGGTATTTCGGTGCAAAGTCTGTTCTTGACATCTTCGACGAGCTTATCTACGTCCATTATGTTTCACCTCCTGTCTTCTTAGCTTCAGCTTTTTCGGCGATCTCTTTGACTTTGAGGTAGAAGACACCGTAGTCGACAGCGTTCAACATCTTTAGGAAGAAGCGTTCAGAGCTATTTCGTTTGAAGCTTATGAGGGTTGTGACCGCTTCCTTAAGGCTCTGCATACCTTGTTGGGTTAGAGGCTTTTTGCTTTGCTGACTGTGAATGTTTGCGATGTAGCCGACATAAGAGTCTACGTTATCGCCGAATTTAGACGCAGCGATTATGCCAAGAAGTTTACCTGCGGGACCCATTATTGCGTGTTTGGTATACGCCCATTTCTCAGGTCTGTAATCGGAGAGGTACTTGTAGAGACTTTCTTTAGCTGCCTCTATCTCCGAAGTCGGCCAGACTTCGTCAGTTACTATTTTTTCCATCAGGATCGGTTTACGCATACTTCACACCTCCTATCATACTCTCATTCCCTATAATACCAAGTATCTAAAAGGCGGATAAGCCTTTTAGGTAAAACCTGGTTTTTATCCATTGCACGGGCCACTATCCGACCCGGCTCTTCATTTAATACGCTTAGAAGAGTTGCATTACCATAACCAGCTTGCAGGTTTGTAAGTTCCCGTGCAACAAGGATGAGCGCAGCGAGCCTTTTCATAGATTCTTCAAGCCTAGAGATAGGAATCCAACCGTTTTTTACATTTAGCTTTTGACCTAAAGATCTTAGCGCTATGTTTGATGGGAACAGTGTATACCCTACAATTGCTTCTTCTCTGAGATCCTTACCGCTGATCACTGCAGCTTTGAATATGTAAGCTAGTAGGCATCTGAAGAATAGCCATCTAACCTCAGTCGCTGTGTCAGGTTCGTCTCCTTCTTTTACAGAGCTGCTTGTCAAAAGCAAGATATAGTTTGGGGTTATGTAGATCGGTTTCACTTGATTAATAATTTCGTTTACTTTGTTAGCAAAATTTGGAAGTAGTTTACATTTTCCTTCTTTGAGGTAGGTTGATAAGGTTTTAGTGTCTTCCACATGTAGCGGTGGATCTATGATTAACGACAAATCTTTAATTCCATCTTCGTCAACGACTCGCTCGATAGCTCGTGTCAGTTCGTTTGCAGAAGAGTAATAAAATAGTGGTTTACCTGTGGACAGCTTGTTTTCTATCACTTTCTCAGCCCATCTGTTAACTCGCAGTAGTGATGGAAATTTGCCTGTATTATATACAAGATCATTAGCTTTCTCCTGCCATATTCTATGCATATCTCTGGAGAGTGCAAGATGCGGGATTACGTAAAAAGTGCCAAGTGGCTCCTGTCCTCTCCTTATAAACGCTGAACGGAGCTTCTCCTCGAATTCGCAAAGCTCACAGACCCTAAGCTTATTCCCGCCACCTACTCTTGAACCAGCTACTAAATGATCATGATAGATTTCAGACTTTCCAAAGAGCTCAGCTTGAGCCTCATAATCAGCAACACCACCACATCTTTGACAAATGGTCGTACCCTTACCCGTCTTACCTTCAAAAATGGCCTTATTCATATCCTTCGCAGTATTCATAATAGCATCGGGATCCAGCGGATTAGTGATATCCGACACTAGTTGACGAGCTATATCAGCATATCTGTTCGGAAGACTCTTCCAAAGATTAGCAAGCTCTACAGTAGCCATCTCAAGCGCTTCAAAAAACTTATCACGCCACTGAGCTAGATTATTGTAATATGGACTCAACCAGAGTGTTTGAGCTATTGAAAAACGGAGGGTAGCCTTGGTGCTGTTTGCTATTTCCGGCCACTTAGAAAATTCACTTAACGGGATCTCAAGCTTTTTGGAAAGGATTTCTCGAACCCTACTTGTAGATTCGCTTTCAATGCTTTTTATGCTAGCCTTCTCAACCAGCTCTTTAAGCGCTGCATAGAGTATAGTAAGTAAGTTAAAATCCGCCACAAAGCGCGTAAAATATGTTTTGGCTGTTTCTTCATCTTTAAAATGATCAAGGAACTGATTGTAAAGAGTTATTTTAGCTCCTGCAAGACTTTCGATATTCGCTATATTTGGTTTAGCAAATCTCTGATTTGAAACATACTGCCAGAATTCGTGAATGACATCTTTGTTCAAAAATAGAAATTCTGGTGCAGCAATTACTCTTGCTACTAAGTTGCCGTATGCTGCTTTAGCAAGGTCTTTAGCGCTACTTTCATTAAGGACCTTGAGGATCTTCTCGACAATAGCTTGAACCAACTTCTGAGGATCCGTATATGGAGTTTTTGTGTCTGCTAATCCGATGTAGACGGTGCCGTTCGGAAACCACATAATAGGTTTATAATCAGCTTTGATAAACTGGTCTTCAAGTGCAGCGTGTAAGAAATGAGTAAGTATACCTCTGATAGAAGACACCTTAGAGTATGTTAAACTTATTTTTGGAAGAAAAAACCCATCGAGGCACACGGAAGCAGCATCTTCCACGTTCACGCACGACATCATCCTGTCTGCAAGATGAACAATTTCCTTAAACAATAAAGCATCGCGAGAAGGTGCTCTCTGAAAGCTATGTGAAATGCCACCAGCATCCTCACGGCTACCTAAATTAACTATGCTCCAAATAATCCCATCCCAGAAATCAATTGGTAAAGACAAATCTGGAAATTTTTCCACTAGGAACTGCTTCAAAGATTCAACCACGGGCTGTATTTCGATCGGGTTCTGATGACCGTAATCGGGGGGTTCGACACCTCTACCGTCTAGGAAATCGTGCACGGCTTGTTGCCAGCTATTTCTATCTTTACCAGCATCGTGTAAAAACCCAGTCAAAAGTAACTGGATCCGAAGCTGGTCAGAAGGTTTGATTAAGTTCTTTTCAACAAAAAAATCCAAAATCTGAAGCGACAATGAAGCCACATTAAAAGAATGCCCTAACAGGGACTGATGTACCCAACGGTTAAACTTAGCATACTTAATGTGCCAACCGTTCCTTTCACCAAAATCTAACAAAGCCCTAAACATACTGTCGATATTTAAAGCCAACTCACGGTTTATGGTACTGAATATTGATATAAAAGACTTTTGATTTTAAAAATGGCAAATTTGCATCTTGAACGCAAAAGCCATTAATTTGAAATTTGAAAAGTTTATCATATACGCTGCACTTATAGGCTTAGTCTGAGAGTATGCCTGTAGAGCGCTACACCTTCACCTTATATTCAGATGAGCCCATCGAGTTCCAGAGCTACTCAGGCTTCGCCGTTAGAGGATTATTCTTCGACCTAGTGAAAAGAGTCTCGAAGGATAAAGCCGAGGAACTCCATCTGAAGAAGAAGCTAGCACCATATTCTACTACACCCATAGAGGTCTTAGGATCAGAGTGGAAGGTAGTATACAAGAGGATGCCAAGCGGGGCTGTGAAGTTCTCCATAACCCTACTTGACACCGATCTATCCAACATCATAAAAGACATTCTGTTCACGGGTAGTGTAACAAGCCTCACTCTAAAAGGTAAAGAATGCAAACTCACCTCAATAGAATATACGCAGCTAGATGCCGGTAAGCTTGTTGAAGAGGCCAAGGCTGTGGAGAAATTCACTGTAAGATTCAGAAGCCCCACCTACTTCAGAAGGACGCCAGTAGATGTTGAGCGGCTATTCCCGTCGGTAAAGAAGATTAAAGCACCAACACCAGACCTCTATAGGTCTCATCCGCTACCTGATCCTGTTCTCCTCTTCAGAAGCCTCTTAAGGCTCTGGCGAGCCTTCTCAGGTGCGTACACAAAGATACCTGCAAACGAGTTCAAGGAGTGGGTTGAAATTGGGGGTGTAGCGCTATCCGGCTACCCAACCTCGATCAGAACCATAAGGGTCTACGAGCACCCCACAACAAACAAGTGGGTCATCGGCTTCGTCGGTGATGTGCACTTCAGCTTACCTACAGACCTCTACTCCGAAAAGTACGCTAAGGTAGTTGACGCCCTACTTAAGTTCGGCGAGTACACAAACGTAGGCGGCGGTAGAAGCGCTGGCTTAGGTGTAATAAAGTATCTAGACGCTGAAAACAGGCAGCTCGGTTCAAATCCGTCTTTAAGATGATTCTCAACATATTAGGAAGTTTAATAAAAGAGTGGCAGATTATCTGTCAGTGAGGATGTCTGCCACTTTATCAACTGAGGAGAAGAAGCGGATCCTCAAAGCGTTATAAGAAGATGAGGAATTCAGATACGCGGTAGCCGGGCTCATTGGTGTCTCTGAAATACTCAAAAGATTAGATAGGTTGGAGGCGAATCAGGAGAAGCTGTGACTCGAAGTAAGAGCTTGAGGGAGAACCAGGAGAAGATGTTGGTTGAGTTGAGGGATCTCAGGGTGGGTGTTAAAAGGTTAACATTGACTGTTAAGGAGGAGGGGAGGGATGTTATTAGGCATAGGTTGAAGAGTGAGTTGAATGGCGATGTGCCTCTTGACAGAATATGGGTTGACAGCAAAGAAGTTAACATCTATGGCGCTTCTGGTGACCTTTGCGTGGTTGGTGAGGCTACGGTTAGGTTGGGTGCTAAACCGCTCGACGAACTAGAGGAGAAGATCGATTACCTAAAAGGAAGGAGACCTGATCTGCTTAGATCTAGGTTGATAAAGGTAGTTTGCGTGGATTATGCTGTGCCATTAGCATTGGAGAAGGCTAAGGCTAAAGGTATATGGGTACTTAAGTGGAGTGGTGATTTAACCCCGATGGTAATACATTCACCTTAGATCTTGGTGGAACGATAAAGGTAAATACTGCTTTAGCATAAATCGGTTCGAAGGAGTTTGGACTTCGAAGAATCTGAAGAGCATCAGCTTATTCGTAAATCTGTGTCTGATCTGGTGAAGCAGATACCGGAGGCGTATTGGAGAGAGATAGATCAGAAGGCTGAGTTCCCTCAGGATCTGTGGAATAGGCTTGCTGAAAACGGTTGGTTCGGCGTCAATGTGCCACCTGATTATGGTGGCGCTGGTTTGGGTCATGTTGAGTGCTCTATAGTTATGCACGAGACTGCTAGGAGCGGTGCTGGGTCTTCAGCGAACATACTGCTTTCACCCTACTTGGTGGCTAAGGCTTTAACATATTATGGTTCGAAGGAAGCGAAGGAGAAGTTTCTGCCTGATTTGGCCAAGGGTAAGTTGGTCTGCTGTATAGCTGTTACAGAGCCTAATGCGGGTGTAGACACTTTGAGCATAACCACTTCGGCGGAGAAGCGCAACGGGGAGTATGTGGTCAATGGACAGAAGGTTTGGATAACTCTTGCGCACCTAGCTGACTTGATGCTGCTACTCGTTAGAACCACGCCAATAGATAAGGTGAAGCGTAGAACACAGGGGTTGAGTGTGTTTATTGTGGAGTTGAAGAAGCAGCGCCCGAGGATTGTGCGCATAGAGGATGTTGTTATGAGGACGAACAGCTCTAATGAAGTCTTCTTCGAGGATTTGAAGGTGCCTGCGGAGAATCTGCTTGGGAAGCAGGATAATGGCTGGGAGGTCCTAACATCAATATTCAACCTTGAGAGAGTCTTGACAGCATCGATGAGCATAGGTGTAGGCGAACTAGCTTTAAGTAAGGCTGTTCGATATGCTAGTGAACGGGT
>Ga0315298_1007161_pt1 | contig 14845 bp, 10 predicted proteins | sample WHS_1_MG_FD_203077 | JGI IMG/M metagenome (GOLD analysis project Ga0315298, IMG submission 203077) | Extremophilic microbial mat communities from Washburn Hot Springs, YNP, Wyoming, USA - WHS_1_MG | ecosystem: Environmental > Aquatic > Thermal springs > Hot (42-90C) | place: USA: Wyoming... | reverse complement strand
GAGAGGAAAGACCATTGGATCCAAGCCACAATGAAGAGGCATGGGCTAAAAATAGGAGGGCCCATTTTGTTATTCTCTCAAAGTAAAGGATATTAAAGACTTTTAAGATTTTTCATTGAATTGAAGGAGGAAAAATTGAATTGGTATAAAAGGTTTACTTTTTTATTGTTGATAACTTTTCTCTCGGGATGTGCTCCCTTGAGTGATGTTCAAATCCTTGATGAGAGAACCTATAATCAATACTTACAGATGGAGAAAACTCGAAAGGAAATTGAATCTTTAAAAGAAGAAATATCAAGTCTTAAAAAAGAAGAAACAGCCCTCAAAAACCAATTGGCTGAAGAAAGAAAATTGCTTGAAAATGAGTTGGGCCAACAATTTAAAAATATAAAATTGGACATCCAAGCACTTAAAAAAGAAGAGGATACATTCAGGGAAGATGTATCTTTCTTAAAAAAAGAATTAAACGATTCTAAAAATGAATTTAATATTAAGTATAAGCTGATTCAGGAGGATTTAAAAAACCAAATAGAAAACATTAAATTTCACTTAACAAAGATCCAAAATGAAAAGGAAGCACTTCAGAGAGAATTTATAGAGTTACAAAAAGGACAGACCCTCTTAAAGACATCGATCGATGAAGAAACAAAAGCTATTAAGGCTGATCTTGTTCATCGTTTTGGAGTCCTCCAATCAGATATTCGAAACATATTCACCGAAGTTGAGGAATTTAAGTCATTGTTTAATAATGTGAAAAAAGATATAGAGAAATCTTCAAGAGAAATTGATCGCTGGAATAAAGAAACAAGCTCAAATATAAAGATTTTGGAAGAAAGAACTAAAAAACTTGAAGAAAAGAATTCTGCTTTTGAAGGTTATAACAAAAATATAGATGAAAGGCTCAATAAAATAGAGAATTATATTAAGGAGATTGGAACCTTTCTTAAAGCAACTGAGGAATATATGAAATCAATGGATAATCGCCTTGCCATAAATGAAAATTTAAATAAAGATTTTGGGGATCGTCTGGAAAAAATATCCAACGAAATTAATCGAATCTATTCGAAACAATTAGATTTAGAAAAAAGGATACCCTTGAAAGAAAATTCTATTGAGGAAAAGACAACTATCCTAAAACCTACAGAAATTTATAACGATGCTTATGAAACCTTTAAACAAGGGGCTATAGAAGACTCGAGAAAGAAATTTGAGGAGTTTATAAAAAAATATCCTGAAAGTGAACTTTCGGAAAATGCTCAATATTTTATTGCTGAAACCTATTTCCTAAGAAAAGATTTTGAAAAGGCAATTATTGAATATGAAAAGATAATTTTAAAGTATCCAAATAGTGATAAAATTCCAATTATCCTTTTAAAACAAGGCATGGCTTTTTTGGAATTAGGTGACAAAAAAAATGCAAAGGTTCTATTCAAACGTATCATTGAGAAATTTCCTCGTTCTGATCAAGCAGAATTGGCTAAAAAGAACTTAAAAGGGTTAGAATAAATTGGTGAGGAAAAACCATGAGAGGCGCATTTCATAAAAGGGAGGAAACTTTAATAAAATATTGCATAAAAGTGTTTTTAATATTGGGTATATTAATAATCCTTTCGGGATGTGCTACTTTGGATGAAATTCAAAATTTAAGGTATGATGTGAATACACTTCAATCCCAATTAAATAGAATTAGGAACGAAAACGAATCTTTGAAACAGGATCTCTCAAAAATTCAAAAAGAATCAGAAATAAAAATCTCCTCTTTGGAGAAGGAAGTCTTAGAACTTCGAACCAATGTAAGTGGAGAAATGAAAAAACTTCAAGCCGATCTTTTACTTCGTTTTGAAAATCTCCAATCTGAAATGCGAATCTTATCTACTGGAATGAATGAATATAAGGAATATCTAAAGAAACCGCCGAAGGATTTAGAACGGTCAAAAGAGGATATCGCTTTACGAACAAAACTACTGGAAGAGAGAGGAAAAACTATTGAGGAAAAAAACAGGGTTTTTGAAAATCGAATTGGATTTTTAGAGGAAAGAATAAAGGCCATAGAAGATCGATTTAAAGGTCATGAGGAGAAATCCAGATTGCTTGAGGAGAATTTAAAAGGGGTAGATTTACGAGTAAAGGGATTGGGAGAAAATATAAAGGAAATTCAAGGAAAGGTTGACCAGGATATTTCAAAAAAACCTTCAGAGGCGAAGGGAACAACACATGGAAAGATAGAAGATATTTATAAAGAGGCCTATGAAACTTTTCAAAAAGGTGATTTTGAGATGGCACGTAAAAAATTTGAGGCCTTTTTAAAACAATATCCTAACACAGAACTTTCGGACAACGCCCAGTATTGGATCGGTGAAACTTATTACTTAAAAAAAGACTTTGAAAAGGCAATTCTGGAATATGAGAAGGTCATACTCAAATATCCAAATAGCGATAAGATTCCTGCTGCCCTTCTAAAACAGGGACTTGCCTTTTTGGAGCTTGGTGATAAAAAAAATGGAAGAAGTACTCTAAAACGTGTTATCCAAAATTATCCCCAATCTGAACAGGCTGAAATAGCCAAAAAGAGATTAGAGGTAATAAAATAAAGTTTCCCCTTTAGGCTACACCTTCTGCCGTAACTTTAGGCTCTCCTCCAGAAGAAGCCTCTTCTTCAGAATATCCTTCCACCCATAATTCTAAATTCTTATATTTTGGAAAACCTGTGCCAGCAGGAATTAGTCTTCCCATAATAACATTTTCCTTAAGACCTCTTAAATAGTCTATTTTCCCTGCAACTGCTGCTTGTGTTAGAACTTTAGTCGTCTCTTGGAAAGAGGCTGCAGATATAAAACTATCAGTGATAAGAGATGCTTTTGTGATTCCTAAAAAGAGGGGCTCTCCAACTGCTGGTTTCCCTCCAGCTTTTAAAACCCTCTCGTTTTCCTCTTCAAATACATACTTTTCTACCTGATCATCTACCAGGAAGCGAGTATCACCAACCTCCTTTACCTTTACACGTTTAAGCATCTGACGAACAATGACCTCAATATGTTTATCATTAATCTTTACACCTTGAAGTTTATAGACCTCTTGAATCTCATCAACAAGATACCTTGCCAAGGCTTTATCCCCTAAAACTCTTAAGATATCATGAGGATTAGTCGGACCATCCATTAATGGCTCTCCAGCCTTTACAAAATCTCCTTCATGAACACTAATATGTTTTCCTCGAGGGATTATATATTCCTTTGGTTCACCCACATCGGGCCTAATTATCACTTTTCTCTTTCCTTTAATATCTTTACCAAATTCAACAACCCCATCAATATCACTAATAAGGGCATATTCCTTTGGTTTTCGGGCTTCAAAAAGTTCAGCCACACGAGGAAGACCTCCAGTAATATCTTTTGTCTTTGTTGTCTCTCGGGGTATTTTTACAAGGATATCCCCAGCCATTACCTCATCGCCTTCAGCGACTAAAATATTGGCACCAACAGGGAGTAAGTATCTTGCCTGTGATGTAGAACCAGGCAGGTTCATTATCCTACCTTTTTCATCCTTAATAGATATTCTTGGTCTAAGATCAGGGTCCTTTGATTCGATAATTACCTTTCTTGATAGACCAGTAAACTCATCCACCTGTTCCTGCATGGTGATTCCTTCGATAATATCACCAAATTTAACTTTCCCAGAAACTTCTGTCAAAACAGGTATGGAGTATGGATCCCATTCTGCAAGCAATTCCCCTTCTTTGACCTTTTGACCATCTTTAACTTTTAATGTTGCTCCATAAATTACTGAATAACGTCTTCTTTCTCGGCCTGTATCATCCATAATAGCTATCTCACCGTTTCGGTTCATAACGACTAAGTTTCCTTCTCTATTTCTAACTGTCTTTAGATTTATAAATTTCACCTTTCCGTCAATTCCGCTTTCAAGGGTTGTCTGCTCTGCCCTTCGGCTTGCTGTCCCACCTATATGAAAGGTTCTCATTGTTAATTGGGTTCCTGGCTCTCCAATGGATTGAGCTGCAATAATTCCTATTGCTTCTCCAACATTAACCAGCCGACCACGTGCAAGATCCCTTCCATAGCATAGTGCACAAACTCCCCGTTTAGATTTACAAGTAAGAACAGATCTTATCCTTACTTTATCAATTCCTAAATCCTCTATTCGCTCTGCCAATTCTTCATTAATTTCTTGATTCCCTTTAACAATTACCTCTCCCGTATCTGGGTCTATTATATCCTCTAATGCTACTCTTCCGAGAATCCTCTCCCTCATAGATTCAATAATCTCTCCTCCCTCAACCAAATTGCTTACATCAATTCCATCCATTGTCCCACAATCATATTCCGTAATCACAACATCTTGAGCCACATCTACCAATCTCCTGGTTAAATAACCTGCATTAGCTGTTTTTAAGGCTGTATCAGCAAGTCCTTTTCTTGCACCATGTGTTGATATAAAATATTGTAACACCGTCAAACCTTCTCGAAAGTTAGCTGTAATGGGAGTTTCTATAATTTCTCCAGAGGGTTTAGCCATCAAACCCCGCATCCCTGCCAATTGTCTTACCTGCTGTGCACTTCCCCTTGCTCCAGAATCAGCCATCATAAATATTGGATTAAAGCTTTGAATCCTTTCCTTCTTCCCATCTGGTCCAATTACCTCTTCTGTTCCAAGTTCTTTTAGCATCTCATCAGCTATCTTTTCTGTCACTTGAGCCCATATATCAATAACTTTATTATATCTCTCACCATCTGTTATTAAACCTTCCGTATATTGATCCTGAACCTTTTCAATCTCTTTCTGTGCCTCTTCTAAAAGCTTTTGTTTATTAGGAGGAATCAACATATCATCAATCGCGATGGAAAGCCCAGATAGCGTAGCATAACGATATCCCAAATCTTTCAAACGATCTGATAATAGTACAGTTTTTTTCTCACCTCCAAAACGGTAGCAATAGTCAATTAGGTTTGCCAATTCACCTTTTTTCATAACTTTATTAATTAAATGGAATGGAATCTCTTCTGGAAGAATCTCTTTTAAAAGCACACGACCTACTGTTGTCTCTATTAATTCTCCATCCATCCTCACTTTTATCTTGGCATGAAGATCCACCTCATTAGCATCATAAGCCACTCTAACCTCATCAGGATTGGAAAAGACTTTACCTTCACCCTTTACATAAGGTCTCTCTCTTGTCATATAATAAATTCCCAAAACAATATCTTGGGTAGGAACAATGATGGGTTTCCCATTTGCAGGAGATAATATATTATTTGTAGACATCATCAGAATCCTTGCCTCAGCTTGTGCTTCAACTGATAGAGGTATATGCACAGCCATCTGGTCTCCATCAAAATCTGCATTAAATGCTGTGCAGACCAATGGATGAAGTTGGATGGCTTTTCCTTCGATGAGAACAGGTTCAAATGCCTGGATACCTAATCTATGAAGAGTCGGTGCCCGATTAAGCAGAACAGGATGCTCACGGATGACCTCATCTAAAGCATCCCATACTTCTGATTTCTCTTTCTCTATCATTTTCTTGGCACTTTTAATTGTGGTGACCAATCCCTTTTGCTCCAAACGATGGTAAATAAATGGTTTGAAGAGCTCAAGGGCCATCTTTTTAGGTAGACCACACTGATGCAATTTTAGTTCAGGGCCTACAACAATGACCGATCTTCCAGAATAGTCTACTCTCTTACCTAAAAGGTTCTGTCTGAATCGGCCCTGCTTTCCACGAAGCATGTCACTCAAAGATTTAAGTGGTTTTTTATTCGCCCCTAAAATGGTCCTCCCTCTCTTCCCATTATCAAAAAGGGCATCCACAGCCTCTTGTAGCATCCTTTTCTCATTACGAATTATGATATCTGGTGCATTGAGCTCCATCAATCTCTTGAGTCGATTATTTCGATTGATTACCCTTCGATAAAGGTCGTTTAGGTCTGAGGTAGCAAAACGACCACCATCCAGTGGCACTAATGGTCTAAGATCAGGTGGAAGAACAGGAATCACTTCCAATATCATCCATTCAGGTTTATTTCCCGACTCTAAGAAGGCTTCTATAATTTTCAATCGTTTTGCCAAGCGCCTCCTTTTGGCTTCTGAAGTCGTCTCCTTCATCTCTGCTCTTAATTTCTCAGAAAGTTCCTTTATATCTGTGGTTCTAAGAAGTTCGCGAATAGCCTCTGCACCTTGACCTATGATTGGTTCCTCCCCATATTTTTCTCTAACCTCTCGATACCTTTCCTCAGAAAGGATTTCACCCCTTTTTAAAGGAGTTCCTTTCCCATCAATCACGAGATACGATTCAAAATAAAGAACCCTTTCCAACTCTCTCAATGTAAGATCAGCGATAATACCTATCTTGCTCGGAATACTTTTCAGAAACCATATATGAGCTACTGGGGTAGCCAGCCTTATATGGCCCATCCTCTCCCGTCTTACTTTTGATTGGATAACCTCAACACCACATTTCTCACATACAATCCCACGATGCTTCATCCTTTTATACTTTCCGCAATTACATTCATAATCCTTAGTTGGTCCAAAAATCTTTGCGCAGAATAGCCCATCCTTTTCAGGTTTAAAAGTTCGATAATTTATTGTTTCTGGTTTTTTTACCTCTCCATGGGACCAAGACTCTATTTTCTCAGGTGAAGCTATGGATATCCTTATTGCATTAAAATTAATAGGATTCTTTCCTTTTTCAAAAAATGATAAATAATCTTCCAAGGCTTTCCTCCTTTTTATTAATTGATAGTTTAACTAAAACTCTTCCCTTTTATCTTCAATCAATTCAGTATCTAAGCATAGACTTTGAAGCTCCTTCACCAATACGTTAAAAGATTCTGGCAACCCTGGTTCAAAAGTATGCTCCCCTTTAACAATGGCCTCATAGACTCTTGTCCTTCCTCCAACATCGTCTGACTTAACTGTTAGAAACTCTTGTAAAGAATGTGCCGCTCCATATGCCTCCAAAGCCCATACTTCCATCTCTCCCAATCGCTGTCCACCAAACTGGGCCTTTCCTCCTAATGGTTGTTGGGTCACAAGTGAATATGGACCAATAGACCTGGCGTGAATCTTATCGTCAACCAGGTGATGCAATTTTAAAAGATACATATAACCCACAGTTACCTTATGATGGAAAGGTTCTCCTGTCCTTCCATCATATAGAATGGTTTGACCTGAAACAGGAAGTCCGGCCTTATTTAGATGGTCTTTAATCTCTTCCTCAGAAGCTCCATCAAAAACAGGAACAGCCATATAAATTCCATTTCCTAATCTTCGGGCAAGTTCGATAACCTCTTCATCTGTGGCTTGATCCAAATACTCATTGATTTCCTTTGAAGAATAAATCTCCTTTATCTTTCTTTTGAGTGCTTTTGGATTAAAATGTTTCTTTAAAAATTCTTCAACTTTCCAGCCAAGTCCCTTCGCTGCCCATCCTAAATGGGTTTCAAGTATCTGTCCTACATTCATTCGCGAAGGCACACCTAAAGGATTAAGTACAATATCTATTGGAGTCCCATCTTCCAAGAAAGGCATATCCTCTTCAGGAAGGATTCTTGAAATAATCCCTTTATTCCCATGCCGGCCTGACATCTTATCCCCAACAGAAAGCTTACGTTTCATGGCAATATAGACCTTTACCGTCTTAATTACCCCTGGAGCAAGTTCGTCTCCTCTCTTCAATTTAGCAAGTTTCTCTTGATAGACATTTTTTACCACACTAATCTGAAGTTCTGCCCGATCAAGAAATTTTCGCACTTCAGGAACGACCCTCTTCCCTTCTAAAACGTCAATCTCCTTAAGACGGTCAAAAGGAATAGCCATGAGGTGTTCTTCTTTAATCCTTTCTTTAGCTTCAAGATAAACTCGATTCTTCTTTTCGTCAGCAATCCTATTGGCTGCCCTCTTTCCAATGAGATATTTCCCTATCTTTTTTCTAACACTGTTTTGAATAATTCTGATTTCATCAGCTTGGTTTTTTAATAATCTTGCCCTTTCTTGATCTTCAATGGCCTTTGCCCTTTCGTCTTTTTCTTGCCCTTTTCTTGAAAAAACCTTAGCATCAATAACAATACCTTCAATCCCATGGGGGACCCTTAATGAAGTGTCACGCACATCTCCTGCCTTTTCTCCAAAAATAGCTCGCAGCAGTTTTTCTTCAGGTGAAAGTTGTGTTTCTCCTTTTGGGGTAACTTTCCCAACCAGAATGTCTCCAGGCTTTACCTCAGCTCCAATACGGATGATCCCACTTTCATCAAGATTTTTTAAGGCATCTTCTCCCACATTTGGTATATCAGCAGTAATCTCCTCTTTTCCTAATTTTGTATCACGGGCTACACATTCCAACTCCTCAATATGGATTGAAGTGTATGTATCTTCTTTTAATAATTTCTCACTGATTAGAATCGAATCTTCAAAATTATACCCTCCCCAAGACATGAAAGCTACAAGCACATTCTTTCCTAACGCGAGTTCACCCATATGGGTTGCAGGACCATCTGCAATTATTTCTCCTTTTTTTACACGGTCTCCTACACTTACGATAGGTCTTTGATTGATACAAGTATTCTGATTTGATCTTTTGTATTTCGTTAAAGTATAAATATCTACTCCTGGATCATTTTCATTTTGGCCATCCTCATCAACACGAATCACAATTCTTGAGGCATCCACATCTTCAACTACACCATCTCTCTTCGCCACTATTGTAACTCCTGAATCCCTCGCAACAATTGCTTCCATTCCTGTTCCTATTAGTGGAGCATCTGTTCTTAAAAGTGGAACTGCCTGTCTCTGCATATTAGAACCCATTAAGGCACGGTTTGCATCATCATTCTCAAGGAATGGTATCAGAGAAGTAGCTACACTGACTAATTGTTTTGGTGAAACGTCCATATATCTTACTTCTTCTGGCCTCACCATTACAAACTCTCCTGCCCTACGGGCAGAAACAAGAGGTGTCATGAATCGGCCTTCTCGATCCAACGGCACATTGGCTTGAGCAATTGCAGGTTTTTGACCATCGATCTCTTCTTCCTCATCCAAAGCAAAAAGGTAGCGAATGTTCTGAGTAACCCTTCCATTTATCACTTCCCTATATGGAGTTTCTATGAATCCATATTCATTCACTCTTGCATATGTACTGAGCGAAGTAATTAGACCTATATTTGGACCTTCAGGTGTCTCGATAGGACAAATTCTCCCATAATGAGTTGGGTGCACGTCTCTTACCTCAAATCCTGCTCTCTCTCTCGTTAATCCTCCTGGTCCTAAAGCGGAAAGACGTCTTTTGTGTGTAATTTCAGAGAGTGGATTAGTCTGGTCCATAAATTGTGAAAGTTGACTTGAACCAAAAAACTCCTTAATCACAGCAGAAAGAGGCTTTGAATTTATAAGATCATGAGGCATCAATGTCTCGACATCTTGAAGACTCATCCTCTCCTTAATCGCCCTTTCTATTCTTACGAGTCCAATATGATATTGGTTTTCTAATAATTCCCCAACTGTCCTAACTCTTCGGTTACCTAAGTGATCTATATCATCTACTGAACCTTGACCATCTTTTAATCTAATCAAATACCTAACGACTTCTAAAATATCTCTTCTTCTGAGGGTCGTCTTCTCATCTTGAAGTATTTCTCGAACCTTCTCGGAAACATTTTCTGTGATGGTTCCATCTTTTAATGATGGCATCATCCCAAGAGGATATAGTATTTTTGAAATCCTCTGAACTTCTTCTGTCATTTCTGGAGTCGCAATAGCTTCATCGAAATCAAGCCATCCATCCAGAATACGATCTACAAGCTCTTTTCCTCCAACATAGGTTGCTCCAGCTGATAATGCCTCCTTCTTAAACTTTTCCGTAAACACCAGAACTTTTGGTGGATTATTCTTTAAACCAAGTTTGTGATTTAATTTCATCCTCCCAACCTTCGAGAGGTCATAACGCTCTGGATTAAAAAAGAGGTTATAAAAGAGATTGATTGCTGTTTCCATTGTGGGTGGATCCCCTGGCCGTAGTCTTTTATAGATATCGATTATGGCTCTTTCAGACTCTTTTTCACGGATTGACTTGCCAGGTTCATTCAATGGTAGTTTTTCCCTCTCCTCACGAGTCAGGCCAATCTTATCCATCACTAATGTATCCCTAAGTGAAGAGCTGACATTAATATTATCTATAAATAAAATTTCGAACTCCTCGATCTTTTTCTCTTTTATCTCGTTAATCAATTTTTCAGTTATTTCCTCATTACTCTCGGCAATCACCTCACCAGTTTCTGGATCAATTATATCCCTTGCCAAATATTTACCGATTAAATCATCGGACTCAATTGAAATAGTGTTGATCTTTGCTAATTCTAATTTCCGAAAAGATTCTTCAGTTATCCTGCGATGTTTTTTCACAATAACCTTATGTGTTTCAGGATCTACAATATCAGAGGTTGCTTTTTGTCCTATCAGTACATCCTTTGAGACTTCCTTAAGAAATTTCCCTTTTCTAAAAAATATCTTCTCTCTACGATAAAAATAGTCTAAAAGCTCCTGACCAGTATATTTTAGAGCACGAAGTAAAACAGTTACAGGAATCTTTCGACGTCTGTCAATCCTTACATATAGAAGGTCTTTTTGATCAAATTCAAAATCGATCCATGAACCTCTGTATGGAATAATTCGGGCATAATAAAATATCTTTCCTCCTGCGTGAGGCTTTACCTGATCCTGATCAAAAAAGACACCCGGAGAACGATGAAGTTGACTTACAATTACCCGTTCTGTTCCATTTATGATAAATGTTCCATTCTCTGTCATCAAAGGGATTTCGCCAAAATAGACCTCCTGTTCTTTTACAGCTTTAATACTTCGAGTCTTTGTCTCTTCATCAACATCCCAAACAACCAAACGAACCGTCACTTTGATAGGAGCAGCATAAGTCATTCCCCGAAGCAAACATTCTTCAACATCATATTTAGGCTCACTAAGACGATAGTTTACAAATTCCAGTGAAGCAGTATCGTAAAAATCCTTGATTGGAAAAACCGTTTTAAAGACTGCTTGAAGACCAATATTTTCTCTTTTATCAGGATCTACATCTGCTTGCAAAAATTTTTCGTAAGACTTTTTCTGTATTTCTATGAGATTAGATATTTCTAAGACCTCTTTAATCTTTGAAAAATTCTTACGATATCTTCGATATATTGGGACTACAGTAGCCATAATTATTCCTCTCCTTTAAATAAAAAGTCTCCTCCCTTTTGGACAAATCTTTGTCCTTTGAGAAGAGACAAAAGCTCTTATTTTAAAAAATGTTAACTTTTTTCTATTTGATTTCGACTGTCCCACCAGCCTCTTCAAGTTTTTTCTTAATGTTAGCCGCCTCTTCTTTGGAGACTCCTTCTTTCACAGGTTTAGGAACACCTTCTACAAGATCTTTAGCCTCTTTTAAGCCCAAACCTGTTATTTCTCTAACTACTTTAATTACTTGAATCTTTTTGTCTCCAAAGCCTGTAAGGATAACATCAAATTCGGTCTTCTCTTCGGCCGGTGCTGCTTCAGCTCCAGGAACTGCTCCAGCTGTTGGCATTGGAGCTACAGCCATAGGTGCGGCTGCTTTTACGCCAAACTTCTCTTCAAATCCTTTAGTCAAGTCTCGCAATTGAAAAAGATTCAATTTCCCAATATCTTCAAGAATCTTCTGCACTGTTTCATCCATTTTTAAATATCCTCCTATCATTTTATTTTGTTTAATTTATATTTTTGCCCCCTTAGTTACTTCCTTCGGGTACTTGTTTTTCGAGTTGATCAATTCGTGCATGAAGAACGGATAAGAACTCTTGAAATGAACTAATCATAACTCCTAATAAAAGAGCTGCTGGCATTTGAATAGCACCTAATAGTTGGGCAAGCATGTTTTCCCTTGATGGCATTGTAGCCAAACTCTTGACCTCATCAGGAGAGATTACTTTTCCCTGAACAAGACCAGCTTTAATCTCTAAATTTGGTTGATTCTTAACAAAATCTGATAAAATCTTTGCAAGGGGTACAGGATCTCCATAGGATATAGCAATGGCAGTAGGCCCATCAATATAATCATTTAATTTTTCTAACTCTGTACCCTTAGAAGCTATTTTCATCAATGTATTCTTAATCACGTGATATGACATCTTTTCTTCTCTCAGACGTCTTCTAAGATTATTGATCTGTTCTACGTTTAGGCCCCGATAATTAGTCACTACAGCAGCCTGAAATCCTTCGATCCATTTCTGAAGTTCTAAAACGGTTTGCTCTTTTTCCCTACGATTCAATTCTCTATTACCTCCTCATCAATAATTCTATTTAGGCCTTAAGGAAATTTCTTACATAAAGGGGATCAATTTTTATCCCGGGACCCATAGTGGTAGATAATGCAATGCTTCTTAAATAAACACCCTTACTCGTTGGTGGTTTAGCGCGGAGTATTGCCTCTAAAAATGTCTTAATATTCTCCAGTAATCGCTCAAACCCAAAAGAGACCTTTCCAATAGAGGCATGAACAATTCCCGCCTTTTCCACTTTAAACTCTACCTTACCAGCTTTAATCTCTTTTATAGCCTTCTCAAGATCGAAGGTCACTGTTCCTACTTTAGGATTAGGCATCAATCCACGAGGTCCAAGGATTTTTCCTAATTTACTGACCATACCCATCATGTCAGGTGTAGCAATGGCCTTGTCAAACTCCAACCATCCTTTGGAAATCTTTTCAACCAAGTCTTCTGCTCCTACATAATCTGCTCCAGCTTCTAAGGCCTCTTTCTCCTTTTGACCTTTTGCAAATACGAGAACCCTCACCTTTTTGCCAGTTCCATTTGGAAGAACTACTGTCCCTCGAACCATTTGATCCGCCTTTTTCGGATCAACACCTAAACGAACGGCAATATCCACAGATTCATCAAACTTAGCATAATGTGTTTCAAGGAGTAGTTTAATTCCTTCTTCAAGTTCATATCTTTTGTTACGATCAACCTTACTTCTTGCTTCTAAATATTTTTTCCCTCTATCTCCCATAGTCCTTTCACCTAATCATATAATCTCCAACCCCATGCTTTTGGCTGTACCTTCTATAGTCCGTATTGCCGCTTCCATATCCATTGCATTGAGGTCTTTAAACTTTATCTGTGCAATTTCTCTTATTTGATCTTTAGTAACCTTTCCTACCTTTGTTCTATTGGGTTCTCCAGAACCCTTCACGATCTTTGCTGCTTTCTTCAAAAGAACTGAAGCAGGAGGAGTTTTAGTAATAAAACTAAAAGAACGATCAGAATAAATAGTAACCACCACTGGTATAATCATACCTTCCTGGCCTTGGGTTCGAGCATTAAATGCCTTGCAAAATTCCATAATATTTACTCCATGTTGTCCTAAGGCAGGACCCACTGGAGGAGATGGATTAGCTTGACCTGCAGGAATTTGAAGCTTTACCATTGCAACTACTTTTTTAGCCATTTTTCTACCTCAGCTCAATATTTTTAGTTTTTTTCTACCTGAATAAAATCAAGTTCAACAGGTGTTGCCCTTCCAAAAATTGAAACTAATACCTTTAATTTCCTTTTTTCAGGTTTAATCTCTTCTATCGTCCCAACAAAATTTACAAATGGACCATCAATCACCCTCACACTATCCCCCACATTGAATGAGACTTTTGGTTTTGCCTTTGAAACTCCCTCCCTCATTTGAGATATAATCTCCTCAACTTCTTTTTCAGAAATCGGGATAGGTTTTGTCCCATCTCCAGCAAAACCTGTAATCTTTGGTGTTCCTTTCACAATATGCCACGTCTCTTCATTCAATTCCATTTTTACTAAGATATATCCAGGGAAAATCTTTCTCTGAGAAGTTTTTCTTTTACCTTTTACCAACTCTACGACTGTTTCTGTGGGAACTAAAATTTCTGAAAAATATTTTTCTTTACCCAGGTTTTTTATCCTTTCCTCCAGGTTCTGTTTAGCCCTGTTTTCAAATCCTGAATAAGTATGAATAACATACCATTGATGAGCCATAGTTTATTCCCTTTTAAATAATCCTTTTTAAATAATTCAACTTGCAGCTTTCCTCAAAAGGACCTTGATCAAATTTGAAAGACCTGAATCAACAATTCCTAAAAAAACAGCAATAATAAATACTGCTATAATTACAACTAAGGTCCCTGATAGAGTATCTTTCTTTGATGGCCAAGTAACCTTTTTTAGTTCAGTTTTAACTTCAATCAAAAATTGTTTTGTAATCTTAAATTTTTCTTTAATAAAAGACATTACCTTCTCGCCTACTTTTTTCTTTCCCTCCAATCCAATGCATTTAGTTACAAATAATGACAGGTCCTGTAATCTGCCACATTTATGGCAGGCCAGGAGGGATTCGAACCCCCATCACCCGGATTTGGAGTCCGGTGCTCTATCCGTTAGAGCTACTGGCCTTTCCATCTGGATTGATTTTTGATGATATATGATTGTAGGTTTCATAATTTTGAAATTTCTTCTATCAATATTCTATTTATTTTGTTTCCCTATGAACCGTATGCTTTTGGCAAAAAGGACAGTATTTCCTTAATTCTAACTTATCAGGAGTAGTCTTTTTATTTTTTGTTGTAGAATAGTTTCTTCTTTTACATTCTGAACAGGCCAATGATATAATACTTCTCATTTCTATTCCCTCATTAGAAAAATTTCTTTCCGATCATTCTATGACATCGCTGATGACACCAGCCCCTACTGTCCTTCCACCCTCTCGAATTGCAAACCTCAACTCCTTCTCCATCGCTATAGGCGTAATCAACTCAACAGTCAACTGAACATTATCCCCA
>Ga0315298_1007160_pt1 | contig 14845 bp, 13 predicted proteins | sample WHS_1_MG_FD_203077 | JGI IMG/M metagenome (GOLD analysis project Ga0315298, IMG submission 203077) | Extremophilic microbial mat communities from Washburn Hot Springs, YNP, Wyoming, USA - WHS_1_MG | ecosystem: Environmental > Aquatic > Thermal springs > Hot (42-90C) | place: USA: Wyoming... | reverse complement strand
ATGCTCCAGCTTCTCCGAGTGCCATGACCCGAAAATTCTACATCACGACCCCGATCTATTACGTGAACGGCGCGCCCCATATCGGCCACGCCTACACCTCGGTCGCCGCCGACGTGCTCGCGCGCTTCAAGCGGCTCGACGGGTTCGACGTGCATTTCCTCACCGGCACCGACGAGCATGGCCAGAAGGTCGAGGCCACCGCCCGCGCGAACAACATCGCCCCGCAAGAGTTCACCGACCGCATCGCCGGCGAGTTCCGCGCCATGGCGCAGGCGATGAACATCTCGAACGACGATTTCATCCGCACCACCGAGCCCCGCCACATCCGCTCCTGCCAGGCGATCTGGCAGGCGATCGAGCGGGCAGGGGCCATCGAGCTCGGCCATTACGAGGGCTGGTACGCCGTCCGCGACGAGGCCTTCTACGATGAAAGCGAGCTCGTCACCGGCGCGGACGGCATCAAGCGCTCGCCCTTCGGCGCGCCGGTCGAGTGGGTGCGCGAACCCTCGTATTTCTTCAAACTCAGCACGTTCCAGGATCGTCTTCTGAAACTGTATGAAGACAATCCGGAGTTCATCCAGCCCGCTTCCAGCCGCAACGAGGTGCTCTCCTTCGTCCGCTCCGGCCTGCGCGACATCTCGATCAGCCGCACCAGCTTCAAATGGGGCATTCCGGTGCCCGGCGCGCCCGATCACGTCATGTATGTCTGGATCGACGCGCTGACCAACTATCTCACCGCCTGCGGCTATCCGGACATGGACGCGCCGCTGATGAAATACTGGCCGGCGGACCTGCATCTGGTCGGCAAGGAAATCACCCGCTTCCACGCCGTCTACTGGCCGGCGATGCTGATGGCCGCCGGCCTGCCGGTTCCCCGCCGCATCTTCGCCAATGGCTGGTGGACGATCGAGGGCGAGAAGATGAGCAAGTCGCTCAACAACGCCCTGGCCGTCGAGCCGCTGATCGCGGAATTCGGGCTCGACCAGCTGCGCTTCTGCCTGCTGCGCGAAATGCCCTTCGGCAACGACGGCAATTTCTCCCGCCGTTCGGTCATCACGCGGATCAATGTCGAGCTCGCCAACGATCTCGGCAACCTCGCCCAGCGCACGCTCTCCTTCATCGCCAAGAACGCTGGCGGCGTGGTGCCCGAAGCGGGTCCCGCCGCCGAGGCCGATCACGCGCTGCGCGCCATCGCCGACGGCCTGCCGGACCGCATGCGCGATGCGATGGATCGCCTGGCCTATCAGGAGGCGATCGAGGAGGTCTGGAAACTCGTTCGCGCCGCCAACGCCTATATCGACCACCAGGCTCCCTGGGCCTTGCGCAAGACCGACCCGCAGCGGATGCTGACTGTGCTGCGGACCCTCTGCGAGGCGCTGCGCGTCGTCGGCATCCTGCTGCAGCCCTTCATGCCGGAAGCCATGGCGAAACTGCTGGACCAGCTTGCCCTTCCGGCGGATCGGCGGGGTTTCGCGTCACTCGCCACCCCGCTCGACGCCGGCGCCGTTCTGCCGCCGCCGTCCGGCTTGTTCCCCCGGATCGTCGAACCCGCTTCCTGAATCACGCAGCAATCGGATCGCGAACCTCGAACAGGGCATAATTCGCGATCCGGGCCAGGCCGGGCGGAGCTATTCCCGCTCGCGCGAGATCCAGCCCCGGATTTCGGCGGCGAGCCTGCCGTGCCGCACGCCAAGGCGGCCGGCGAACAGATCCACACTGCCGCAGCGCAGCGTAACGTCCGAGCCGCGCGGCGCATTGATCGGGATGATGTCGCCAACGCGCAGGTCCATCACCGCCCCCAACTTCATCGTCTGTTCGTCGAGCACGGCCTCGAGTTCGATATCCGTGTGCCAGAGTTCCTCGGCGAGATGGCTTTCCCAGATGGAGTCGCGGCCGAACTTCTCGCCCATGAACTGTTGCAGCAGCAGTTCGCGCACCGGTTCCAGCGTCGCGAAGGGCAGGATGATGTCGATCATGCAGTTGCGCCCTGCCGAGTGCAGGCTGAGCCGCGCGGTCAGCGCCACGCCCGAATTCCGTCCGATCGTCGCGAATCGCGGATCGGTCTCGGTGCGCTCGAAATCGAACGTCACGTCGCAGATCGGCGCGAAGCTGTTTCTAAGATCGTGCAGCACCACCCGGATCAGCCGCTCGGTCAGGTTGCGGCTGATGGAGGTCACCGGCTTGGGCAGTTGTCCGGTCGCGGCGGCAACCCGACGGCCGCCGAGCAGGATCTCGGTCAGGTTGCTCACCGTCATGGCGTCGACATGGATCAGCCCGAGATTGTCCCACTCCCGCGCGCGGAACACGCCCAGCAGCGCCATCGGCGCGATCTCGGCAAAGCTGTCTGCCAACCGCCGCGAGGCCAGCCGCGTCAGCCGGACTTCCACATTGTCCTGAAACAGGTTGCGCAGCGAGCCGGCCAGGATTCGCGACAGCCGCTCGAAGACGACTTCCGCCATCGGCAGCCGCTCATAGCTGTCCGCCCGGCCATAAAGCAGCCGGCTGGCTTCCTGCTCCGCTTCCGGCTCCGGTTGCAGAGCGTCGTCCTCAAGAGCGCCCCCGCCCGAGAGAATCGAGTCGATCTCTTCCTGCGCGAGTTGTGTCGCGCTGTCGGTCCTGTTCGTTCGAGCCTGCCCGCTCATCCGCTCCTCTACTCCCGCCGGGCCATGCGACTGGCCCGCTCCTCGATCCGCCGACACCATGCCCCAACCGGGTTAACAAAGAATTGAGAACGCAATCGAAACGCAGCCGACACCGAACGTCGTCGATCCGTTACACGCCGGCGTCATTCTGTCGCGATGCGGGCGGCGTCGGATCATCGCAGCGAGCGGGCCGGACTTCTGGCGGGCATCGGGCTGGTTTTCGCGGCGTCGCTCGCGGCACGCCTGCACGGGCTCGGGGCCAAGCCGCTCTGGCTGGATGAGGTCATCACCTTCACCCGCGCCGGACGGCCGCTGCACGGCCTCGTGCTCGATTCGCTGCGCAACCACCATCTGCCGGGCTTTTTCGTGATCGAGCGCGCCGCGCTGCTGCTCGCGCCGAAGGCCGCGCAGGTGGCGGCGTTGCGCCTTGTCCCGGCACTCGCCGGGGCCGCCTGCGCGGCGCTGGTCTTTGCCATCGCCTGGTCGGCCGGCGGACGGAGCGGCGCCTGGCTTGCCGGCCTGCTGATGGCCTTCGCGCCGCTGCAGGTCGCATTCGGCCAGGAAGCCCGGTCCTACACGCTGATGATGGCGCCCCTGCTGCTGGCGCTGCACGGTCTGCTCGGCCTCGTGCGCGCCCCCGATGCGCCCTGCCGCCGCCCCTGGCTGAATTTCGGTCTCGGCACCGCGGGCGCGCTGCTGGTGCTCCCGGATGCGCTTCCCTGGCTGGCGGCGGCGACGCTCGCGATACTCGCCGCCGCCCTGCCGCGGAGCCGCGACCGCATCGGGCTTCTCCGCCGCTGGTTCGCGCTGAATGCCGCCCTCCTGTTGCTGGTGGCGCCGGCCTATGCCTTGTTGCTGCTGGTGCCGCCCCAGGGTCCGATGGCAGGGTTCGCCTGGATTCCGCCGCCTTCCGCATCGTTCCTGTGGGCCGACGCCGCCAGTCTCTATTTCATGCGCGACGCGACGATGGTGACGATGCGGCTGCTGCCCCCCGTCCTGCCCGGGCTCGCCGCCGCAATGGCGCTACTCGCCATCCTCGGTCTCTGGCGCCTCCGGCGCGCCCGCGCCGAGGCACTGGTGCTGCTGATCGTCTGGCTTGGCCTGCCGATCGCCCTCGGCGTCGTCTCGCTCGTCCACCCGGTGATGCTGCCGCGCTACCTGCTCTGGAGCGCGCCGCCCTTCTTCGTTCTCGCCGGCCTCGGCATCGAAGCCCTGCCGCCACCTGCGAGGCTGGCGGCGCTGCCGGCCGCCGCCGCCGTGCTGCTGTTCAATCTCGCGCCCTACTACCATGCCGAAACCAAGCCCCGCTGGGATCTGGCGGCGGCCCGGCTCGCCGCGCGCGCCACGGCGGGCGACGTCATCCTGGCAAGCGACGGTGCGGCTTGGGCCATGCTCGGCCATTACGATCCCGCCCTCGCGCCGCTCGTCACCCAGCGCCGCGCGCGCGCCGCGGCGGCGCTGGCCGAGGGACGTCCGGTCTTCGCGATCTACGGGCCGGCGGGGCAGGGGGCGCAACCCTCGCCCGCCGCCTTTGCGGCGATGGCCGCAAGTCTCGGCCCGCTTTCACCGCCCCGGCGCGCCGGCACCGAAATCGTCATCCGCCGGATCAGCCCGCCGCCCGCCGCGCGCATCGCCTGTTCGTCGGGCGCCATCTGCCGCTGATCCGAAGTCAGACGCCGGCGAGTTCCGGCGCAATCCGGCGGCGCAGCCCGAATGCCAGCACGATCGAGATCACGAACAGCACGACACCCACGGCAAGTTCAACATCCCGCCCCACACGTCCGCCCGCGCCGATCAGGGCGAAGATCACGGTCTGCGGCACGAAGCCCAGCGCCGATCCGGCGAGGAACGGAAATACTTTCACGCTGGAGACGCCGGCGAGCAGGTTCAGCGCGAGATTGCTGCCCAGCGGCATCAGGCGCAGCGTGAGCGTGGCGGTGAACGGGCGCGCCGCGAGAGCGCGGTCGATCCGGGCCGCCCGATGGCCGAGCCGGGAACGCACGAAGGCTCGGCCGACCAGCCGCGCCCAGAGCAGATCGGCGGCGCAGCCGGCCAGCTGGGATGCAAGCGCCAGCGCCGTGCCCGGAATCACGCCCCAGGCGAAGCCCGCCGCAAAGCCGATCACCTGCCTCGGCATCCCGACCGCGCAGGCCAGCGCCCCCAGCGCGCCGAGTGCCAGCGCGTCACGCCAGCCGTGGCCGGGATGCGGCGCGAACAGCGCGCCGAACGGATGCAGGTGCAGCACCAGCGCCGCGCCCAGCAGCCCTCCCGCCAGCAGCGCCGGCCGGGCGAGGCGGATCACCGAGCCACCTCCAGCGAGGCCGGCGACCCGGCATCGGCCGCGCTTGCGCCCAGAACCGGCCGGCAGGCCCGCCGCTGCAACCAGGCCACGCCCGCGAGGTCGACGATCCCGACACGCAACCGGTCCCATGTCCCGTAATGCGACCGCCCGGCCACGCGCGGGCGGTGGGCAACGGGGTGCAGCACCGTCCGCCCGCCGATGCTCGCGAACAGCGCCGGCAGAAACCGGTGCATGTGGTCGAAGCGCGGCAGTCCGAGAAAGACCGAGCGCCGGAACAGCTTCAGCCCGCAGCCGCTATCGGGCACGCCGTCGTGCAGCACCCGCGCCCTGACGCCGTTGGCGATCCGCGAGGCGATCCGCTTCATCGCGCTGTCCTTGCGCCGGACGCGGCGCCCCGCCACCAGCACCGGCTCATCGGGCCGCTCTTCCTGCCAGGCGCGCTGGAGCATGTCCGGAATGTCGGCCGGATCGTTCTGCCCGTCGCCATCAATCGTGGCGATCCACACCGCGTTCGCGGCGGTCACGCCGGTGAGTATTGCCGCGCTCTGACCGAAACTCCCCGTGTGGCGCAGGACGCGAATCTCCGGCCTTTCCTTCGCCAGTGCCGCGAGCACCGCTTGGCTGTCATCGGTGCTGCCGTCGTCGACGAAGATGATCTCGTGATCGATCCCGGCCAGCGCCGTGCCGAATTCGGCCACGAGCGGCGGAATGTTCGGCGCCTCGTCGCGGACGGGGACGACGACGGCAAGCAGATGCGACGGCGGTGGTTCCATGGTCGGAGTCCCGGACAGGGTTGACGCGGGTCGATCCTGATCCGGAAATGTGAGCCCGATCTGACAAACGCGGGGTCGCGATTTTCAAATTGTATCCTGGTCCGCGCGCCATCGCGGGCATTACGCCACGCAATAAGGTTCCATAATATTTCTTCTGCGACATTCAGACCAGCGCCGAGACAAGCCAGGGACAGCGACCGGCGCCGCCGTCCCTGGCTGAACTCCTGTTACAGCGCCCCTGTCACGGTGGACAATGCGCCGGTGACCGGCGCAAGCGGACTCGTGCTGCCCCCTGTCGCGCCGGACAACGTGCCCGTAACCGTCGATACCGTCGTGGTCACCGGCGCCAGTGGGCTCGAACCGCCCGCCGCGCCTAACAGCGTGCCCGTGATGGTCGATACCGTGCTGGTGACCGGCGCCAGCGGATTGCCTGTTCCGGTCGGCAGCGTTCCGATCGGCAGCGTTCCGGTCGACCCTGTCGGCAACGTGCCGGTCGCCGTGTCGAGAATGGTGCCGGCCGAGCCGGTCAGGTTTGTGAGCGTCTGGGTCAGCGTCGCCCCGCCCGGATTGCTCGTGCCGCCAATCGCGTTGCCCGCCGTCACCAGCGCCCCCTTCAGCGTGCCACCCAGCACGGGCACGCTGCCAGTGCTGTTTGCCACCGTGTTGACCACGCCGCCGACATTGCTGCCGACGCTCTTGTTCGACGTCGCCAGAAGCGTCGAAACCACCGGCAGCGTCGAGGTGCTGAGCGATCCGGCCTTGAGCTGGACTACCTGGCCGTTCGACAGCACACCAACCTGGATCGGGGAATTCGCCTGTGGCGTCGTGCTCAGCACATTGGCGCTGATTAGCGGCTTGACGCTGGACGAGCTCGTCGAGGTGTTCAGGACCGAAACCTTGGCGAGCGCATTGGTGACAGGGCTGAGGAAGCTTGTGACGCCCGCCGCACCTGCCGCACCGGTTGCACCCGTAGCACCCGTAGCGCCCGTAGCGCCCGTAGCACCAGTTGCGCCCGTAGCACCAGTTGCTCCGGTCGCACCCGTGGCGCCCGCCGAGCCCGTCGCCCCCGCCGAGCCCGCCGCCCCCGTCGAGCTACCCGTCGAGCCACCCGCCGTGCTTCCGCCCGCCGTGCCTCCCCCGCTGGATTTCGCTCCGGATGAACCTCCTCCGGTAACCGCGCCGGACACAGGGGTCACCGAAGGGCTGGAGCCGCATCCGGCGAGCGCCAGAACCGAACCCAAACCCAGGACATACAGTGTCGTGGCCAACACTTTCTTACGGAACGCCTTTGACATGAAAGCTCCACCTGCAAGTTGCAATGATTGTTTTCGTCCGCTCAACCCGGGGGAAATCCGAGGGTGAATGGCGATGGCAGTAACCTTTCATTAACATTGTAACGAAATACGATGTATTAATATTTTTTTAGATCGTAATGTCTAAATCTTTATTCAAAATGAATCCGAATCGATCCGCCCCGCCGCCTCGGCACCTTCTCTCTCCCGGGATGCCGATCCAAATGGCTGTCTGCCGAACGCCAGAGAGCCAATTGACGGTGTCTCGCCCCTCGAAAGACCGTGCGCGAAGAAATGGTTGCTCAAGTCAACAATTCATGGCATTATTAATTATGGATAACGCAATGGATGGCGTCCGCGCGTTCAACCGTTTCTTCACCCGTTTCGTCGGCGCGCTCGACACCCGGTTCCTCGGCACCGAACTCACCCTCGGCGAAGCCCGGCTGCTCTATGAAATCGCCCAGGCGGAAGCGCCGCTGGCCGCCGACCTGCGCGCGGCCCTCGGCGTCAACGCCGGCCATGTCAGCCGCGTGCTGCGCCGCTTCGAGGAGCGCGGCTGGATCACCCGCAGCCCGGCCGCCGGCGATGCCCGGCGCCGGCCAATCGCGCTCACGCCCGCGGGGCGCGACGTCTTCGCCGATCTCGACAGCCGCCAGCGCAACGCCGTCGCCACCACGCTCGACAGCCTCGCCCCCGCCCAGCAGCGCGACCTGGTCGGCGCCCTCACCCTCGCCCGCATCCTGCTCGGCGACCCTTCGACCCGCCGCTTCGCCCTGCGCCCCTTCCGGCCCGGCGACATGGGGCAGATCGCCGCGCGGCAATCCCTCATCTATCGCGAGACCTATGGCTGGGGCCGGCAGATCGAGGTGATCGAGGGCGAGGTCACCTCCGCCTTCCTGCGCAACTTCAAGCCCGGGCGCGAACAGTGCTGGATCGCCGAGATGGAGGGCGTCATGGCCGGCTCGGTCTTCCTCACCGACGAGGGCGACGGTCTCAGCCGCCTGCGCCTGCTCTATGTCGAGCCCTTCGCCCGCCGCCTCGGCATCGGCAACGCCCTGGTCTCGGCCTGCGTCGGCTTCGCCCGCGAGACCGGCTACCGGCGGATGACGTTATGGACCCACACCGTGCTCGAAAGCGCTCGCCGCATCTACGCCGCGCACGGGTTCCGCATCGTCGATGTCCATACCCACGAGGAGTTCGACAAGCCGGTCCAGAGCGAAACCTGGGAGCTCGACCTCGCCGCCGGCTGACCCGCTCCGCCTCAGGAAGCCGCGCCGGCCCGCCGCATGCCCGGATACTCCGGCTCGACGACGAACGGATACGGCCCCGGCAGATCGCCCACGCTGTCGAGCATCGCCGTCAGCCCCTCCGGCTCGGTCCAGCGCAGCAGGAAAATGCCGCCCGGCTCCAGATGGAAATAGGCCCGCGCCTTCGGATCGAAGGTGATCTCGCTCTGGTGCCCCGCGGCGGCCGGCACGCTCAGCAGCATCGTGCCGCCATGCGCGGCATGGATCGCGCGGTGATGATGCCCCGAGAGAATGGCCGCGACGTTCCCATGCGCCGCCGCCCGCGCCAGCAGCGCCTCGGACGAGCGCAGCATGATGCTGTCCATCGCCGCCACCCCGGTGATGACCGGCGGATGATGCAGCCCGATCAGCACCTTGCGTCCCGCCGCCGCCTCCAGCGCCGCATCCAGAAACGCGAGCCGTTGCGGGCACAGCTCGCCATGCCCCGCCCCCGGCACCACGCTGTCGAGCATGATCAGCCGGAACGGGCCGATATCGGCGGAATACTGCACGAAGTCCGGATCCGCCGTCACCCCCGGCAAATGGCCCAGCGCCGCGCGGAACGCCTCGCGCCGGTCGTGGTTGCCGGGCACCACATAGACCGGGCATGGCAGCTTGCGGTCGAGCAGCCGGTTCAGCTCCTCATATTCGTCGTCCCGCCCGCAATCCACGAGATCGCCGGTGATGACGATCGCCTCCGGCGCCGGATCCAGCGTCGCCACCCGGCGCAGCACGCGCTCGGCCATCATGTTGGTCTCGACCACCCGGTTGGCCGGCCGGCCGACCGGGCGGACATGCAGGTCGGAAATATGGGCAATCAGCAAGAGTCACCTCGAAGAGTGGCAAGGGCCTCGTCGCGCAGCGACGGATCGCCAAGGATCAGCACGGTCCCGTCGGTCTCGGCGTCGAGCCGCAGCGCCCGGCCCGACCAGTCGCACATCGCCCCGCCCGCCGCCTCGACGATCGGCACCGACGCCGCCCAGTCCCACGGCTTGTGCCCGGCCTCGGCGATGATGTCGATCGCGCCGAGCGCCAGCAGTCCCGCGGCATAGGCATTGTCGCCCCACGACACCCGGCGGCAGGCCCGGCCGAGCCGGTCGAACGCCACGCGCTGCGCCGGCGCGAACCATTCCGGCCCGGTGCAGGAGAGTTCCGCCTCGCCCAGCGCCGCGCGCCGCCGGCAGCCCGGCACCCCGCCGAACGGGCCGTGGAACTCGATCTGCCCGCCAGCCGCCAGCCACCGCTCGCCGGTCATCGGCTGGTCGATCAGCCCGAGCACCGGCACGCCGTCCTCGACCAGGCCGATCAGCGTCACGAAACTCGCCCGCCCGGTGATGAATTCCCGCGTCCCGTCGATCGGGTCGATCACCCAGTTGAACCGCCCGCGCCGGTCGTCGCCGAATTCCTCGCCGATCACCCCGAACCCCGGCGTGTGCCGCGCCAGCGCCGCGCGCATCGCCGTCTCCGCCGCCCGGTCCGCCGCCGTCACCGGGCTCGCATCCGCCTTGTCGTCGGCACCCACGCCGGCGCGGAAATACGGGCGGATCGCCGCCCGCGCGGCCTCCGCCGCGGCCTTCGCCGCCTCGATCGCGCCCTCGGGGATCATCCGGCGGCCAGCACCCGCGGCGCCTCCCCGTCCCACCAGATCGAAACCCGGCTGCCCTGTGCCACAGCGCCAGCCTCCGCACTCGGCATCGCCGCCGCGAGACTGAAGCCGCCATCCACCTCGATGCGGATCGACGTCAGCGCGCCGAAGAAAACCCGCGAGGCGACCACCCCCTCCAGCAACGCCTCCGCCGCCCCCGGCGGGCCGAGCCGCACCGTCTCCGGCCGCAGCAGCACATGCACGTCCGACCCCGCCGCCAGCCCGCGCGCCCGCGCCGCGGGCACCGCCCGCCCGCACAGCTCGACCAGCCCGGCCTCGGCGTCCCGCACCCGGCCGCGCAGTTCCGCCGCGGCGCCGACGAACCGCGCGACGAAGATGTTCGCCGGCTCGCCATAGATCTCCGCCGGCGTCCCCGCCTGGGCGATCCGTCCCTCCTGCATCACCACCACCCGGTCGGAGATCGACAGCGCCTCCTCCTGGTCATGGGTGACGAACAGCGTCGTCACCCCGGTCTCCTGCTGGATGCGGCGGATCTCGTCGCGCAGTTGCACCCGCACCTTGGCGTCGAGCGCGGACAGCGGTTCGTCGAGCAGCAGCAGCGCCGGGCGGATCGCCAGCGCCCGCGCCAGCGCCACCCGCTGCTGCTGGCCGCCGGAAAGCTGGTGCGGATATTTCCGCGCGTGCTCGGCCAGCCCCACCAGCGCCAGCAGCTCCGCCGCCCGCGCCTGCTGCGCCGCCGGCGTCTCCCGCCGCACCTTCAGCCCGAAGCGGACATTCTCCTCCGCCGTCATGTTCGGGAACAGCGAATAGGCCTGGAACACCATGCCCATGTTGCGCCGCGCCGCCGGCAGGGCGGTGATGTCGCTCCCCGCCAGCACCACCCGCCCGCCATCCGGCCGCTCGAACCCGGCGACGATGCGCAGCAGCGTCGTCTTGCCGCAGCCCGAGGGCCCGAGCAGCGAGACGAACTCCCCCTGCCCCAGCGCGAGGTCGATGCCGTGCAGCACGGTCTTGCCACCATAGCGCTTTACCGCGCCGTCGATTTCCAGATGCGGCATCAGCGCGCCCCTCCGATCTGCACGCTGCGCCCGCCCCGGCCCGAGACCAGCACGCCGAGCATCGCCAGCCAGGTGATCAGGAAGCTCAGCAGCGTCAGCGCCGAGGCCTGCGTCGCCGAAGTCTGGCCGACATAGTTGATATAGACGGCGAACGTGTTGAACAGCAGGATGTTGGCGAAGGTGAACTCGCCCATCACGATGGCGATCGTCAGCAGCGCCGCGCCCAGCAGCGCCGTCGTCAGGTTCGGCACCACGACGCGAAAGATCAGCGTCCCCCAGCCGGCGCCGAGGCTCTGCGACGCCTCGGTCATGGTGCGCAGGTCGAGCACGCGCATGCCGAGATCGAGCGCGCGATAGGTATAGGGCAATGCGAGGATCACGTAGGGTATCACCAGATAATTGGGGGTGCCGACCAGCCAGTCCGGCCCCGTGTAGAGCGCCGTCATCCCGGCGACCAGCGCGATCGGCGGCACCACGAAGGGCAGCACCGAGATGAAATCGAACACCGGCCGCAGCCGCGGCACCCGCAGGTTCAGCCAGAACACCGCCGGCACCAGCACGATGAGCCCGAGCAGGATCGTCTCCACCGCCAGCCGCACCGAGAGGAACAGGCTCTGCCAGAGCTTCGGCTGGTGGAACAGCGCCACATAGGCGGCGAACCCGTAGCGCGAGCCGCCTTCCCACAGGCTGAACGCGCCGGTCGCGAGCAGCGGGACCAGGAAATACAGGCCGAGCAGCCCGAGCCAGGCCTCCGGCAGCAGCCGTCCGAGCACGCCCCTCATCGCCGCCCCCAGCGGCCGATCCGCCGCGCCGCCAGCGCATAGACGCCCATCACCGCGACCATCACCACGATCATCCCGAGCGCCAGCGCCGCCCCGGTCTGCTGCGAGATCATCACATTGCCCGACAGCACGTTGCTGATCTCCACCGGCACCAGCGCGACGATTCCCGAGGTCAGCGCATACGGCGTCGCATAGGCCGAGAAGGCGTTGCCGAACAGCAGGATGAACGCCGAGAGCAGCGAGGGGAGCAAAATCGGCAACCCGACATGCCGCCAGTAATCGAAGGCGGAGGCACCGAGATTCTCCGCCGCCTCCCGCCACTCCCGCCGCAGCGCCTCCAGCGCCGGGGTGAACACGATGATCATCAGCGGGATCTGGAAATAGGCATAGACCAGCACGAGGCCCGGCAACGAATACAGGCTGAACCCCATGCCGTAGAGATCGACCCCGACCGATTTCAGCCACACCGTGATGATGCCGAGGCTGCCCAGCGTCGCGATGAAGGCGAAGGCCAGCGGCACGCCGGCGAAATTCGCCGCCACCGCGCTGAAGCTCGTCACCAGCGAGCGCACGCCCCGCGGCATGCCCGGCCGCAGCACCAGGTAGGCGGCGATCCCGCCGGCGATCACGCCGACCAGCGCCGCCAGCGCCGACAGCACGAGCGAGTTGCGGAACGCGACCACCGTCTGCCCCTGCCCCAGCGCCGCGACATATTTCAGCGTCAGCCCGTGCTTGCCCGAGAACGCCTCCGCCAGCAGCATCAGCGTCGGCAGCACGAGGAAGGCGATCACGTAAACGACGAGCGGGCCGACGAAGGCGAGCGTCAGCCCGCCGCCCTCGCCGGCCTTGAACCGGAAACTCACGCCTTGACGAGCTTCGTCCAGTTGGCCGCCAGCAGCTGCTGCGCCTTCTTCGTCTGCGCGTCGTTGGCGAACACCGCCTCGCCATACGGCTTGGCCGGCGGCAGTTCCGCCATCAGCGATTTCGGAATGGCCCCCGCCTTCGCCATCGCCGAGAACCGCGCCGGATGGGCGAAGCCCTTGAGATAGAGAAGCTGCCCCTCGTCGGAATAGATGAACTCCTGCCACAGCTCGGCCGCCTTCGGGTGCGGCGCGAACTTGCTGATCGCCTGGCAGTAGAACGCGCCATACGGCGTCGCCCCCTCGGGAATGACCGTGTCGATCGGCGTCATCCCCTTCGCCTTCTTCGCCTGGGCGAGGTTCAGGTAATCCCAGTTGATCACCACCGGCGTCTGGCCAGAGACGAGGCTCGCCGCCGTCGCGGCCGAGGGGTTGAAATTGCCGCGCTTGGCGAGATCGGCGAAGAACTCGATGCCCGGCATGATGTTGTCGAGCGAGCCGCCATTGGCGAGTGCGGCCGCCACCACCGCGGCGAACGCCGCCCCGGCGCCGAGCGGGCTGCCGTTCAGCGCGACCATGCCCTTGAATTCCGGCTTCTTCAGATCGGCCCAGTCATGCGGCACCGCCTTCGAGACCGAGCGGTTGATGCCGAACGACACCAGGCCGAAATAGTCGCCGTACCACAGCCCGTTCGGGTCCTTCATCGAGGCCGGAATGCTGTCCCAGGTCGCGACCTTGTAGGGCCGGAACAGCCCTTCCTGCGCGCCGTTCAGCGCGAAGGCCGGCCCGACATCGACCACGTCCGGCCCGCGCGACTGGTGCTTGAGCGAGCGGATCGACTGCAATTCCTGCGCCGAGCTGTCATCCGGCGCCGCGTTGTGGATGGTGATCCCGTATTTCTTCTGGAACGTCGCGATGATCTCGCCGTAATTCGCCCAGTCCGGCGGCAGCGCGATGGTGTTGAGCTGCCCCTCGTGCTTCGCGGCGCTCACCAGCGCGGGCGATGCGGCGCGGCCCGCGGCGGGCAGCAGGCCCGCGCCGAGCCCGGCGCCGGCGAGTTTGAGGAATGTGCGGCGCGGCGATGAGATCAGGTCGGCCATGTCTTTCTTCCTTGCTTCCTTACGTCCTCGACCGGCCCGCGCCCAAGCGCGCTGCCGATGCGGCGGCGACCATATAACCCGAGGCGACGGCCCCGCCCATAATGTCCGGCCGCCGCGAGGGGCGGCCGGATGTGAAGGTTTCGTGAAACGAGAAGCGTCAGAACACGATACCGGCGGCGAGCACGCCCATCACCTGGTTGCGGTCGGTCCCGCTGTTGCCGAAACCACCGCCGACAGCCGGCGTGCCAAGATCGGTCAGGTGCAGCAAGCCCACCTCGCCGCGGACGAAGAAGTGCCCCTTGATCCAGGACGGGGTGACGCCGATGCCGAAGCCGGACGAGTTGGCGTTCAGATACCAGGCCTGCGGCCCGATATTCTTGTAGTAGAACACCATGCTGCCGAGCGACCAGGGCGACTTGCCGAACTGGTAATTGGTGATGACCTCGGCGCCGAAATTGCTGGTGAACTTGTTGAGTCCAAGCCGGCTGTTCGGCTTGGAATAGACATACTGCACCTCGGGCACCACGTTCAGGTTGCCGTGGGTGTAGGAATAGTAAGCGCCATACATGTCCGAATTTTCGTAGGCCGGATTGTAGGCGCTATAGCCATAGCCGGTGAAGCTGTTGGCATAGGCCGTGCTGGTCGAGCCATAGGCATGGGTGTTCGGCCCGGTAAAGCCGACATTCTGGGTGCCGTAGAAGGACAGCGCGTTGTTGCTGTCGAACGAATAGGTCACCAGCTCCTGGAACGTGTTGAACACCCCGGTATCGAAACCGTCGCCGAAGGTCAGCGTGGCCGACAGCTTGCCATAGGTGTAGCTCGCCTGCACGCCGCGGCTCGACGAGTTCTCGACGTAGTAGAGCGGCGAGTCGATCAGGTTGGCGTTCTTCCAGTCGGTCGAGGATTCCCAGCCTTCCGTCGAATACACCTGGCCGACCGAGATGTTGAAATTCGCCGTCGGCGCCCAGGTGACGTAGGCGGCATAGACCGGCCCGAGCGAGAAGGTATGGGCGTTCATCGCCTGAGGCTGCACGCCGAAATACAGCGAGTCGTCCGGCTTGACGTCGAGGGTGAACTGGATCGGACCGGAGGATTTCGTCACCGTCAGTTCGAGAACCCGCGCCTCGGCCCCGGCGGACTTCTG
>Ga0315298_1007159_pt1 | contig 14851 bp, 17 predicted proteins | sample WHS_1_MG_FD_203077 | JGI IMG/M metagenome (GOLD analysis project Ga0315298, IMG submission 203077) | Extremophilic microbial mat communities from Washburn Hot Springs, YNP, Wyoming, USA - WHS_1_MG | ecosystem: Environmental > Aquatic > Thermal springs > Hot (42-90C) | place: USA: Wyoming... | reverse complement strand
ATAAGTTTCGACCTTTAACCTTAATTTTAGAGCGCCTCCTACCTTCTTTCCAAACATTCTTTACCTTCTTAAAAGCCTCAACCTTGCTTATGTAGAAGTGTTCAGTATCATTGTAGCCAAGAGAATAGAGCACTTGATATTCGTACTCTGGAGGCTGAGGCTGAGGCTGCTGGGGCTGGGGTTGAGATGATGGTGGTAGTATGTTTCTTTTTTTGGTTGTAGGCTGCGGTGTAGTAGCTGGTGTCGAAGGTATTGAGGGCTGAGCTTCTGAAACCTCCGGAGTCTGGACCGGAGTTTCAGAGGGAACCGAAGGAATTTCTTCAGAAATTTCTTCGGTTTCTGCTGGCTGCTCCTCTTCTTTTGCTGCCTTTTTACCGCAACCACCACAACCCGAAAATGCTACCAAAAACACTACCACCACTCCTGCTAAAAACACTCTCCATCTCATCATCGTACCACCTCCTGTTTCTCTTTCCACTCTTGCCAAAACTTATTTTTTAAAGAACAAGTAAAAAATAATATATAAAAATTTTATTTTTTTCAAGTGTTGGAAAATAAAAAATATTTTTTATTCTTGTATTCCGCCATTTACATCTATACAAAATTCTTGATTACAAGATTCACCATTTGGTCTTTGAGCATTTTGGGGGGTAATATATGTCTTATAATAATATGTCTTATTGGTCATTGGATTTTGGTCGCACTCACAATCATTGCTATTGCAAGAAGAAGAATCAGGACAACAATCGGAACAAGAAGAACCGCGACACTCAGCAGAACAACTTTCAAAAATTTTCACTTGGCTTGAAGGACTATTATTTTTTAAATAAAAACGTCCCCTCTCTCCTCCTGTGTCAACAGCATAAGCAACCCTTAAAGCCCTTTCTTGAATTTCTTCCATTTCAAGTTCTCTTGTTGTTAAATTAGCAATCGTCATTATGGTTGCTGTGAAAATAATTACTATAAAGAGAATTAAGATAAGCGTCTGGCTTGATTCTTTTGGGAAAATTTTTGACATTTTTAAATAAAAATTTTTAATTAAACAACCATCAAATATCTTTATTTACAACCATGAGAAGCATTCCATTTATCAGTTATATTATTTAAGTCATTGCAAATATTTTTTATATGAGAGCTTTTTATTATATCTCCTGCTTTTACGCTTTGGCAAGTAATAGTCGTTCCTGTTTTTAATTTATTTTCTATTCTTTTTACCGCATTACACATTTCTGTTATATGAATAGCCCTTACTTTGTCTCCTTGTTTCAGGGGATTATCTGTCCAAGTTGTTAACCGATAGCTACGATCGATTTTTTCTTTTATAGTTTTTTCTGTATTATTAATATCTTTTCTTAATCTATTAAAATGACTGGCGCTGATAGGGCCACTATAATTAACATTTCTACATCCGCAAAGAGGAAGGCAAGCAGGTGGTTGAGAAATCACTTTCCAAGGACTCCAATCATAACAGGTATCTTTATCGTAATAACCGCAAACTCGCTCATAAGTCACTCCGTTTTCTGTTTTTTGCTCTTTTGCTCCCTGATAAGGACATTCATTTTCACACCAATCAAAATATGCAATATAGGTATTACCATTTCCCCAGTTTGATATTTGGTAACGCCAATAAGGGGGTGACCAGCTTAATAATTGATAACAATTATTATTATAGGGCCAAACTCCATCTTGATTACAACCAGGAACGTCCGTACCATTACCAAGCCAACGACTCCAAGAACCGCCATAAACTGCATTGCTTGTGTTCAAGGGCAGATCTATATAGAAAGAACAATGACAACTTGCAAAAGCGCCGTTTGGGTATTGCCACCATATCCATCCATCGCCTCCGGTATTTCCCCAAATAGAACCAGAAAAATTACACCTACACTTTCCTACGCAACCTGTGCCTATTGAAGAGGTCTGACAACTAAGCGTGTGGTCGCTCCATCTTACACCGGGAGAATCTGCATTTACTGTTACCAAGACCCCAGGATAGTTTGACCATCCGCCCCCAAAACTACCTTCTCCTATTGCAAAATAATTAGCAAATGAAGTATGAACCCTCATAGATCCATACATGTCATAACAGTTTTTTGCCACGGCTTTTCCAAAAAAACCAAAAATGAGTATTCCGGAAAATAAAAATCCCAAAAAAATTAATAAATTTTTCCTAATGTTTTTTTCGCTCATATTTTTAATATATTTTAACCCCTAATTCCTTTTTTTGGTTATCTAACCAATTTTCATAAGAATCCGCTTGACCAAAATTAGCTTTTTCAACTTTTATAATAAGATAAAGAATATCAACTTTATCTCCTTTCTTACCAACCAAAGGGAGATCTTCGTCCAAAATAATCTTTACTGGAACTGGTCCCGTAACTTCACCAACTGGCGCTTTAAATATCTCCTCCCAAAAATTCAAAGTAAAGAGCGGATAAGGTTTTAAGACAGAATCTTCTTTAGAAAAAGATTGAGAAAAAGTTACCTTCCAGGGTTTCCATGCTGGAATTCCCACTCTTTTGTCATTATTTGCTATTTCCATTCCTTTTTCAAAGGTAATTTTTCCGCTTTTAATATCGTTATAAATAGAATCCGCTAATTTTTTTGCGTATTCTTTATCTTCTGGAATGAGCTTTGCCCGTTCTTTTTCTGAAAGACCAGTTGGGTCCCTATAGAAATGAAGATCAGCCCTCACTACAATAAATTTTCCTTCTCTCCAACTTACAACTTTTTCTGCGATTCTCTTTTTAAGCAATCCGGCTTTTGCTTGTCTTTTTGTAATTTCCTGCCTTCTTTTATCATAATTATCAAATTCGCGCAAAGAATTCCTTGCTTCTTTTAAAATCTCATCTTCTGACACCGACACTCCAACTTCTTTCGCTTTAATTTCAAGAACTTTTTCTTCTATCAGGCTATCTAAAAGAGATTTTTTCACCTCATCTGCCTTATCCCCAAATCTATCTAAATTTTCGTCATTGTAGTTTAAACTATAAATAGCATCATTTAATTCGCTTTGATATATTTTTTCTTTTCCTACCTTAGCTATGACTTTTTTTTCTGGAGGGAGCTTGCTAATATAAACTTTATACCCAATTAAAACCAATCCAATTAATATCAAAAAGCCAAACATTATAATAAGATATTTTTTAATGTTTTTTTTGTCTTGTGGCTTTTTTTCTTTTGGCATAAATTTTAAAATCTTAAACTAAAATTTTTAATTTTTCCTACTGAGCATAAACAGCATAACATTTACCACCAGTGCATGACATCTGTACCTCTCCTGCTTTATCATTAATCCCTTTTATTTTTACTCTCTGATTAATTTCAAAATGAGTCGAGGTAATCCCAACAACTTTTGTTGTTCCACTTTTAATATAAGCACCTGAAGTATCAATCCCAATATTTACATTAAGCGGACCAGTTTTAAGATTAATTCCCGAAGTAATATTCCCATCTTTATCTACTATTAAATTACAAGAACTATCTTTATCGCATCCTATTTGATCCCAGGTGTGCCCGGGATTTAACTTTGCTGCAAAAACATACACGCCAACTAAAGACAGGGCAAAAACTAATATTACTAATGAGAGTAAAAAATTTTTGTTTTGCATAATTATTATATTAATTATTATTAATTATGACCTTTTATTTAGTTTTAGTTGGGTTTGGTGATGTTTGAGGAGCCGAAGGGGCTTCTTCTGTGCCACCAACTTTTTGCGTCTCTCCTTTCATTATTTTAACAACCTGGCTTGTATCTTCTAAATCTGCCCACCATAAAATTTTGTCTTTGTTTAAATAAATTGTGTTTTTGGGAGTAAAATAAGAAGAACTTACTGGAACAAGCTGAAGCCCGACTTGATTTTTTTCATCTTTTGTTTGCTGGGGCATCCAAGCGTTAGAAATTTTTGGTTGAGGAAAAGAACTAAAGTTCCCAAAATAAACCTCGCCACTTTCCAAAACCACTACTTGATACTTCATTTTAAATGGCCAACTTTTGCTTCCAGCAGCATAAGCCAAATAAAAGGCCAAAACCACAAAAACCGCAATTAAAATTCCCAAAATAACTTTCTTTAAACTCATATTTTTTTTCTAAACTTTCTCATAAAAATTTAAAAAAGTTTAGAAAGGTTATGTTTTTAAAAAGATGGCGCCTTACAGCAAATTTTATTTGGATAAGCATCACAATTACCGATATGAGCATTAGTGTTTCCTGAGATTGAAACAACGCATACTTCACCAGAAACACAGCTTGACTTTGGCCCGCTACAACTTATTGAACCGCCACTCTTTGTAAGATAAACCGTATTTGAATATTTTGGTTGATCATTTCTTTCAACATGAGCATTTGTCTGAGATGAGAGTCTTAAAAGTAAAGTGCTTATTGTTGAGGACGTGGTAGATACTCCCAACCCTGGCGCAGAACAGCAAAGAAGATAACGATAGTTATTTTGATTGTATAGTTCTGCATGAGCGTTATTTGTTCCTGAAAGTCTTAAAACCAAAACCTCTCCTGATAAACAAGAATCAGATCTTACCATACATACTAAATTACTTACTCCTCCTCTTCCCCAATAATTGAAAGCCAAATGGGCGCCAAGAGTTGAGTAAACTTCGTAAAAGTTTGGATCACTTCCCCCATCATTTTCCATTGCTGTTTTATCTTTTTCTAGGGGTACTACTAACTTAAAGTTTTTACCATTATCATCAACATTATAAGAATAGATATAAGGGGAAATGTTTTTGGGATCTTGCATCATTTCGTCTAAATAACCTTCGTTTTTTAACATTATTAAATAAGTGTGAGCCGGACAAGTACAAATTTTTTTCTCATTATCATATGAACAACCAGCATTAGTACAATCAGTACTGCTTCCTGGATAAGGATAATATTTATGATTACTATAATATCTTTGCAGGGCAACTTTATAGGCTGCAAAGTGGGCAATTCTTTTTTTGTCTCTGGCAAGAGCCCGTGAAGCCTCTGTTGAGACAACAATGATTCCAGTTAAAATCAAAATTATACTTATCATTATAATTGTTTCGGTTAGAGTAAAACTGCGGTCATTTTTTGTTTTTGGAAAAAATTTTTTGAGCATATTTTTTATTTTAATTTACCGCCAACCTTTTTATTATATTATATTTTAAATAATTTTTTGGATAAAAGTCAATGTTATGGCGCTCCTTGAAAATAATTTTGAGGTTCGTTTTGGGTTACAGTAGTTTGTAAAGTAATTTTTGAAATTTCTTTTGAATCATTTTTTGCTCTGGCTGTTATTAAAATTGTCACTTTTGGATTATCTTTATCAAAATTTGAACTCCCAACAGAAGCCGCGTCAATATAAAACTTGCTTGGATCTATTATCTCAATTTTTGAAGAAGTAAGAGGAGAAAAATTTGTCTCCCCTGGAAATTTAGCTTTCAATTGAGAATTTTCTATTTTATAAACAAGGCATCTTGATTTATCTTTTTCTAAGCACTTTTTAAAATTGTCCTCGCCCATCCTTTTACTTGCGATATAAAGCTCATCTGAATCTCCGTACATTAAAATTCCCTCCTTAATGTCCTTTGCCATAACTTCCATTGGATAACGAAGTTCTTCAACAACTAATTGAATCTTTTGGGCATCGTAGTGTTTTTGAATTGTTGTTGTATAAATACCAAGAGCTGATAAAACAACAAAAGTAAAAACTCCAATTGCCATCACAAGCTCAATTATGGTAAATGACTTTTTGGAAAATTTTTCTCTCATAAATTTATTTTTTTATTGTTCTGGCTTCCACCAATTAAAAAGATGCTCTTCTACAAAAACCTCTTCCCAAACTCCTCCTCTTTCTTGCCAGCAGACTATCGAGACTACTTGAATATCGTTGTTTGAGTTGCCATCACCGTTTACGTCAGCCCTTCGGTTAATTATAATAAGTCGTTTAAAAATGGAATCAGTACCACTTGTTGTGTGACTATAAAAACCATCAGAATCTATTTTTAAAGTAGCGCCGTGCTCTTCACATTTAGGGGCGTCGGGAATAGACGATAATACCGAGGGTGTTAAATTATAATCTAAGTCCTGAAGAAAATAATCGGTTGAATTGTAAGACCAAGATTGCTCTAACCTAAAAAAAGATGAATCCGACGGCGGTTTATCTTTACTTCCACACCTCCAATCGCAATCATCATTATCCTCCCCAACCCTACCATTAGAACAAGCGGAAGAGCCATCATCAGGGGTGCAATAAGAACTACTATTTTTATACAACCAATTCTCATTTCTTACATTTTTTACAAGCTCAATTCCCTCTCTTGCTAAATTTGCCGCAATGAGTTTGTTTTTTTGTAAAGAAATAGCAGCATAACTTTTTGCTGATACCGCAATAACAGACAAAACACCAATTGCCAAAACAATAATTGCTGCCAAAAGCTCAATAAAGGTAAAGGCTTTTTCTTTTTTGTTTTTAAATTTTAAATTTTCTTTTTTCATTTTTTTGTTTTTTATTCGTATACGTATATTCGAAAAAATCCGTAAATTCGTAAGGGGCATAATTCTTATTTTACTGAACTTCAACCATTCCTTTGTTGTTTACTTTAATTGTTTTTGTATTATTAGTAGTACAAGATGATTTTATGCAAAGAGTAATTGTAAGGGATGTTGCAGAACTATTGTTTATTTTAACACTTAAATCTTGAATATAAAAACTAACCCAGGCATCATTTGAACTACCAGCAGGATTAAGCGATGATATTTTAATTGTTGGCGAGAAAAAAACCTCTTCAAATGAACTACCAGCAGGATTAAGCGATGATATTTTAATTGTTGGCGAGAAAAAAACCTCTTCAAAAGAACATTCATTTCCCGAAACGTCTTTGTCAGCATATAATGTCACCTTATTTTCCTCTTTTTTAAAATAAGCAGCGAAATTTGTTGCTTTTGTGCCAGAATCAGAAGAACAAGTACTTGGTCTTGCTGACTGGCCAAGAGCTAGATCCTGAACTTTTCTTATGGCTTGAACAACGCTATTTGCGGCATTATTTAATTCCATTTTGTCTCTTTGAAGCCCGTAATTTAAAAGCACCATTCCACCAAGAATCAACATAATAGAAATTGAAATAATAATCTCGACTGTTGAAAATGACCCCCTTTTATATTTTTTCATTTTTTTCATAAAAATAATTTCCAATAAAAATTAATTAAATTTTGACCCCAAAAGAAAGCCACAAAAGTTGCTGGCGCCAAAAAACAACCAAAAGGCACTTCGCTCTTTAAAGTTTTTTTTCTTAAAACTATTAAAATTAACCCAACAACGCTTCCCGAAAGAAAAGCCAAAACTAAAGCAACAATAATATTTGGATAAGAAAGCAAAATACCCATAAAAGCCCCTATTTTTACATCGCCAAGACCCATCCCCTTTCCTTTTGTTAATATTACCAAAGAAAGGAAAAAAACAGAAACGCAAAAACCAGAAAATAAAGATATAAAAAACGGTTGCCAAGAAGTTATTTTTAAAACTTCTTTTAGTTGCCAATTTTTTAGGGCAAATACTTTCAAAAATTGATATAAAATAGCAAAAAAAATTGCAGGATAAATGATTTTGTCTGGAACTATATAAAATTTCAAATCAGTCATAAAAATAACTATTAAAAAGCTGGCAAAAATAAGCCAAAAAAGAAAATCTAAAGTTAAAAGGATCGGAGAAGAAGATTGGGCTTTAAAACTTTGATAAAACTGCCAAAAAAGAAAAGAAAAAGAAAGACCAGTAAAAAGCTCAACTAATGGATATTGAAGAGAAATTGGCTTTTTGCAAGAAGAACATTTGCCACCCAAAAAAACAAAGCTTAAAACCGGAATCAATTCTTTAAAAGACAACTTTTTTTTGCAATAAGGGCATCTTGACCTGCCACTGATTTTTTTCTTTTTTGGCAGGCGCAAAATTAAAACATTTAAAAAACTACCAACACAAAGACCCAAAAGAAAGAAAAAAATTAAAAAAATATAAAAATTCATATTTTTAGTGAATCACGCTTACCAAATTGTAAATTGGTAAAATCACGGCTGCTGCTAAAAATGCAACAATAAGACCAATGCCAATTAAAAGCACGGGCTCCAAAAGGCTCATTAAATTATCAATCATTCGAGTAAGTTCGGCTGAATAAAAATCGCCAAGTTTAAATAAAACTTCATGCAACTTTCCACTTTCTTCACCGCTTCTTACCATAAATACAAAAGTTGGAGAGATAACCTCAAACTCTTTTAGGGCCGAGGCGATATCACCTCCCTTTCTTACATTGTCTCTTGCTGCCTCCAACGCCTCTTTTAAAAGAACATTTCCTGCAAGATCAGCAATAGTATCTAATGCCTGAACTATTGGAATGCCACCTTTTATTAATGTAGCCAAGTTCTCGCTAATTCTTGCATAATACATATTCCTAAAAATTTCACCAATAACTGGAATTTTTAACTCTAATTTATCTTTTTTAGCTTTGCCCTCAGGAGTTTTAATATACCTTACAAGCAAATAAATAAGCAATGCAAAAATGCCCAAAATTAGCCACCACCATTTTGAAGTAAAATCTGAAAAATAAATAATAATTCTTGTCATAAGCGGCAAGTCTGTGCCAAACTCTTTAAATATGGCCGTCACTCTTGGCATAACAAATGCAACCATAATAAATAAAACGCCAACACAAGCTAAAAGTATAAAAGCAGGATAATACATTGCTCCTCTAACTTTTGAAATTAAATTATATTCTCTTTCCTGATGATTTGCTAAATATTCAAGAACTTCAGATAATTTTCCACCAACCTCACCAACTTTTACCATATTAATAGCGAATTTTGAAAAAATTTCTGGATGACGGGAAAGTGCTTCGGATAACGCCATTCCGCCGTTTACATTATTTGCCACCTCAAAAACTGTCTCTTTTAAAGTAAGATTTTGTGATTGCTCGGCAACTGTATTTAAGGCCTCAACTAAAGAAGTACCAGCACTCACCAAAATTGAAAGCTGCCTGTAAAAGAAAACAAGATGTTTTGCGCTTACCCTTTTGCCAAATAACTTAATTTCCTTTGCAAGCCCTTTTTCTCTTTCTTCGCTTTCAAGAGCAGTAATAATAAGTCCCCTTTTTTGAAGTAACTCAATTGCACTTGCTTCAGATGGCGCCTCAACAATTCCCAAATCTATTCCGCCAGTTTGGGTTCGCGCCTTATATTTAAATCTCATAAAGTAATTATATTTTTAAAAAATTATTTCTTTAAAAGAAGTTTTAGTTCGGTTGGAGATAAAGAATATTTCAAGGCGTCTTCAAGACTTATTTCTCTTTGCAAAACAAGATTTGCAAGAGACCTATTTAAAGAAATCATTCCTTCTTCACTTCCTGTAGTAATTAACATATCAAGCTCATGCGTTCTTTTCTCGCGAATAATATTTGCTACAGCAGAATTGGCAACCATTATCTCACAGGCAGGAATTCTTCCTTGTTGATTTAATCTTGGAATTAATCTTTGAGAAATAATTCCTGCAAGACAAGCAGCAAGTTGGGCTCTTACTTGCTCTTGTTGATCTGCTGGAAAAACATCTATTATTCTGTCCACTGTCTGACTTGCAGAATTTGTATGTAAAGTAGAAAAAACAAGGTGGCCAGTTTCAGCAGCGGTTAAAGCAATAGAAATAGATTCATAATCTCTCATTTCACCAACCATTATTACGTCAGGATCTTGCCTTAAGCTTGACCTTAAAGCCGTTGCAAAACTTTTTGTATCAAGTCCTACTTCTCTTTGATCAATAATTGATTTTTCCTGATAAAAAACATATTCAATTGGGTCCTCTATTGTAATTATATGAGCTTCTCGATTTTTATTGATTTCGTCTATTAACGCTGCCAGAGTAGTAGACTTGCCATGGCTTGCGGGCCCTGTAATTAAAACAAATCCCTGTTTTAGTTCAGTAAATCTATGCAAAAAGCTTGGAAGATTCAATTCTTCTATTGTCCTAATTTTTGATGGAATAACTCTTAAAGAAAGAGAAATTAATCCCTGTTGGAAAAAAGCATTTCCCCTAAATCTTACTTTATATTTATATTCATAAGAAAAATCTAATTCTTTTCTTTGTAAAAATCTCTCCTTTAGTTCGGGCCCGAGAATAAAAAATGTAATTTCCCTTGTGTCATCGGGACCTAAAATCTTTTCATCTGGTAAAGGAACCAATTTACCATCCACCCTAATTGTTGGAGGTCTACCAGCTGAAATATGAATATCAGAAGCATTTTCGGCCAAGGCCTTTTCAAAAATACGAGATGTAAGTTCTTGGTAGTTCATGGTTTTTTATTTTTTTATTCTTAAATTTTACAAAATTTTTTCTTTTACTTCAACTACCTTTAACACTTCTTCAAGGGAAATAATCCCTTTTAAAGCTTTTATTATACCGTCCTGCTTCATTGTTATCATTCCATCTTTAATGGCTTGTTCTTGAATCTTTTGTTCAACTGGCTCTGAAAGAATAATCTGGGCAGCTTTATCTGTCATTACAAATATCTCAAAAACTCCAATTCTTCCTTTTGTGCCCTTATTAGCACAGGCAGAACACCCAACAGGACGATAAAGGTAAATTTCTTTTGGAATCTTTATATTCTTTTTTTCTTTTTCTGGTAATTTTTCTAATTCTTCTTTTATTATTTTCTCTTCCTCTTTATTTGCTTTAACCTTCTTTTTGCACTCAGGACAAAGTCTTCTTACTAATCTTTGAGAAACCACTACTTTTATTGTTGGGGGAATTAAAAATTTCTCAACCCCCAAATCTATCATTCTTGGAATTGCCCCAACCGCAGTGTTTGTGTGTAAAGTAAACAATACTAAATGACCAGTAAGGGCAGCATGAGTTACAAGATCAGCAGTTTCTTTATCTCTCACCTCTCCTACCATTATAATATCAGGATCTTGCCTTACAATTTGACGAAGTCCCTGGGCAAAAGTATAACCAATCTCTGGCCTTACTTGCGATTGATTTACTCCATCAATCCAGTACTCAATAGGATCTTCCAGGGTTACTATATTTACACTTTCTTTATTTAAATTTTGCAAAAGAGCATATTGGCTCGTTGATTTTCCAGAACCAGTTGGTCCACAAAAAACAATTGAACCAAATGGAAGTTTCATTGCTTCTTGTAATATTCGCAAATTTCTTCCTTCAAAACCAAGAAGAGTTAGGTCTTTTGAAACAACGGAACTTTCCGGATCTAAAATTCTCAAAACCACTTTCTCGCCTTGGGCTGTTGGCAAAGTTGCTACACGAAAATCAATTCTTCTTCCTAAAATCATACTTGTAAATCTCCCATCTTGGGGTTTTCTTGTTTCATCAATTCTTAGATTGGCAAGAATTTTAATTCTTGAAACAATCGCGGGTAAAATTTTTTTATCCATCACCAAACTTGAATATAAAATGCCATCTACCCTAAATCTTATTCTTAATTTTTCTCCTATCGGCTCAATGTGAATATCAGAAGCCCTTCCCTCGACTGCGTGCCTTAAGGTTACAGATACAATTTTAGCAATTGGCGCTTCGGTAACAATTTTCTCTGCCTCCTCGGTTATTTCTTTTTTAGTCTTTTCTTCCTCTTCTTCTTTTTTTATTTCTTCTATTGCTGCTTCTACCTCTTCTTTTAAAACACTATATCTTTTTAAAACCTCATAAAAATTTGAAAAGGTAAGTAAATAAATTTCTAAATTATATCCTTTTCTTTTTGCTATAAACTCTAATGCAGATCTTAAATCAAAATTTTCAGGAAAAGGAGTTCCCACTCTTAAAATTTTCTGACCTTTATCAATATCAATCGGCACAACCCTGTAAGTTTCTGCACTTTCTTGGGGAATTTCTTTTAAAATTGTAGTAGAAACATCTTCGGGAATTACCTTTTTTAAAGGAACATCATAAAAATTACTTTTTAAAAGAAAAAAGTCATTTTCAGGAATAATGTCATCAGCCACTATCAATTCCTCAATTGGTCTTTTCTTTTGTTGACTTTCTTCCTCTAGCTCTTTGAGCTTTTCTTCTGGAATTAATTTTTTTTCCAGTAAAAATTGTAAAAATTCAGAAAACATAATTTATTAGAAATTCGGTTTAAATTTATTAATATTTGATTTATCAATTTGGTTTAAAATTTCTTCAAGCTTATTTATTTCTTCTTTTGTTAAAAAATTTTGATTCGAAAAATAAGTCTTTATCAGATCTTCTTTTGGTTTATAAAAAACTATAAAAAAGATTAAAAAACCAATCGTTAAAATAAAAAGAAGTGCCCAAAATCCAAAGAAAATTATTTTTTCGTTCTTTAAAACTTTTGATTCTTCTTTTTTTTCTTCTAAAATTTCGATTGCCATATTTTTAATTATCTAATTAAGGAGTGATTAACTCTTTTTGGATATTTTTACCTTCTTGAGATGATGAATTTTTTCCTTTGTTTTCGCTTTCAGGAGAGGTTTTGGCGGCGGGAGCATTTTTTGTATAAATTCCGACTTCAACAGAATAAGATTCTATTTTATCCCCTCCTAAAGAACCGACACTAATTGATTGAATTTCCATTAGAGGAAAAGAACTGGAAATTTCTTCTAAAAAATTTTTAAAATTTGCATATGTACCTTTTACCGTAATGTTTGCAGTAAGTATTCCTGCATTTCCTCCTGGTGCCTGTTTTAATTCTGAAAAAGAAAATCCCTCAATTGAAACTTTGCTTTTTGTCGCTACCCTCTCAATAAAACTTGAGTTTGTAATTTGATCTTTTTCATCAATAATAAGAGCTTGATTAACTTTTGAAACTAAATCTCTTTTTGACTTAAAAAGGGCTGCTACTTTATTAAAACTATCAAGACTTTCTTTTTTTTCTTTTAAAATTTTACGGGCGGCATAAAACTCGGCTTTCTTTTTTAAAAGTTGGTTATTAATTGTTTTTTGATAAATTAAAATATAACCCACATAATAAATTAATACTATTAAAACAAGATATATCAAAAGCCTTATTTCCTTATCTTTTTGCATGTTATTTATTAAAAATTAATAGCATTAGGATTTAAAATAATTTTCACGCTTGCGCTTATATTCCCACCACTATAACTTAGTCCAGAAACCTCAACGCTCGAAACAAAATCTTTTTTACTCAAAAGAGAATCCCTCTGGGCTTTAATAAACTCTATTGAAGATGATGAAATTGAAAAAGACACACTTTTTTCTTGAGAGTTATAGTTTATATTTGAAATTTTAATCTGCGGAGAACTATTTTGCTCTAAAAAATCTAAAATTTTTCGAGGGTTAGTATGAAAAGAAAGAAGAGAAGAAATCTTCTCATAATTTGTAAGCGTTTCTTTCATCTCTTTTTCAAGGTTTAAGTCTTTTTTACTATCAATCTCTTGAATTGCTAATTTTGTATTTTTTATTTGGTTATCAAGAATTTTATTATAAAGACTTAAAATCCCCCAAATAAATAAAAGAGAAATTAAAATCCCCAGCAAAACCCAAAAAATTTTTGTTGTTATTAAATGCGGTTTTAAACTTTTTTCTTCTTTAGTAAATGATATAGCCATAAATAGTATTTCTTTATTTTATCATTATTATTTTCCCTTTCAAGTTTTATTATTTTTCCATAAATTCTCTTAGCGCTACGCCGACAGCCACAGAATAAGAAGGACCTATTTCATCAATAAATTTCTGCAAGGCGGGGTTATAAATAATCCCATCAAATGGTCTTCCTATCTCTGTTTTAATATTTGTTTTTGAAGTAAAATAATCGCAAAGACCAGGAGTATTTGCAATTCCGCCAGACAAAATAATCCTTTGAATTTGACATCTTGGATTTTTTGAAAGATAGGCACTAATTGCCTTTTGAACTCCAAATATTATTTTATCAATTACTGAAAAAATCGGTACTGAAACAAGGCCTCCTATTTCTTTGTTAATTCCTCTTGTTTTTCTTATTTCATCTGCTCTTTGAAAAGAAATATTAAGAGCATCAGATAAACTTTTTGTTATGTGAAAACCCGCAAAATCTAAAGAGTCGGAAACCACCACATTTCCCCCATCCACAACTACTATGTTTGTTGCTCTATCTCCGATATTTACAATAATCGCTGGCTCTTTTTGTCCTTTCAAAATAGCTCTTGCGTCAGAAAAACTTTCAATTTCTAACATTTTTATATTTAATCCCGCTAATGTTGCCACGTTTTGATACTTTTGAATGGTTTCTTTGGGAATGGCAACAACTAAAACTTTTATTAAATTGTTATTTTGCCATTCTCCTTCAATAACTTCATAGTCAATTTCTATCTCTTGCAGGGGCATAGGAATGTACTTATAAGATTGGTATTTCACTGCTTCTCTAATTTCTGAAGCTTCCATTTGGGGAAGTTCAATTATGGTAAAAAAACCGCAAAAACCAGGAAGAGCAAAATTTGCATTTTTCGTTGAAATGCCAGCAGCGTCTAGGGATTCTTTAAGTTTTGAGGCAACGTCTTCTTCAAAAAAAGAAAAAGAATCTGTTTGGAAGGGAAAAGTTTGTCTTTGTCGCATTCTATAATAACTAACATAATTTGTTAGTTCTATCCCCTGGCCTTTCTTTGTAAGTTCAACTACTTTTATAGAAGAAGTTCCTATATCTATTCCTAAAATTGAATTTTGCTTTCTAAAAAACATAATAAAATGAATTTTCTTTAATAAATTATTATATAATTTTAAAAAATGATTTACAACAATTCGTATTAAATCATCTAAAATGTAAGTGAAAGGTGAAAATTCCTTCTGCGAAGCAGGCCGCCGCGAAGCGGCTCAATTACAAATTACAAATTAACGGATTAACGGATTAACGAGTTAACGAATTAAAC
>Ga0315298_1007158_pt1 | contig 14853 bp, 12 predicted proteins | sample WHS_1_MG_FD_203077 | JGI IMG/M metagenome (GOLD analysis project Ga0315298, IMG submission 203077) | Extremophilic microbial mat communities from Washburn Hot Springs, YNP, Wyoming, USA - WHS_1_MG | ecosystem: Environmental > Aquatic > Thermal springs > Hot (42-90C) | place: USA: Wyoming... | reverse complement strand
TCGAGCGTGTCGATCACGCCCTCGGTCCGGCGGTCGCGGTGGCTGTGGACTATGCCGATCGTCAGCGCATCGGCATCGAACAGGGCGTAATCGACCCCCCAGGTGGTCACGCCGATGCTCGCCACCGGTCCCTGGCCGGACGCGATGCGCAGACCATGGCGAATTTCGCGCCAGAGTTCGAGCATATTCCAATACAGGCTGGCGCCGAGCGGCACCGCGCGATTGGGGAACCGGTGGAGGATTTCGAAGCTCAGCCGACCGTCGTCGACCGCGCCGAGCGCGACCCGTCCGCCGGATGCGCCGAGATCGATCGCGATGTGGCGCGCAGGACTACCGGACATAGGCGGCGGGCACGCCGCCATCGACCGTCAGCACGCCGCCGGTGGTTTTGAGCGAGGCGGCGGAAGCGAAGAACGCGATGGCTTCAGCGACATCGTCCGGCAGGACGTTGACCTTGAGCGTGGTGCGCGCGCGATAATGTGCTTCAAGCTCGGTCTCAGCGATGCCGTAGGTGGCTGCACGGTCGGCCCGCCAGGACGAGTTCCAGATCGAAGAGCCGGACAGCACGGCATCCGGCAGCACGGTGTTGACGCGAATGCCCGCACTGCCGCCTTCCTCGGCGAGGCAGCGGGCGAGGTGCAGTTCCGCCGCCTTGGCGGCCGAATAGGCGCCGGCGTTGCGCCCGGCGGCGACCGCGTTTTTACTGGCGACAAACACCAGCGCGCCGCCGCAAGCCTGCCGGCGCAGCACGCGAAAGGCGGCACGTGCGACCAGGAAATAGCCGGTGACCAGAATGTCGAACATCAATTGCCAGTCGGCCAAGCTGGTCGCCTCGATCGGATCGCTTTTGCTGATGCCGGCGTTGTTCACTACGATATCGACCCCGCCGTAAGCGAGCGTCGCGGCGGTGAAGGCAGCATCGACCGCGGCTTCGCTGGTCACGTCCATCGGCGTGGCGATAGCGCGGTGAAACCCGTGGCAGTCGGTGAGCGCGGCGGCGACTTCGGCGCTGCCCTCGGCATTGCGATCAGCAATGACTACATGCGCGCCATCCCGCGCGAGGCGCGCGGCGGCGGCGCGGCCGATACCGCTGGCGGCACCGGTGATCAGCGCGACATGTCCATCAAGCGGCTTCGGCGACGGTTTCAGCGAGAGTTTGTAGAGTTCGAGCGGCCAGTATTCGATGGCGAAGCTCTCGGCGGCATCGAGCGTCTCGAAGCCGCCGACCACATCGGAATGGCGCATCACCGCGATAGCCCGGCGGTATAACTGGCGGGAGACTTCGGCGGCGAAAGCATCGGGGCCGGTGGTGACCATGCCGACGCCGGGGATGAGAATGATGCGGGGCCAGGGTGCACCCATCGTATCGCCGGGTTGCGCGTGGGATTGGAAATAATCCCGATAATCGCTCTCGAAACGCGCGATACCGGCGGTGGCTGCCGCGATCAGGGCACCGGCACCGTGTTCGGGCTGCCAGTCGAGCAACAGCGGCACGCGCTTGGTGTGGACCAGATGGTCCGGGCAGGCGGCACCGCGCATGGCAAGCGCTGCGCATTTGGCGCTGGTGGTGAAATTCAGCACATCGTCGCTGGAATCGACGGTGAGAATCATGGTCCGATCTTGGCTGATCGCGCCGCGAATCACCGGCAGCACCCGGGTCAGCAGCGTGTCGCGCTCGACAGCCGGCACGCGCGCGATCGTGGTGTCACCGAAGGGCGATAGGCTCGCTTTTGCTGCAAGAAACGCTTCGGCTTCACCGATGATGCGCAGCGTGCTGGCGTAGCAGGCCGCCGCGGTATTGCCCCAGGTGACCAGGCCGTGCTTGCCCATGACGACGCATTCGAGGTCCGGATTGTTGCGCACGGCGGCGCCGATCTGTTTCGAGAGATCGAACCCCGGGCGGATATAGGGCACGAACGCCGCCCGTTTGCCGAACACCTGGTGCATCAGCGCCTCGCCGTTCGGGCTGCACGCAATCGCGATGATCGCGTCGGGGTGGGTATGATCGACATGCGGCGCCGGGGTGAAGGCGTGCAGCAGTGTTTCGATGCTCTGGCGCGGCCGCCCCGGTTCGAAGGCGCAACGGTCGAGATAGGCGGTCATGTCTTCATCAGACATGGTGGGGCGGGCGAACAGCGGTTCGATGTCATCGAGACGAAGGCTGGCGAAATGCTGCGGCTCGATCGAGGCGAGATCGCTGCCGGAGGCCTTGACCCAGAGCACCGGCGTCGCGCGGCCGAGGTGATCGCGCTCGATCGATTTGACCGAGGTGTTGCCCCCGAAAATATTGACGATGCGGCGATCCGCGCCGAGCAGGCGGGAACGGTGGGCAAGTGCCGCCAGCCCTTCGCCGGTCGGCGGTTGGGATGCTGGCCAGGTGGGGCAGCGTTGATCGGTATCATTCATCGGAGCCTCATGATCGGGTTAGTCGCCATAGCCGCCGCCGGTCGCGATGACGCCGCGGTCCCGTTTAATAGCCCGCAGATAATCGCCCTCGCGATGGGCCAGCAAAGGGTCTTCGGGTAGATTGTGGCCGCGCCGCCAAGCGGCGAGACACGGGCGGACATCGGTGCGGAAGGCATCGAGCAAAATGCGGTGCGCGCCCAACGCATCGCCCTCGGACTGCGCGGCGGCGAGACCGGCGCGATCGATCAGCAGGGCCTTCGCATAGGCTTCCTGGCAATTCAGAATACTCATGATCATGCCTTCCATTTTCACTTCGATGTTGAAGCTCTGATCGATCATGTAGCTGACATCGCGGGCGCAGGCTTCGGTAGCCGGATCGCCGGCGGCCGCGACGAGTTCGGCGTAGATCAGGAAGAGTTCGAGCGGGTTGGTGGATCCGACGATCAGATCGTCGTCGGCGTAGCGCCGCGCGTTGAAGTGAAAGCCGCCGAGCTTGCCCTCATCGAGCAGGATGGCGACGATGGATTCGATATTGGCGCCCTGCGCGTGGTGACCGAGATCGACCAGTACCTGCGCCTGCGGGCCGAGTGCCTGCGCGTGCAGCAATGCGGCACCCCAATCGGCCAGATCGGTATAATAGAAGGCGGGTTCGAAGAATTTATATTCGATCAGCATACGTGCATCATCCGGCAGGATGTCAGCGCAGGCTTGCAGCCCGGCGCGCAGGCGCCGACGCCGGGCGCGGATGTCGTCCTGACCGGCGTAATTGGTGCCGTCCGCGAACCACAGGCTGAGATCACGGGCGCCGGTTTGATGCATGATCGCAACGCAATCGTGCAGATGGGCCATGGCCTTGTCGCGAATCCGGGCATCGGGGTGGGTGAGCGAGCCGAGACGATAATCCTCGTCCTGGAACAGATTGGGGTTGATGGCACCGATCGCGATGTCGCGATCGGCGGCGAAGCGGCCGAGGGCTGCGGCATCGTCCACCTTGTCCCAAGGGATATGCAGCGCGACGCGCGAGGCGATGCCGGTCATGCGGTGAACCTCTGCTGCGTCCTCGATCTTTTCCCACACGCTGCGCGCGGCACCGGGGGTGGCGAAAGTTTTGAAGCGGGTGCCCGTGTTGCCGAACGCCCAGCTTGGGGTTTCGATGATCTGCGCATCGAGCTGCGCGATGAAAATTGCGTCGTCCATCAATCCTCCGCGACGATCAGCCGGATATCTGCTGCTTCCAGGGCTGCAAGATCGGCCTCGGCCGGCATCGCATCGGTGATAACGATGTCGAGTTCGGTCAAACTTGCGATGGTTACCAGCGCCCGCCTGCCGAATTTCGAAGAGTCGATCAAAGCGATCGCGGTTGCGCCCGAACGGAGCATGGCGCGTTTGGCGCCGACCTCGGGCAGATGGGAATCGGTCAGGCCGAGTACGGCGTGGAATCCCCTGGTAGAAAAGAACACCTTGTCGGGGTGCAGGCGGGCCATCACGTCTTCGAACAGAACGCCGGTGAAGGAGCGCGCCAGAGTGTGAAACGCACCGCCGACCAGCACGAAATCGACCCCGACGGTGGCGAGCGTGGTCGCGGCATCGAGGCTGGAGATGATGGCCGACACGTCGTGCCCCGCGAGCATACGCACCAGATGCAGCGCCGTGGTCGAGGCATCGAAAGCGATCGTGTCGCCTGGTTCGATCAGATTGAGGGCGGCCCTGGCGATTGCGGATTTAGCCGCGGTGTGGCGGCTGGCGCGAAGCTGGTGGCTGAGTTCCTCGCTCATGCGCTCGCGCAGCCGGGCACCGCCGCGCACCCGCTCTATCAACCCCTGCTCCGCCAGCGCATCGAAATCACGCCTGATCGTCATGTCGTGGACGCCGAACTCGGCGGCGAGATCGCGGACGCGCAGGACCGGCGCGTTGACGGCACGGCGCAGGATTTCCGCCTGGCGCAGCGTGTCGCTCATGGCCTGCACGCCGGATTTGAACATATATATGTGCGTTTCCACATCACGATCGTCGCTTACGCCACAATGCGTAGCCTCACAAGCGGTGATCTGATGAGTTTTTGGTTTGCGTTATATTGCGCTGCACAATTGGGGATCAGCTTGGTCGGGTGAGGTAAGCATGGAAGCGCTTCTTTTTTCAAAAAAGACGACCTTTCCCCCTGTGCTGCCCGTCTCACTTGACAGATCAATGTTCATTCATGTTAAGTTCAAAGGATAAACCGGACCCAAAGGGTCCAAATAAACAATCTATTGGAGGGAAACGCGCCATGAAGCATCATTTTCGGTCATCATCGATCCTGGTTGGCCTTGCCTTGCTGGTCACTGGTGGCGGCACGGCGCTGGCTGCTGAGCCGAGCATTGCGTTCGTGCCGAAACTGGTCGGGATTCCGTATTTTTCGGCGATGAAACAGGGTTTCGAGCAGGCGGGCAAAAAATTTGGCGCCCATATTATTTATCAGGGACCGACCACGGCTTCGGTTTCGGGCCAAGCTGAGATGGTGCAGAGCCTGATCAACAAGCATGTCACCGCGGTCGGTGTTTCCGCGAACAGCCCGACGGCGCTCGAAGCACTGGCCAAGCAGGCGAAAGACCATGGCATTCTGTTCTATTCGACGGATTCACAGGTCGATGGTCCGGACGTGGATTTGCGGGTACAGCAGACCAGTAACAAGGCATTGGCCTATACCGTGATCGATCAATTGGCGAAGGCGATCGGCGGCAAGGGTGACGTGGCGTTCGTTTCCGGTGGTCCGACCGCGACCAATCTGAACGAATGGATTGCGCTGATGAAGAAGCGGATCGCGACGAAATATCCGGGGATCAAGGTGGTTTCGATCCAGTACGCCGGGGAGGACATTAACAAGGCGACGCAGGTGACCGGGCAGCTGCTCTCGGCGTATCCGCATTTGAAGGGCGTGGTCGGCGTCAATTCGACAGCGGTGCCCGGCGCGGCGCAGGCGGTACTGCGGGCCGGGCTCTCCGGCAAGGTGGCCGTGACCGGCATTACCGATCCGAATTCGATCCGCCCGTTCATCATGAACGGCACCGTGAAGAGCGTTGTGCTGTGGAACCCGATTGCGCTGGGATATCTGACCGCCTGGGGCATCATGCAGGAACTGGCGCATAAACCGTTCGCAACCGAGAACTCAGTACCGGGCCTCAAGGGCAAGGTGCATTATGATGCCGCCACGCACACGCTGCTGCTGGGCAAGCCGCTGGTGATCGACAAGGCCAATGTCAGCCTGAATTTCTGAGCGGTCCGCAGGATGGCGCTGGTCGAGCTGAAAGGGATCGTCAAGCGCTTCGGCGGAGTGGTCGCGCTCAACGGCGTCGACCTGACATTGGTGCCGGGCGAGGCCCATGCGTTGCTCGGCGAGAACGGTGCCGGCAAATCGACCCTGATCCGGGTGATGACCGGCGCGATCGTGCCGGATGAGGGCAGCATCACGGTGGGCGGCACGACGTGCCGGTTTACCCATCCGGCGCAGGCGAGCGCGGCGGGGATTGCGGCGGTCTATCAGGAGCCGATGATCTATCCGCATCTTTCCGTGCTCGAGAATATATTCGCGGGCGCCGAAATGACCGGACGGTTCGGCATCGTGCGACGTGGCGCGATGGCTGCGGTGGTGCGGCCGCTGCTGGAACAGCTCGATCTGCCGGCAAGCCTGCTCGTGCGCCGGATGAGCAGCCTCAGCATCGGGTTCCAGCAGATGGTGTTGATCACCAAGGCGCTGATGCTGAATGCGGGGGTGATTATTTTCGATGAGCCGACCTCGATCTTATCGCAGGCGGAGACCGATAGGCTGTTCGTGATCATCGAGCGGTTGCGTCGCGACGGCCGGGCGATCGTGTACATCACGCATCGGCTAGACGAAATTCGCCGGATCGCCAGCCGGGTGACCGTGCTGACCGATGGGCGGGTGAGCGGTACCGCGCTGACCAGTGATCTGGATGAGGCGAAGTTGCTGACGCTAATGGCGGGCAAGGCGAGCCGGGATTACGGCAAGCCGCTGCGCGACCGCGCCGCGCCGGCCCACGGCACGCCGGCGCTGCGGATGGCCGGGCTCACCCGGGCGGGCGCCTATCAGAATGTCGATTGGGACGTGCCGGCAGGCCAGGTGACCGGGGTGTACGGGCTGGTGGGATCGGGGCGCAGCGAGGTCGCGCTGGCGGCGTTCGGCGCGTTGCGGCCCGAGCGCGGCACGATCGCGCTGGAGGGCCGGCCGATCGCCCCGCGCGATCCGGCCGAGGCGATAAGGCTCGGCATCGGGTATCTGCCGGAAGACCGGAAATTACAGGGCATTTTTGCGACCAAGCCGCTCGAGGCAAATTTGACCGCGGGCACCATCGGGCGGTTTCTCGCGCGCGGCGGGCGGCTCGATTTCGCGGGCTTGCGGGGCGAGGCGCTGCGGCTGATCGGGTACTACCGGATCAAGGCGCGCGATGAAACAATCGGCATCGGCACGCTTTCGGGCGGCAATCAACAAAAGGCGTTGTTCGCGCGCTGGGCGGGGCAGAGTTTGAAAGTACTGATCCTGGATGAACCGACGCGCGGCATCGATATCGGCACCAAGGCGGAGATCCACGATTTCATCCGCGATCTGGCGGCCGGCGGACTGGCGGTGGTGGTGATTTCATCGGACCTGCCGGAGGTTCTGGCGGTGAGCGACCGGATCATTGTGATGCGGCGCGGCGGCGTGGTCGGCGTTGCCGAGGGCGAGGCAATGAATGCCGAGGCGATTCTCGCCAGCGCGGTCGGCGCGGATGCGAGGGCCGCATGAGTGCGGCGGTGATGGGCGCGCCAAAGGTGCCGCGCTTGCGCCTGCCACAGGGGCACGAAGCGCTGCTGCTGATCACCCTGGCGGTGCTGGTCGCGGGCATCGGCATGTTTTCGCACGGCGCGTTCTGGAGCCGGATCAACCTCGATAATCTGTTCGTGTCCAGCGCGATCACGCTGATTCCGGCGATCGGCATGACGGTGGTGATCCTGACCGGCGGCATCGATGTTTCGACCGGCTCGATGCTGGGGCTGACCGCGGCGATCGGGGGGTCCTGTTTCGCGGCGGGGTGGAGCCTGGCCGCGACGGTGCCGGTATTTCTGCTCACCGGCGCGGGCCTGGGGCTGGTGAATGCGGTGCTGATCATCAAAGGGAAAATTCCGCCGGTGATCGCGACGCTGGGAACGCTCAGTATTTATCGGATGATCGTGTTCATCGTGCTGGGCAGCAACTGGATCACGCAGATCCCGCCGGTGCTGACCCGTGTTTTCGTGGTCGACCATGCGCTGTGGCTGCCGGTGGTGGCGCTGATTGCGCTGGGCTTCGTGATCGTGGCGTCGCTGTTCCTGCGGTATTTCCGCTGGGGGCGGCATGTTTATGCGCTCGGCAACAACGAGGAGGCGGCGCGGCTCGCCGGCATCCGGCCGGAGCGGATCAAGCTCGCGGCCTATGTTATGCTCGGCCTTCTGACCGGGTTCGCGGCATTGCTCACACTGGGGCAGAGCCCGATGGTGCAGACCTCGACCGGCAGCGGGTTTGTCCTGCAGGTGATTGCGGCGGTGGTGCTGGGCGGCACATCGCTGTCCGGCGGGCGGGGCACCATGGCGGGCACGCTGCTGGGCACGCTGGTGGTGCAGGTGGTCGATGACGGGATCGTGCTGCTGCACATCCAGCCCTTCTGGAACGGCGTGGCGCTAGGGGTGATCATTCTCGCGGCGATCGGGCTCAGTTCCCGCCGTGACGCCGGAGGGATGTAAGGATGCATGCGTCGGGGTTCGACCGCACACGGCCGTTGCTGCTGGCGGCGATGGCGGTGCTGGCACTGGCCGGGTTCGCCATCGGGCACCCCGATATTTTGAGCGGTGCGAATTTCGACAGCATGGCGGTGTTCGGCGTCGAGATCGGGATGATCGCGCTGGGGCAGACGCTGGTGATCAGTGGTGGCGATTCCGGAATCGATCTGTCGGTGGGCGCAATCGCCGGTCTGGCGCAGGTGGTGCTGGGGCGGCTGCTGCATGCCGATGTAGCTTGGCCGCTCGCCGTGGCGGTGACGCTGGGTGCCGGGCTCGGACTGGGCGCAATCAATGCGCTGGCGGTGACCTGGCTGCGGATTGCGCCGATCATTGCGACGCTGGCGACCTTGTTCGGATACGCCGGCCTCGCGCTGGTGCTGAGCGGCGGGACCAATATCGATCTGACACAGCAATCCTCATGGTTTCTGGCGTTAGGCCAAGGGCATGTGCTCGGTCTGCCGTTTCAGTTGATCGTGCTGTACCTGCCGCTGCTCGCAATGTTCGCGTTTTTGCAGCACGGTACTTTCTATGGCCGGGCGCTGTATCTGACCGGCACCAACGACCGGGCGGCGGCGCTGGCGGGGTTGCGGGTCGGCCGGCTGCGCGGTGCGGCCTATGTGCTCTGCGGATTGACCGCGACGATTGCCGGCATCGTCGGTGCCGCGCGGCTCGGCACGACGCGGCCGGATGCGGGGATGAACGACAATCTGATCAGCATCGCCATCGTAGTGCTGGGCGGCACCGGGATTTTCGGTGGGACCGGGTCGGTGGTGGGCACGGCGCTGGCCACGGTGGTGATCGCGATCGTCGATTACGGGCTGAGCTATAATGATTTCAACCCGATCTATCAGGCCGGCGTGATCGGGGTGATTTTGATCGGGGTGATTCTGGTCGAAAATCCGGTGCTTGCGCGGCGCGCCCGGCGATTGAAATGAAGAGAGACGGTGCATGAAGGGATTTGGGATCCACACCAGCCTGTGGGCGCATGATTGGACCGAGCAGGCCGCACGGCTCGCCATTCCCGAGGCGGCGAAATACGGGCTCGCCTTTGTCGAGATCGCGCTGATCGAGCCTGACCGGGCCGAAACCGAGGTGACGCGGGCCTTGCTGGAGCAGCACGGGCTCGCTGCGTGCTGCTCGCTCGGTCTGCCCGAGGATGCGCGGCCGACCACCAACCCGGACAAGGCGCTGGAGTTCGTGACGCTCGCGCTGGAAAAGACCGCTGCGATCGGCGCCTCTCTGTTCACCGGCGTAACCTATGGCTCGATCGGCGAACGCACCGGCCAGCCACCGACCACTGCGGAGCTCGATGCGGTAGCGCGGTTTCTCGACAAGGCGGCCGCGGTGGCACGCGGGTTTGGCATCATTTTCGGGATCGAGGTGGTCAATCGCTACGAGTCGCACCTGTTCAACACCACGGAACAGGCGGTCGCGCTGATCGAGCGGGTCGGCGCGCCGAATATCGTGCTGCATCTTGATACCTATCACATGAATATCGAGGCGACCGGGCAGGCCAACGCGATTCGCGCGGCAGGGGCACACCTTGCGTATATCCATCTGTCGGAGAGTCATCGCGGGGTGCCGGGTACCGGCACGATCGCGTGGGACGAGGTGTTCGCCGGGCTTGCCGGGCTGGGGTTCACCGGCGGCATGGCGCTTGAAAGTTTCATCCATATGCCGCCGCGACTGGCCGCGGCGCTTTCGGTATGGCGACCGGTCGCACCCAGCCGGACGGCGATTATCGAGGAGGGCTTGCCGTTTTTACGAAACAAGGCGCGGCAGTACGGGTTGATATAACCGCCAAAGTCAGTGCAGCTTTTGCGCATTTACTTTCTCCACGAGCGCACGGTGACATTTCCCGTCGGATGCTACTGGTTGCGGCCTTGTTTGCGGTTTTCGGAGAATTTGGGTTCTGTCACAAATTTTTCTTGAGGGCGAGACCTCGGTGATCGAGATCGCGAAGTTTACGCCGCGAGAGAGTAGAACTGCTCCGCCGGTCGCAATTCGCCCGTCGTTCGGACCAAAGTGAGCACGCGACTGCCGCCGAGAAAGCATTCGAGCCGATCATCATGGAGCCGTACGCGCAGCCGTTGCCCGATCATCCGGGCGGGTACCGTGTAGAAGACTTTGCGCAGTGCGAAACCGCTGGAGGAGGTCACTCGTACGAGGGTCTCCTCTTAATCGATCGTGCGGTCGTCGGGCAGCGGCCTGAAGATGGCGCGTTCGATGCTGATGGCCTTGCTCCGCCTGGCATGATGGTGGGCGAAGTGCTCGCCGATGAGCCGGCGGTATGCGGTCAGGTCTTCGAAGGTACGGCTGCCACGGAGCAGCAGGGCGTCTGCGATGGTTTTCTTGGTGTGACCATGGGAACTTTCGATCGTGCCGTTCTCGTGCGCAACGCCGGTGTTGTTGCGGGTCGGCGTCATGTCAAAATGCGCACAAAGGTTGGCATAGCGCGTGGTCAAATCCCTCGATCGCGTCGCGGTCGAGATTGCGGAAAGCAGCCGAAAGACTGTTGGTGCGGTGCTGCAAAGGCACGCCACCGAGGGTGAACAGCGCGTTCTGTAAACCCACAGCAAGAGCGGAATAGCTCACTCCGCCCAGAATCACGTGGCCATGTTCGGAGCCGGAGTGGGCCAGCCGGAAATGGTACAGGATATGATCCAGCACGCTACCGGCGACGATGACGCCGAGATCCGCGAGATCGGTGAAATCCGACAGGCCTTGTTCGCCGGGCGGATGTGTCTGGCGGAACATGATATCCTGATCTGGCCCATGCAGGCCGCGCCAGAGTTTGATCCTTCGTTCCGGCGTGCGCCGGATCCCGGGATTGAGTTCTGCATGCCGCCGGCCCAGCTCCTCCAGCACCGCGACGGCGCGTAGGCCCAGTGCCACGGTAAGCATCGGTGCGACCTCGGCAACCCAGACAGCTTCCAGCGGATCAGGGCGCCGGCGTTGCCGGAGTGGCCTCTCAATAGCGGGCAGGTACAGCCCCTGTTCGAGCCGATAGCCGGTCGCGGTGTTGAACCCGCTCTTGGCCGCGGCTTGCTGCGGGGTAGCCCCCCCGTATTGCCTCATCCAGATTATCGCACTGCACGCTGAAGCCGCAGCGGACGTCCGCGCCACCGTCGACACCGCGAGGCTCAGCGGCGCGAACCCCTTTGCCGTAATCGTCAGCGCCCTGACCTCAACGCGGCCCGATATTCCAGCCCACGCTATCATATCGATAGATGGTGGGTAATTGCAGGCTGCCCTAAACCGAAGTTTTTACTATAGAATGACCTGAACATGGCGGATTGCCTCGTATAGCGCGGTTTTCCTGAATGCTTTTTGTGTCCATACATGGGGCTTGCGGCGCGACTCCATCTGTGATTCGCTGCCTTCATGTTCATCGACGTGGTTCCAAATGGCCGATCGGCGCCGGCCGTGCTGTTGCGGGAGAGTTTCCGCGAGGGGCGCAAGGTTCATAAACGCACCATCGCCAATCTGAGCCAGATGCCGCCGGCGCTGATCGATGGGCTGCGTGCGCTTCTCGCGGGTGGCGCGGTGGTCGGTGGTGCCGATCAGGCGCTCGAGATCCGGCGCTCGCTGCCACACGGTCATGTGGCAGCGGTGCTGGGCATGATGCGCAAGCTTGAGATTCCCCGCCTGCTGGACCGACGGGGATCGCGCGAGCGCGATCTCGCCCTGGCGCTGATCGCGGGCCGGGTGATCGCACCGGGCTCGAAGCTCTCGACCCTGCGTGGATTGAACCCGGAGACCGCGACCTCGAGCCTGGGCGGGATCCTCGAACTGGGCATCATCGAGGAGCGCGAGATCTACGCCGCACTGGACTGGCTGGGCGCGCAGCAGGGACGGATCGAGCGGCAGTTCGCCAAGCGCCATCTGCGCGACGGCACGCTGGTGCTCTACGATGTCAGTTCATCCTATCTCGAAGGCCGGCATTGCGAACTGGCACACCACGGATACAGCCGGGATCACCGGCCCGATCGGCCGCAGATCGTCTATGGTCTGTTGTGCGATCGCGACGGCCGGCCGGTCGCGGTCGAGGTGTTCGAAGGCAACACCGCCGATCCGGCGACGATCTCCGCCCAGGTGGAGAAACTCAAACGGCGGTTTCATCTCGAGCGGATCGTCCTCGTGGGTGATCGCGGGATGATCACCACGGCGCGCATTCGCGAGACGATCAAGCCGGCGGGGCTGGACTGGATCAGCTGTCTGCGCGCTGGACAGATCCAGGATCTCGCCGAGGGGCCGCTGCAGATGTCGCTGTTCGACGAGCGCGATATCGCCGCGATCACGTCGCCCGATTATCCGGGCGAGCGGCTCATCGCCTGTCGCAACGCCGCCCTGGCGAGCGAACGACGGCGCAAGCGCGAGGCGCTGCTCGTGGCCACCGAGGCGGAACTGGCGCGGATCCGGGATGCGACACGGCGCAAACGCGCCCCTCTTCACGGCGAGGCCGCGATCGGGCTGGCGGTGGGGGCGGTGATCAACCAGCGCAAGATGGCCAAGCATTTCGATCTCACCATTACCGCCAGCAGCTTCGATTTCCAGCGCAACGCCGCCTGCATCGCGCGCGAGGCGGCCCTCGACGGCATCTATGTCATCCGCACCAGTGTCAGCGCGGACGTCATAAGCGAGACCGAAGCCGTGTCCGCCTACAAGGACCTCTCGCGGGTGGAACGGGCGTTCCGGACCCTCAAATCCGTCGATCTTGCGATCCGCCCTGTGCATCACTGGCTCTCGCCGCGGGTGCGTGCCCACGTCTTCCTCTGCATGATGGCCTATTACGTCGAGTGGCACCTGCGCGACACGCTCAAGCCTCTGCTGTCCCAGGATCACGACCGGCCGGGAGCCGAGGCCGAACGCTCATCGCCGGTTGCCCCCGCAGCGACATCCCCGGCCGCCGATCGCAAGCACGGCCGACGCCGCAACGACCAGAACCTGCCGATTTCGAGCTTCAGCGACCTGATGGCGCATCTCGCGACCCAGACCCTCAACACCGCAGCCCTGCCCAAGGCGCCGAACGCCACCTTCACCACACTGGCAAACCCGACCCCGCTGCAAACCGCCGCCTTCGCCCTGATCGGGATCGACCCCAAGCGTGTCCAGTAAGCGTCAAAACCAGATCAGAAACGTTCTCGATAAATACAGGGAGTTTGCATTCGAATTAGTGAAAACTTCAGCCTAAATCAGCCAAAGTTGATTGAGGGTTTCAGCGAACCCCGGATGCAGCAGAGCCGGCGGGGCTGGGTCGAGTATGTCGCGGATGTGATTGTCAGAAAACCCGTCCAGGCAACTTCGTAAGAATCCGAATAGCTAATCGAACGATCGCATGCACAAAACGAATAACAATATGTCGTGTTTGAGAATCCCCTGTTTTGACAGGGACAGACGCTTCTTCACAACTGTTTCAATTCGGACTCGCCAACCCTACCGAAACTGCGAATCATTCTCATTTAGAAGTGCTGAACCTTATCCGATTAACTTGACAATCGCCTCGACGCTGCAGTGCCAACATCCTCGTCTCCCATCAAACTCCTCGCAAATTCCCCATCAACTTTCTCAACAATCCAGTTTTCCACGTATCAAGCATCACTGCCAATAGAATGACGATACCAATGACGAGTGGTTGCCAGTACGTGTTGAGATCCAGCACGTCCATGCCTTCAGTTAGAGAGCCGATCACGATTGCCCCAAGGAGCGCCCCGGCAACGCTTCCGGAACCGCCGAAAAGGCTCACGCCGCCTACGACGGCCGATGCGATCCCATCGAACAAAGAGGCTCCGGAGCCAGCAGTCGGATAGCCGGATGCCAAACGTGCAGCGAGGATGACGCCAGCCAGGCCGGCGATAGTTCCCGACAATGTGAAACATAGAATCTCGATCCGTGCGATGTTGACGCCAGCCAGCCATGCGGAATGCCGATTACCCCCAACCGCGTAGACCTTCACGCCGAACGACGTGCGGCTCAGCACTATATGAGCCAGGATTGCAACCAGTAGCATGACGAGCACACCGATCGGGACGATCTTCAAAACATAACCCTGGCCGATCGCGTTGAATGTATTGCTAAAGATCGGGATCGGGTTCGCTTGGGTCACGATCAATGGAATCGAGGCAGCCACACCGAGGGTCGCAAACGTGGTGATGAACGAGGGGACATTCACGTAATGCGTAATTGCTCCATTGATAAAGCCGACAATCGTCCCAGAAAGAATACCTCCCAGAATCGCTCCAGGCCAGCCGAGAGGCGTGTGGTTAATGATCACAGCGGCCGTGACGCCGGAAAGCGCCTGAACGGCACCTACCGACAGATCGATGCCGCCGATCAACAGAACGAATGTTTCGCTCACCGCCAGCAGACCGATCGTGATCGTGTTAACCAGCAAGGTTGATATATTTCCGATGGTCAGAAAATTTCCGGTGAGCAACTGCAATCCGCCCATAATCAAGGCGAGGATAACGAAGATCCCGGTCTCGGGCGGCACGCGGAACATCTTTGCCTGGGTCGGGGCAGATGTGTTGGTTTCGTGTTGTGCCATTTGAATCGCCTCGGTTACAGGTCGGTCAGAGAGATTGAGCCAGAATCGATTTTGCGTCGGCCTCGGCACGGGGAATGCCGGTACCCTCGCAGATACCGTGGCGAAAAATG
>Ga0315298_1007157_pt1 | contig 14854 bp, 8 predicted proteins | sample WHS_1_MG_FD_203077 | JGI IMG/M metagenome (GOLD analysis project Ga0315298, IMG submission 203077) | Extremophilic microbial mat communities from Washburn Hot Springs, YNP, Wyoming, USA - WHS_1_MG | ecosystem: Environmental > Aquatic > Thermal springs > Hot (42-90C) | place: USA: Wyoming... | reverse complement strand
GTGAACGGGCATGACAACTCCAAGAGGAGGTGCACCATGTCCACAGGTCTCTACTACAGCGATGCATGTCTGCGCCACGACACCGGCGGCCACCCCGAGTCGGCCCGACGGTTGGAGGCCATCATGCGGCGGCTAAGGGGCTGCCAGGACCTGGAGGGCGTCACCTACCTCGAACCCCAACCCGCCGGCCTCGACCTGGTGAAGACCGTCCACGCGCCGGCCTACGTCGAGCGGGTGGTGCGGATGGCGGAGAGCGGCGGGGGGTGGCTGGACGCCGACACGACGGTGTCGTCGGGCTCTATCGATGCGGCGCTCCATGCGGTGGGTGGGGCCGTGGAGGGTGCCGAAGCGGTGTGTGCGGGTAGGCTGGACAACGCCTTCGCCGCAGTGCGGCCGCCGGGCCACCATGCCACCCGGGACGAGGCCATGGGGTTCTGCCTCTTCAACAACGTCGCCATCGCGGCCCGCCACGTCCTGGCCGAGGGGCTGGCCGGCCGGGTGGCCGTGGTGGACTTCGACGTGCACCACGGGAACGGCACCCAGGATATCTTCTACGAGGACCCTGCCGTCCTCTACTTCTCCACCCACCAGATGCCCCTGTATCCCGGTACCGGTCGATACGAGGAGACCGGCCACAGCGCGGGCCAGGGATATACGATGAATGTGCCTCTGCGCCCGGGCGTGGGCGACGAGGGCTACCTGTACGTCTTCGATGCGGTCCTGGCTCCCGCCCTCCGCCGGTTTCAGCCCGATCTGCTGCTGGTGTCCGCGGGCTACGATGCTCACTGGCAGGATCAGCTGGCCGGAATGAGGGTGACGGTGCCGGGATTCCGGGGGATGGTCGAGCGGATCGTCCATATGGCAAGGGAGCTGTGCGGCGGTCGGGTCGTCTGCGTCCTGGAGGGTGGCTACGATCCGGAGGCGCTGAGCAGTGCCGTGGAGACCACCGTGCGAGCACTGGCCGGATCATCGAAGGACGTGCCGGACCCTTACGGATCGCCCCCCACCGCCCTCGGCCGGGAGGCCGCAGAGCCGGTGGTGGCGGCAGTCCGGAAGCTGCACGGGTTGTAGCTGATAGCTTTCTGCAATGGTGGCGGTGGGAGAAATGTGCTATATTTCCGACATCCCGAGCGCAACGCTCTCCTATCTCTCCACTTCCAGCCATTCTTCTGCTGCTGTCTGACGAACGGGGGAAAAGAAGGTTGTATCGCGACCTAAGCCTATTCACGGGAAACGCCCATCCCGCCCTGGCGGAAGCCGTGTGCCAGTTCCTGGAGGTGCCCCTGGGCAAGGCCGAGGTGTTCGAGTTTAGCAACGAGAATATCTTCGTCAAGCTCAATCAGGTGGTTCGGGAGCACGACGTCTTCGTGATACAGTCCTTCTGCTCGCCGGTCAACCGGAGCATCATGGAGCTGTTGATCATGCTGGATGCTCTGAAGCGGGCCTCGGCCGGTCGAATCACCGCCGTGATCCCCTATTTCGCCTACGCCCGCACCGACAAGAAGGATCAGCCGAGGGTGCCCATCACCGCCAGGCTGCTGGCCGACATGATCACCGTGGCCGGGGCCAATCGGGTCCTGACCCTGGACCTGCACGCCGGACAGGTGCAGGGCTTCTTCAGCATACCGGTAGACGAGCTAACGGCCTTCTATCTTCTGGGGCGCTACTTCCGGCAGCGCAGGCTGCGGGACCTGGTGATCGTTTCCGCGGACATCGGCTTCGCGAAGAAGGCCCGCAACTTTGCCGAGATGATGGACGCGCCGCTGGCCATCGTGGAGAAGCGCCGCCTGGGCAACGCCGGGGAGGCCAAGTCGCTCTCCCTTATAGGGGATGTGCGGGACCGGGTTGCACTGATCGTGGACGACGAGGTGGATCGGGGCAGCTCCATCGTCGGAGCGGCGGAGGTGGTGCAGGCGGAGGGAGCCCGGGCGGTGTACGCCACGGCCGTCCACGGCGTGCTTTCCGGGCCCGCGGTGCAGCGGATCAACGATTCCCCCATCGTCGAGATGGTGCTGACGGACACCGTTCGGCTCGACCCCCCAAAGCGGATCCCCAAGATCACCCAGCTTTCCGTCGCCCCTCTCCTGGGAGAGGCGATCCGCAAGATCCACACGGGCACCTCGGTGGGCAGCATCTACGGGGAGTAGGCGGGGCCGAGGCGCGGCGGATTCCTCGTGGGGCGAGTAGAGACCTCTTCATCCGGGGCACCTTCTGCCCGGCTCGCCTGGCTGCACGCTCGCGCGGTCGCCCTTGACCCCGCGCCACTGATCGCTACAAAGGCCCTGCCCTCGCTGTTTCGCTATTGGCCGCCGTGGGGTAAAATTCTAGGGGCGGAATCCGCGTGCCGGGACATGCAAGAAATGCATGTTCCAGTTTGCATAACCCGGCACCATGGCGGATGGCCGGAGTCTCTTCCGCGCCGGGGCCAGCGCCCCCGGTCCAATAGAGGTGCCTACACTCATGTTCAAGATCTTTGGAAAGCTGCTGGGCGATGCGAACGAGCGGGAGCTGAACAAGCTCCGGCCTGTGGTCCAGCGCATCAACGACCTGGAGCCCGAGTTCGAGAAGCTGAGCGACGAGCAGCTTCGCGATAAGACGGTGGAGTTTCGGGGGCGTCTTCTGGCGGGCGATACCCTGGACAATCTGCTGCCGGAGGCCTTCGCCGCTGTTCGGGAGGCTGCCAAGCGCACCCTGGGCCAGCGCCACTTCGACGTGCAGTTGCTGGGCGGCATGGTGCTCCATCAGGGTAAGATCGCCGAGATGAAGACCGGCGAGGGCAAGACCCTGGTGGCAACGTTGCCAGCCTATCTGAACGCGCTGGCCGGTCATGGTGTCCACGTGGTGACGGTGAACGATTACCTTGCCCGGCGCGACCGGACATGGATGGGCCAGATCTACGAGTTCCTGGGACTCACCGTGGGGGTCATCCAACACGGTATGGACGGACCCGCGCGCCGCGATGCCTACGCTGCTGATATCACCTACGGGACCAACAACGAGTTCGGCTTCGACTATCTGCGCGACAACATGGTCTGGGACCTGAAAGACCGGGTGCAGCGGGAACTGAACTTCGCCATCGTCGACGAGGTGGACAACATCCTGATCGACGAGGCTCGTACCCCCCTCATCATCTCCGGGCAGGCGGAGGAGTCCACCGATAAGTACACCCTCTTCGCGCGGCTGGTTCCCCGGCTGCGTCGGGACGAGGACTACACCATCGACGAGAAGCTGAAGGTGATTACCCTCACCGAGGAGGGTGTCGCCAAGATGGAGCGATGGCTGGGCCTTCAGAACCTGTACGATCCCGCCCACTACGACCTGACCCGCTACATGGAGCAGGCGCTGAAGGCTCAGTTCCTGTTCAAGCGGGACCGGGACTACGTGGTCAAGGACGGCGAAGTGGTGATCGTGGACGAGTTCACCGGCCGCCTGATGTTCGGTCGGCGGTACAGTGAGGGGCTGCACCAGGCTATCGAGGCCAAGGAGGGGGTGCGAATCCAGCGGGAGAGCCAGACCCTGGCCACCATCACCTTCCAGAACTACTTCCGTCTGTATAAGAAGCTGGCGGGCATGACCGGTACGGCCGCCACCGAGGCGGAGGAATTCCACAAGATCTACAAGCTGGAGGTGGTGGTGATTCCCACCCACCGGCCGATGATTCGGAAGGACCTGCCGGACCAGATCTACAAGACCGAGGCGGCCAAGTATCGGGCGGTGGTTAAGGAGATCGAGGAGCTCTACCAGCAGAAGCGGCCGGTGCTGGTGGGCACCGTCTCCATCGAGAAATCGGAGATGCTGAGCGAGATGCTCACCCGCAAGGGGATACCCCACCAGGTGCTGAACGCCAAGCTGCACGAGAAGGAGGCGGGGATCATCGCCCAGGCGGGTGCACCGGGGATGGTGACCATCGCCACCAACATGGCCGGTCGCGGCGTGGACATCATCCTGGGGGGCAACCCCGGAACGCCCGAGGACGCCAAGCTGGTGAAGGAGCTGGGCGGGCTGCACATCCTGGGCACGGAGCGGCACGAGGCCCGGCGGATCGACAACCAGCTCCGTGGCCGTGCCGGCAGGCAGGGGGACCCGGGCTCCTCCCGCTTCTACCTGTCGCTGGAAGACGATCTGATGCGCCGCTTCGGCGGCAGCAACATCGCCAGCATCATGGACCGGCTTGGGCTGGAGGAGGATATCCCCCTGGAGCACGGCCTGGTCAGCAAGTCCATCGAGAACGCCCAGACCAAGGTGGAGTCCCACAACTTCGACATCCGGAAGCACGTGGTCGAGTACGACGACGTGATGAACAAGCAGCGCGAGGTGATCTACGGGGAGCGCACCAAGGTGCTGAGCACCGAGAACCTGCGGCCCATCATCATGGAGATGGTGGAGAAACAGCTCTCGGAGCTGGTGGAGCTGCACCTGGCCGGGGAGCACTCCGACGACTGGGATCTGGATGGCCTGCTAAATGCATTGAGGGCCATGATGCCACTCCCGCCCGACCTGACGGCGGAGAGGCTCTCGTCGCTGAGCAAGGACGAGGTGAGGCAGGGCCTGCTGGACCTGGCGGAGCAGCTCTACGACGAGAAGGAGCGGCAGATCGGAAGCGAGACCATGCGGCGCGCGGAGCGCTGGGTGATGCTGAGCGTCATCGATGCCCTCTGGGTGCAGCACCTCACTTCCATCGACGACCTGCGGGAAGGCATCGGGCTGAGAGCCTACGGCCAGCGAGACCCGCTGGTGGAGTACAAGGCCGAGGCCTACAACATGTTCCAGGGGCTGCTGGCCGCCATCCAGCAGGATGTGGTGCACCGGATCTTCCACGTCCGGGTGGTGGTGGAGGAGCCGAAGCCGGTGCAGAACGTGACTACCAATCGCGAGGACGCGAGCGCTCCGCAACCAGTGAAGGTTGGGAAGAAGATCGGTCGCAACGACCCCTGCCCCTGTGGCAGCGGTAAGAAGTACAAGAAGTGTCACGGTAGGTAGCCGCGGCAGGCACGGAGCAACGAGGCCGGAAGGGCGCCGAGCAGCCCCTTCCGGCTTCTTGATTCTCCCCGTTGGGCTGCCGAGGTTTCGGTTGCCCGTGAGGAGGCGGCTGGTCATGACCATCAACTGGAAAGAGCTGTTTGCCGAGCGGACGCGGGACAGTGAGAGGGCGGAGCTCGGGAACCTGCTGGGTTTCGGTTCGGTCTCGGGTCTCATATCCCTGGCAGGGGGCTTCCCCGCGCCGGAGCTGTTCCCCGTGGATGCCTTTCGAGAAGCTTTCGATGCGGTAATGGCCTCGGATTCCGGTGCTGCTCTCCAATACGGTATCTCCGAGGGCTTTGCTCCTCTTAGGGAGTTTCTGGCGGAGCGAATGTCGGGGTCGGGCGCTTCGGTCTCCATCGAGAATGTGGTGATCACCACCGGGTCGCAGCAGGGATTGGACCTGGTAGCCAGGCTACTGGTGGATCCTGGCTCCCCGGTAGTGGTGGAGGATCCCTCCTACTCCGGCGGCCTGGACGCCCTCCGGGCCAGCCAGGCCCGGTTCATCGCCATCCCATCGGATGAGGAGGGGATGCGGGTGGATATTCTGGAGGAATCGCTGCCGCGCATCACCCCGGCTCCCCGTCTGATCTACGTCCTGCCCAACTTCCAGAATCCCAGCGGCGGGACCCTCAGCCTGGAGAGACGGCACCGGCTGCTGGAGCTGTCGTTCCGGCACGGGATCCCTATTCTGGAGGATGACCCGTACGGAGAGCTGCGGTACGAGGGGGAGCACCTCCCGTCGCTGAAGTCGATGGATACCTTGGGGAATGTGATATATCTGGGCACCTTTTCCAAGATTTTGGCTCCCGGCCTGCGCCTGGGCTGGGTGGCGGCTCCACCGGAGCTGGTGCGGCCGCTGGTGAGGCTGAAGCAGACGGCCGACCTGCACAGCAGCACCTTGAGCCAGCGGCTGACCTACGAGGTGTGCCGGGCAGGACTGCTGGAACGGCATGTGGAGAGGGTGAGGCCGATCTATCGGGAGCGCAGAGACCTGATGCTGCGGGCCCTGGCCAGCACACTGCCTGCCGGTGCTCGCTGCTCCCGCCCCGAGGGCGGTCTCTTCCTGTGGGTCAGCCTTTCGGGAGGTGTAGACACCGGGGCCATGCTGGCGGATGCCCTTAGGGAGGGGGTGGCCTACGTGCCCGGTGCTGCCTTCCAGCCTCTGGGGGGCCGGACCAGCAGCATGCGGCTCAACTTCTCGGGCGTGGCGCCGGGCCAGATCGAGGAGGGCATCACCCGGCTGAGTCGGGTGATAGCGAAGCGGTGCATCCAGCCGCCTCCCTCCACGGCTAGAGCCGCCGCGTAGCCTGGGCCGGGGTCGAGGTCCCATATCGACCAGCCTGGAGGATCTGGTTGCTCTGATGGCTGGCCGATGCCTTCGCCCAGGGCCTTCGCCAGGGCTTCCCGGCGAGTCCAACAGAAGAAGAAGGCCCGAGCGCGGAGATCCCTCGGCAGCGCGAGGAGCGCGGTGACCTCGCTGGCGGAGAGGAAGGAGCGGGCGATCGGCTCCCATCCCATATCGGGTCGGATCGCCTCCAGGTCGATACCGACCTCCCGGCCTCGCGCGAGGGCATAGAGGGCAAGCCCGCGAGAGTGGGACAGGTTGAACCGGATCGAATCCGCTTCGGGGCCCATGTCCAGGGAAGGCTTCCCGGCGGGGCCGTACTGGAAGCGCAGACGAGCCGAATCCTGGTCCAGGTAGCGGCCCAGGATCGCTCTCAGCAGCCCCCGTGCGACGACGAAGCGGTCTCTATCCCTCTGGAACCTGAAACGCCCGGCCCTCTCCCGTTCATCCACAGAGAGGATTCGCAGGAGGTCTGGAATATCCGGTGTCCATGCGTCCAGATCGGCGCGCCAGACGTGGACCTCTCCGCTTCCCAATGAGGGCTTCTCCCCCGTGTTGCCCCAGGAGAAGGTGTACTCCAATCGGCCACTTCCTGCCCGCCCGCTGCTCCGCCAACTTGATTTCGACAAGCTCGAGGCGAGGCCTCGGCCGACCCGGTTTGGCTGAGGCTTCCCCTCCAAACCCGTCAGGATCAGCGCGGCGGAGCATTGGTCTCACTCGGCCAACCTGGTCTTGACACACGTGAGGACTGTACCCCGTCGTCGCGGGGCACAGTGCCCCGCTCTACCGCGTCGGCGCAATCCGCCCGTGCCTTGAGCAGGCAAAGAGTGAGCTTCTCGGCGGTTATTTGGACATAAGGCTCGCTCAGGATGTCGGTGTGAGTCGCACATACCTCGTGGATCTCCAACCCTCCGGCCGCCAGCTCTCCCCAGCCCGACTGAGGATCGCGGACGTAGTGGGGAAAGAGCGTGTGCTGGGTTGCCCGGAAGAGGGTCACCCTGGCCGGATAGACGCGCGGCGTGTAGCCGGCGTAGGCCATGGACGTGGCGGACTCCACACCGCGGAAAGCGAGTGGCAGGGGCATTCGGGTCTTCAATAGGCCCCAGCGGGCCAGACGGGTCGCTGCCTCCTTTAGCCTGTTCCACACCGTGTCCGCCCTCGCCAGGAGGTAGGACAGCTTTCGCTTGGTGGTCAGGGGCCTCATCCTGGCCAGGTGGAGGCGGACCCTCTCGACAATCGGTAGCAACCGACCATAGTTGGGGCGCCCGGTGTCAAACATGGCCAGTAGCGCCACCTTCTCACCCCGAGCGTGGAGCTGTTGAGCGATCTCAAAGGCCCACACACCCCCGCTGGAGAAGCCTCCCAGGTAGTAGGGTCCTTCCGGCTGAAGCGAGCGGATCTCCTGGACGTAGTGGGCGGCCATCTCCTCGACGCTTTGCCAGGGCGGCTCCCGGCCGTCGAGCCCTTGCGCCTGCACCCCGAAGACTGGCTGGTCGGGGTCCAGGTAGCGTGCCAGTTGGCGGTACTGTAGAACCTCGCCCCCGATTCCGTGGACGCAGAAGAAGGGCGGCCTGGAGCCCTCCGGCTGGATAGGCACCAGCGAGGACCACGGCGAAGTTCCCGCGGCCTGGCGAAGCCTTTCCGCCAGATGCTCCACCGTGGCTCTCTCGAACAGCACGGACAGCGGCAGTCTTCTTCCCCACTGCTTCTCTATCTCGGCAAAGAGGCGGACGGCCAGCAACGAATGGCCCCCCAGTTGGAAGAAATCGTCGGTTACGCCAATGGGCTGGACATCCAGCACCTTCTCCCAGAGCCTCAGCAACCGCAGCTCCAACCCATCCCGGGCCGTGACGAAGCTTCTACTATCTCTCCGCAAGTCCTTCGAGTTGGGCGCCGGGAGACCCTGGCGGTCCAGCTTGCCGTTGGGAGTGAGGGGGAGGATGTCCAGGAAGACGAAGGTGGAGGGGACCATGAAGTCGGGGAGTTTCCCCATCAGGAAACGGGACAGCTCTTCTGTGGATGGCCGCTTATCCCGGGCGACCAGGTAGGCCGCTAGACGTTTGTCGCCCGGGGAGTCCTCCCGGGCCACCACCGCGGCCTGGCGCACCGCCGGGTGCTGGGCCAGCGCTGCCTCGATCTCCCCGGGCTCTACCCTGAAACCCCGGATCTTTATCTGCTGGTCCAGCCGTCCCAGGAACACCAGGTTGCCGTCGGGGAGGTAGCGGGCCAGGTCCCCGGTCCTGTACAGCCTCTCCCCGGCTTCCGCGCCGAAGGGGTTGGGGATGAACCTCTCGGCCGTCAGCTCCGGTCGGTGCAGGTAGCCCAGCGCCAGACCATCACCGCCCAGGTAGAGCTCGCCCGGGACGCCGATGGGGACGGGGTTGCGGTGGCGATCCAGGAGATAGGCCCGGGTGTTGGCGATGGGGCGCCCGATGGGGACGGTAGCGCAGCCCTCGGCTACGGCCTCGACCTGGTAACAGGTGGCGAAGGTGGTGGTCTCGGTGGGGCCGTACATATGGAGGAGTCTCTCGGGAGGGGCGTGGCGAAGGACCTCCCTGACCCAAACGGGATCCGCGGCCTCTCCCCCGAAAAGGAGATGGCGCAGCTTACTGAAGGTGGCCGGTGCTTCCCGAGCAATGGAGTTGAACCAGGCGGTGGTGAGGAAGAGGGTGGTGATGCCATGACGGTCAATCTGCTCGCCCAGGTCGCGGGGCGAGAGGGAGAGCTCCCTGTCGAGGATGACAAGTCGAGCCCCGTTAAGCAGCGCTCCCCATATCTCGAAGGTGGCGGCATCGAAGGAGCTGTTCGACAGTTGAGCCACCCTGTCCGCGGGGGTGATCTGCAGGTAGTTGCTGTTGACCACCAGGCGGAGGACGGCTCGGTGGGGAATGGCGACCCCCTTTGGCTTGCCCGTGGAGCCGGAGGTGTAGACGACGTAGGCGAGGCTATCCCCAGGGGATGTGATAGTCGGGTCCTCCTGGCTCTCGGCGGCCACGTTCTGCCAGGAAGAGTCCAGGGCGATCAGTTGGGCCCGGTGCGTGGGAAGTCTATCGATCAGATGGGCGTGAGCGACCAGAACGGAGAGCCCCGCGTCTTGCAGCATGAAGGCCAATCGCTCCTGAGGGTAGTTGGGATCCAGGGGCACGTAGGCCCCTCCCGCCTTGAGGATCGCCAGAAGTCCCACTATCAGATCCGACGTTCGGTCGGTGCAAATCCCCACCAGGGTGCCGGTTTGCGCACCGTGCCTCTGGAGATGGTGGGCCAGTTGATTGGCTCGTCGGTTGAGCTCCCTGTAGGTGAGGCAGCCGTTTTCCGAAACGATAGCCACGGCATCGGGAGTTGCATCGGCCTGCCGCTCGAAGAGCTGGTGGATGGTGGAGTCCCTAGGGTACTCGACACCAGTGCGGTTCCACTCCATCAACAGCTGGTTCCGTTCGAGATGGGTCAGAAGCGGCAGCCTAGAAAGCTTCTGATCGGGGTTGGCGGCAATCCCTTCCAGCAGGGTTTGGAAGTGCCCCAGCATTCGGTCGACGGTGGCGGCTTCGAACAGATCGGTGCTGTACTCCAGAACGGCCTCAAGCCCCTCGGGCGTCTCTGTGGTGTACAGGGTCAGGTCGAACTTCGCCGTGCCGGGATCCAGCTTCCGGCGCGTCACGATCAGACCAGGCATCTCCCAGTGCTGGCTGGGCACATTCTGGAGCGCGAACGCAACCCGGAGGAGCGGCGTGTGGCCGAGGCCGCGCTCTGGGCGCAGCTCCTCCACCAGCTTTTCGAAGGGCAGCTCCTGGTGGGTGAAGGCCCCGAGCGCAACCTCTCTCACGCGACCCAGCAGGTCGAGGAAGCTGGGATCGCCGGACAGGTCGGTGCGCAAGGCCAGGGTGTTGACGAAGAACCCAATCAGGCCCTCGGTCTCGACCCTGGTCCGGCCCGCAATAGGGGATCCGACTATGATGTCGTCCTGACCGGTGTAACGCTGGAGCAGGGTCTGGAAGGCTGCCAGGAGGGTCATGAACAGGGTGGCTCCTCGGCCGCGGCCCACGGCCCTGAGTGCGCTGGCCAGCGAAAGCGGTAGCAGGACGGTTCGTTGAGCGCCACGGAAGCTTGGGTTTGTGGGTCTAGGGCGGTCCGCTGGTATGTCCAGCGTCGGGGGACTATCGCTCAGCCGCTCCTTCCAGTAGGATAGCCGCATCTCCAGCCTTTCGCCCTGCAGCCACTCCCTCTGCCAGAGAGCGTAGTCGGCGTACTGGATGGGCAGCTCGGGCAGGGTGGCCGGGCTTCCCGTGGCGAAAGCGGCGTAGAGGGCGGCCAGCTCGCGGAAGAGCACCCCCATGGACCAGCCGTCGGAGCCGATATGGTGGGTTACCAGGAGGAGAAGATGCTCCCGTTCGCCCAACCTGAGCAGGGATGCCCTCAGCATCGGGTCGCTGGACAGGTCGAAGGGATGTCGGATCTCCTCTGTAAGCAGGCGATCGATCTCGGACTCGCGCCGCTGGCCGGTCTCCAGACCGGCCAGGTCGCGGCATCTCAATTCCGCTGGCCGGGGCTGGCCGATTACCTGCATGGGGGTTCCGTCGATGGAGACGAAGGTGGTCCGTAGCGCCTCGTGTCGGGCCACCAGCGCATCCAGGCTGGCCTGAAGGGCCCCGACGTTCAGCACGCCCTCCAGGTGCAGCGCCCGCGGGATGTTGTAGACGGGCAGCCCCGGATCCAGTTGGTCCAGGAACCAAAGTCTTTGCTGGGAGAAGGACAGCGGACAAGGTCCGGAGATTGGCCTCCGGGGGATTCTACCGTCCGTTGCCATCTCGAACCTCTTCTCCGTGTGGTTGGGCCGGTTCCCGTGGTTGGAAGGGGCGACCGGGGACGGTGGCGCCAGACAGGCGAGACTGCATCAGGGCAGCAAGATCCGCCACGGTGGGCGCCTGGAAGAAGTCTAGCAGGGACATCTCAACCTGGATGGCCTGGCGCGCTCGGGCAGTCACCAGGGTGGCCAGTATGGAGTCACCACCCAGCTCCAGGAAGTCCTCGTGGATGCCCACCGGCCGGATGCCCAGGATATCTTCCCAGATGGCCGCCAGTTCGGCTTCGAGAGGCGTGGAGGGCGCCGGGGATGGCCGCCGTGATCGGTCGGAATCCGGTCCATCGCCCGAGAGCCCCAGCTTTTCGGCCAGGCCGATCCGCTGAGGCTTGCCGGTCGGTCCCCTGGGGATCTCCTCCAAGAAGGCTATGCGGCTGGGTACCTTGAAAGCGGCCAGCCTCGTCCCCGCGAACCGGCGGATCTCTCCCTCCGTGGCGCTGCACCGCTCCCGCAGCACAACGGCAGCTGCCACATCCTCTCCCAGGGAGGGGTGAGGAATGGCGAAGGTGACCGCCTGTGCCACGGCGGGGTGGTCCATCAGCACTTCGTCCACTTCCAGAGGGGAGATCTTTTCACCCCCGCGATTGATGACTTCCTTGCATCGGCCTGTAATGAAAAGGTAGCCATCCCTATCCAGGTAGCCCTGGTCGCCCGTCCTTAGCCAGTCCCGGAGGAAGGCGCTCTGGTTGGCCTGGGGATTGTTCTCGTAGCCCCGCATAACGGTGGTGCCGCGGACGACGATCTCTCCCACCTGGCCCGACGGCAGCAGGTTGCCTATCTCGTCCACGATGGCCACCTCCGGGCCTGTGGCCATGCCGACCGAGCCGATCTTGCGCTGGCCCGGGGGAAGGGGATTGCTGGCGATCTGCTGGGTGGTCTCAGTCATGCCGTAGGCGTCGATTACCGGCGCGTGAAAGGTGCTCTCCAACTCCAGCGCCAGGCGTGTTGGAAGCGGGGAAGAGCTGGAGCGAACGAACCGCAGGGGACAGCCCGCGATGATCTCCTGGTGGTGGGGAGCCTGCCCCGCGATGGCCCGGTGCATCGTGGGCACCGCGGTGTACCAGGTGGGCCGGTAGTCCTTCATCCAGCGAAAGAAATCGCGAAGGCTGAAGCCGGGTGTGCAAACGACGCTGGCCCCGGCGATCAGCGACGCCAGGAGCGAGCTGACCAGGCCATGGGTGTGGAACAGGGGCATGACGTTCAGACACCGATCGGTTTGTCGGAGCCTGAGCGTGGTGCTGATGTTGTGGGCCGAAGCGCAGAGGTTGCCGTGGGTAAGGGGGACGATCTTGGGACGGGAGGTCGTGCCGGAGGTGTGCAGCAGTAGCGCGACGTCGTCGGGCCGCGGGCCTCCGCCGGGGCTGAGGGTGTGGCGCTCCTCGCCCTGGAGTGTGAAGACGCCGGCCTCCGACGAAGGCACCGGAGAGAGCTCGATGACCCGGAGACCGAGCCGCTGCGCCACCGCTGCGGCCGGCGAGTCGATCCCGGCCTGGACCATCAGAGTCGTGGCGTTCAGATCGGAGAGATAGAACTCCAGCTCCTCCACACCGTAAGCCGGATTGAGTGGAGCGGATGTCGAACAGGCGGCCACGGCGACGAAGGCCACGGCCATCTCAGGGCCGTTGGGCATGACCATCGCAACGCGGTCGCACCGTCCCACCCCCAGGGAGTTCAGCCTCAGGCCCGTGTTCTCGATGTGGCGGTACAGGCCGCCGTAGGTCAGTGGCGTGCGCCCGGGGCCGGCAATGGCAACAGACCCTGGGCTTCGGCGAGCGGAGGTCTCGATCAGGTGGAGAATCGAGTCGGGTACCGGAGGTCCGTCCGAGGGGTGATCCCCTTCTCCGACAGGGATCGGGCTGGAGTTGGGCAAACCGGTATCGGTTGGAGAATCGGTTCCTGACAATGGTCGCTCCCACGATCGGATGAGCAGGTTCGCTGGCGGGCGGGTGGCCATTGAGAAGGAGAGCAAACCGAGCTCGGCGCGGGTACTGGATTGCGGACCGCCTCCAGCGCGAAGCCAGGAAGTCCGGCTCCTCCAGGATCCACCTAGCAGAACAAGTTTAGCACCGATAGCCAGGAATGCCAAGAGCGACGGTTGCTACTACGCCATGAATGTTTCCCTGAGCGCCTCCATTACCCGGAACGGATCACTGGAGATGACCGGGCTGGCGTATAGCTCCATGGCGCCCACATCGCTGGTGCGGTTCATGGGGTCGCCCCGGTCCACGATGCGGGTGAGGTGGGGGAAGCCGCCCCAGTCCTCCGGGGATTCTGACAGGGGAGGCATGTAGATGGCCAGGTTGAAGCTGCTCACTCCCAGCCGGTTGATGAAGCAGTCCAGCACCCGGTAGATGGCGCCGGGGAGAGGGTCCGCGAGGCCGGATGTCAGGATGAGGACTTCCTTCTCTTTGGTGGGGGTGAGGTTCGTCAGGATCGTGGCAGCTACGCTCGATCGGGTCGGGCCGGCAGCAGGGCTGCCGAGCCCCGTGTTGGGGGAGGGGTAGTCCAGTGCCAGCCCCAGTGCCCGGTGGGCGCTTACCAGATCGGAGAAGTAGTCCCGGCCGGACTCCTGTCGGTATCGGAGGGCGGAGCGGCGTAGCTGCTCCACGCGAGCGTAGTGGAGGTCGCGAGAGCAGGCCACCTGCGCGTGGCCGTGGATTATGGAGGCACCACTCTTCCAGAGCGCGTTCCACATGAAGAAGGAGTACCTGGCCTCGGGATCGACTCGAAGCGCTGCCAGCGCCCAACGGCGGCCGACCTCCAGGTAGTCCCGCACCGCCTCCTCAGAGATGGCCAGCGGGTTGTGCTGGTCGAAGATCACCAGGCCGTGGAAGGCGTCGTACTTGGCCACGTTGCTGGCGGTCACCGAGTGCCGGCCCCGTACCCGTCCGAAGACGTCCTCGGGTGTCCCCTGCTCGGGCCGGCAGAAGGGATCGCCCGCGCTGTCGGCGATGGCCTGGAGCAGGTCTCCCGAGACCCTGGTGTCCATGGGACGGGAGGCCCGCAACTGGTTGAAGAGAGCACCCTCCAGGGTCACCAGGTTGGTGACCTTGACGATGGTCTGGGTTTCGACCGCCTGCACCGAGCCGAAGAAGCTCTCTATCCACCCACGCATGGACTCGGGTGGGACCAGCCTCCCCACCGACCTACTGACGTGGAACAGCTTCTGAAAAGCGATGGCATCCTCGCCGTCCAGTGCCCCGGCAAGCTCTGGAAGCTCCGTGATGCCCCGCTGCCGCGCGGGCTCACCCTCACGATTCTGGCTCAACGACCGGCTCCCTGTCGCTCCGCTTTGGCCACCATGTCCAGGCCGTCTTTTGCCCCCTGCAACTTGGGGTCCAGCTCCAGCGCCTCGGTGAACTGCTCTCGGGCCTCCGGGTACCGTTTCTCCGCATAGAGGCTCCAACCCAGGGCGTGGCGATAGGTGGCGAGCGCGGGGGCGGACTTCTCCAGCTCGATGGCCCGCAGCAGGTAGGGGATGGCGTCCTGGTTGCGCTTCTGGGCGTAGTAGATCAGCCCCAACTGCCCCAGGGCCGAGGCGTAGTTGGGGTCGATGGCCAGCGCGGCCTTGAGTGGCTCTTCTGCCCGCGTGTAGTCCTCTTGCGCCGCGTAGGAGTAGCCGATCCAGTAGG
>Ga0315298_1007156_pt1 | contig 14857 bp, 13 predicted proteins | sample WHS_1_MG_FD_203077 | JGI IMG/M metagenome (GOLD analysis project Ga0315298, IMG submission 203077) | Extremophilic microbial mat communities from Washburn Hot Springs, YNP, Wyoming, USA - WHS_1_MG | ecosystem: Environmental > Aquatic > Thermal springs > Hot (42-90C) | place: USA: Wyoming... | reverse complement strand
CGGCGGTGGGCCTGCTCGGCATGGTCGCGGGTCCGCTGGCGCTCGCCGCCCGCAAGCCGATCCTCGGCTGGTGGCTCGGCGCGCTGGCCTGGATCGGCACGATCTTCACCACCGGGGCGGCGATGTTCCCCTTCCTGATGCCCTCCACCACCGCGCCGGCGCAGAGCCTGACGGTGTGGAACGCCTCGGGCAGCGCCTACAATCTCGGCTGGATGCTGGCCTTCGCGCTGGTCTTCGTGCCGATCATCCTGAGCTACACGGCCTGGGCCTTCCGCGTCATGCGCGGGAAGGTCAAGACCGAGTCCGTCATCGCCAACGATCACTCCTACTGAGGAGCGGAGATCGAGCCATGTTGAACACGATCAAATTCGCCGCCCTCGCGGTCATCCTCTTCGCGGCGATCCTGCTCGCCGTGGTCACCGGCGACGAGGGGCCCTGGTATTTCGGCTGGCTGGTCGGAACGATGATGATCGTTCTGATCTCGGCGAGCGGCGCCGTTCTGTTCGAGGCACAGCAATCGGCGGTCCTTGGCCGCCATCAGCCCGACGACAAAGTGTAAGGAGACGCCCCGATGCTCGGTGGACTTGAAGGCCTGATCCTGTTCATCCCGTTCGTCTATCTCGGGTTGTACGTTCTCGCATGGCTGTACACGCGGCGCCGCTTCCCCTGACGGCAGCGCCGTAGCCGTGCCAGTCTGGCCGGGCCGCTTTCGGGCGGTCCGGCCGCTTGTCGTTCTGGAGGACTTGCCGGCCGGGCCGGCATTCCTTGCGTCGGGGCGGGTCAGAGCAGGAAGGTGTGTTCCCCGGCCCGGGAGACCGCCCGGGCAACACCGCCGAGCGCGCCGGCCGGAAGGTCGGCCCCCGTGGCGACGATGCGGATGGCGCCGCAGCCGGTATCATGAGCGATGGCCGCGAGCCGTGCCGCGAGCGCGGTGAGCAGCGGCCTGTCATCGAGCGGGTCGAGCACCGCGAAGGGCCGCACCGCCATCAGCCGGCCATGTTCGAGATCGGCCTCGCACCGGTAGCAGGCCAGGCCGCAAGGGTTGCGCCGCCGCACCCGGCGGATCGTGATCATGCCGCGCCGGCCGGGATTCGCCGCGATGCACTCGCGCGCATGGCGCCGCCATCGCGCGAGGTCGAGCCAGGGCTGGGCCAGGCGCGCGATCACGAAGCACGGGTCGATGTGCTCGCGGATCATGGGTTCGATCAGGTAAGTCGGTTCATGCATGCAATGTAACATCGTCAGAAAGCATGACAGGATCGACCAAGCGGATGAACCGCGCCTTGATCGAAATCAACCGGAAGCCCTGTAAGATTCTCGAATTAAAAGACAAAGCGCCGCGCGCGTCGCCGGTGGCGCAGCTAACCGCACATTCGCGGCCTGAATCATACGAGTTGCGCGACCTTGTTGCTCTGCACTACAAAATGATTGCTGAGACGTCGGAAGGACGCGAGATGCTGGAGCAGCGGGACCGGGCGCTTCGCTCGCCCATCAATCTTTCGGAAGCCATCATTCCTGGCCTGTGCGCGGGCTGCGAGGCGCGGCATATCGGCCTGTGCGATGCGCTGGCGGACGAGGATCTTCATTTCCTCGCGAGCGTGGCGCGGCAGTCCACGGTGTCGCGCGGCCAGAGCTTCGCGGTGGAGGGAGACAGCGCCCGTTACTTCTTCAACATCAATCACGGCACCGCCAAGCTGCACAAGGACCTGCCCGACGGGCGCCGGCAGATCACCGGCTTCGTCGGCGCGGGCGATTTCGTCGGCCTCGCCGCCGACGACCGCTACACGTTCAGCGCCGAGGCGATCGACGATGTCCGGCTGTGCCGGTTCGACCGCGTGGAAATGCGCAACGTGTTCTCCCGCTTTCCCGCGCTCGAGCGCCGGCTGCTCGACGTCGCCTCGCACGAACTCATCGTGGCGCAGGAGCAGATGCTGCTGCTCGGCCGCAAGAGCGCGATCGAGCGGCTCGCCAGCTTCATCGACAGCTGGAGCCGGCGGGCGATGATGTGCGGCGCCCCGCGGGCCGGGCTGCGGCTGCCGATGACCCGCACCGATCTCGCCGATTATCTCGGCCTGACCATCGAAACCGTCTCCCGCGCGCTCACCGCGCTGCGCAAGCAGGGCGTGATCGACGTGACGCCGGACCACAATATCAGCGTCGCCCGCCCGCAGGCCCTGGCCGAAATCGCCCGCGCCGGCGCCTGAGGCCGGCCCGCTTCCGCGATTGACGCATGTCAATGCGCGGGCGGAGGGCATCGCGCATGGTCCTCCTAGCCAAAAGGAGGATGACATGAACGTGCGTGAGATCATGACGGTTGGTCCACTCACCGTCGAACCCGAGACGACCGTTGCCGATGCCGGCCGGATCATGCTCGACCAGAACCTGTCCGCCCTCCCGGTGATCGACCGTGGCGGCCGGCTGCTCGGCATCATCACCGATGGCGACATGCTGCGCCGCCCCGAACTCGAGACCGCGCCGGACATCGGCTGGTGGCGCGGCTTCCTCGCCCCCGAAACCTCGGCCCGGCAGTTCGCCCGCACCCGCGGCCGGCATGTCGGCGAGATCATGACCACGCCGGTCCGCTCCGTCGGCCCCGACACGCCGCTGTGCGATGCGATCGACATCATGGAAACCTACCGGGTGAAGCAGCTGCCGGTCGTCCAGGGCGAGATCCTGCTCGGCATGCTCAACCGGCGGAACATCCTCGCCCGGCTGATCACCGCGCTGCTGGTGGTCGAGGATACCCCGGTCAGCGACGATGTGGTGGCCAGCCGCATCCGGGCCGCGATCGAGAAGACCAACTGGGCGCCCAAGGCGACCATCGAGGTCAAGGTCGATCACGGCGTCGCGACGCTTTCCGGCCCCGTGTTCAGCGATGCCGAGCGGATGGCGCTGATCGTGCTCGCCGAGGGAATCGGCGGCGTGCGCCGGGTGGCGGACGAAATGGTCTATGTCGATCCGACCAGCGGGGTCGCCTTCGGCTCGTACTGAAGGGGCCCTATCTTCCGGGCGGCGATTCGGTCAGCCGGCGCGCCGCCTCGGCGATGTCGGCCTCGTCGGCGCAATAGGAAAACCGCACGAAATCGCCGCCGCGCGCGGTATCGAAATCATGCCCCGGCGTGGCCGCGATGTGCAGCTCGTGCAGCATCGCCCGGCAGAATTCGGCGCTGTCCTGCCCGCTCGCCGCGATGTCGGCGTAGATGTAGAAGGCGCCATCCGCCGGGGAGAGCTTCGTCATCCCGGCGCGGGGCAGGGCGTCGAGCAGCAGGGCGCGCGAACGGGCATAGGCGTCGCGCCGCGCCGAAAGCTCGGCGTGGCAGTCGAACGCCGCCTCGGCCGCGCGCTGGGCGACATGCGGCGCGCAGATGAACATGTTCTGCGCGAGGCACTCCACCGGCCGCACCAGCTCCTCCGGCAGCACCATCCAGCCGACGCGCCATCCCGTCATCGAGAAATATTTCGAGAACGAGTTGATCACGATCGCCGAGGGGCTGAAGGCGGCGGCGGTGGCCGCCGGCTTGCCATAGGTCAGGCCGTGATAGATCTCGTCGCTGATCAGGCGGATGCCGTTCGCATGGCAGTGCCGGGCGAGGGCGGCGAGCTCGTCGGGGTGCAGCATCGCCCCGGTCGGGTTGGCGGGCGAGGCGATCAGCAGCCCGTCCGGCTGCGGGTCGAGCGCCGCGATCATCGCCACTGTCGGCTGGAATCCGGTTTCCTCGGTGGCCGGCAGCAGCAGCGGCCGCAGCCCGAGCGCCGTCATGATGTTCAGGTAGGGCGGATAGCATGGGGCGGCGAGGGCGATCGTGTCCCCCGGCTCGAAGGCGGCGAGGAAGGCGAGCGGAAACCCGCCCGAGGCCCCGGCGGTCACCGCGACGCGCGCGGCGGGAAGGTCGAGCCCGTACCAGTCGGCATAATGCGCGGCGATCCGCCGCCGCAGGCCGGGCAGGCCCAGCGCCTCGGTATAGCCGAGCGGATCGGTCCCCGCCATCGCGGCGGCGACGGCGTGGCGCACGCCCTCTGGCGCGCCCTGGCCGGGCTGGCCGACCTCCATGCGGATCACCCGGCGGTTCGCCGCTGCCGGGCTGGCGGCGAGCGCGTTGGCCGCCGAGATCACGTCCATCACCAGAAAGGGCGGAACCCGCGCCCCGGCGCCGGTCTTCAGGGTCATTGCCGCCTCAGCGCGAACTGATGGCGAGGCCGGCGCCGCGCGGATCGGCCGCGGCGGCGCAGGATTTCGGCGCGCCCGGCAGCGTGCCGGAACAGGCGATCGCATCGGCGCGGCCCGGTGCCGGCACCGGCCGGGGCATCGCCTGGCCGGTGCGCAGCGAATCGGCCATCGCGGCGGCGGCGGCGAGCGGCGCGCCGGCCTGCCCGGTGCCCGTCGTCACCGCGCGGAAGGCGCCGTCGCGGGTGGCGAGGGCGACGCTCAGCAGCGGCGGCGTCACCCGCCGCGGCGAGGCGGCGAGCAGGATGCCGGTTCCCGTGGCGATGCGCCCGGTGCCGAACAGGTTGTTCATCGTGGTCGCGCAGCCGACCACGCCGCCCTTCGAATCGGCGACGGCGAATCCGGCCGAGGCCGGCAGCGCGCCGAACCCGCGCACATGCCGGCCGGCGGCGGCGGCGGCGATCGCATCGCTCCCCGCGCCGGCGAGATCGTCCGGCGACCTGGCGAGCGCCTCGATCGCCGCGCGCGTGCCGAGCCCGGCGGCCGTCGGCGGCAGGGCGATGTCGGCGCCGAGGGCATGGACGATGTCGGGGGCGGCGTAGCGCGCGGCCACGGCGCGCAGATCCGCGCCGGTCAGCCCGGCGCCGGCCGCACGCGCGCCGGCAAGCAGCCGGGCGGCGAGATGGCCCTGGTAGAAGCTCAATACGCCTCCGCCCTGCAGCCGCGCGAGGGTGGCGGCGAGGTCGGGCTGGCGCAGCGTTTCGCCGGCCTGCAGCACGCCGCCGGACGGCCCGGCGAACACGTTGCGCGCGGCCGGGTCAGCCAGCAGCGCGTTGCCCACCACGGCAAGGTCGGCCGCCAGCGCGCGGGAGACCGGCACGCCGCCGCCGGCCATCGCGGCGGCGGGCGCCATGTCGGTGGCGAGCGGCAGGGCGCCGTAGCGCGCCTGCATGGCGAGCAGGCCGCGCACCATCTGCGGGACCGCGGCCGGGCGCGACGCGCCGGCCTGGCTGCCGCGCGGCGCGCCGGGCGGGAAGAGCAGGGCGACGGGACGCCCCTTGCCGCCCTCGTCATGCGGCATGTCGATCAGGCAGACCGCGCCGCCGCCGAGCCCCGCGCGTGAGGGCAGCGTGACGCCGAGCGCGAAGCCGGCCGCCACGGCGGCATCCACCGCGTTGCCGCCCTTCTGCAGGATCTCGTGCGCGGCGACGGTCGCCTCGGGAACCGGGGTCACGGCGAAGCCGGCCACCGGCGCCTGCGGCCGCGGCTCGCCCAGCCGGGCGGTGCCGCCACCGCCGACAAGGTCGTTCGACAGGCCGCATCCGGCGAGCAGGAGTGCGGCGGCGAGCGGGGCGGTGCGGCGCATGATCGACAAATTCGCCATCCTCGTGACTGTGATTGCGGCAGGTCGCCAAGGGGATAACCGCCTTCGCGCGGCCGGGCAACACGGGGCGCCGCGCAGGCCTGCGCCGGCACGGGGTTGCGCCGCCGGATGATCGTCCCAATTCGCAACCAGCCAGGACGGAAAGCCGCGACCGGCCCGCCCTGGCGGCAGTCCGGAAAGGGATCGGCATGGTATTGGCGAATTTCGACGCGTGGCTGGACCGCACCCTGCGCAACCATGAAAAATTGCGCAAGCTTGCGTGGTTCGTGATCATTTATGGCGCGAGCGTGGTGGTTTTCGGAATCATTGCCTTCGGCCTGCAGGCGCTTGTGCCGGCCTGAGCGAGGGCCGGATGTTGCGCCGCCGCATGGAGTGCGCTACCGGCGCTGCTCATGCTGATGAAGGCACCTGAACGGTCCGACGGTGGCGTGATGTCCGCCTACCGGACGCGGATCGACGCCGGCACCATCCTGCCGGACCCGGTCCAGCGCCGGGCGGCGGAGCGCCTGCACGAGCTTTGGGGCCGGCTGCGCGACTACGATCCGCAGCCGAAGGCGCCGCCCAATGGCTGGCTCGGCCGGCTGCTCAACAAGAAGCGGGTGGACGAGGTGCCGGAGGACTATCCCTCGGGCCTCTATCTCGTCGGCGAGGTCGGCCGCGGCAAGTCCATGCTGATGGACCTGTTCTTCGCCGCCGCCGAGGTGCCGCGCAAGCGGCGGGTGCATTTTCACGAATTCATGCAGCAGGCCCATGCAAGGCTGCACAGGCTGCGCGCCGAGCGGCCCGACGCCGATGCGGTGCTCTCGCTCGCCGACATCATCGCCGGCGAATCGGCGCTGCTCTGCTTCGACGAATTCCAGGTCCACGACATCGGCGATGCGATGATCCTGGCCCGGCTGTTCGAGGCGCTGTTCGCCCGCGCCGTGGTCGTCGTCGCCACCTCCAACACGCTGCCCGACGATCTCTACCGCAACAAGCCGGGCTATGACAGCTTCCGCCCCTTCATCGCCCTGCTCAAGCGCCATCTCGACGTGATGGTGCTCGATGGCGGGCGCGACTACCGGCGCGAGCGGGTGCGCGGCGCGCGCAACTGGTACGTGCCGGCGGATGGCCGGGCCGAGCGCGCTCTCGATGATGTGTTCGCCGAACTCACCGGCGGTGCCGCCCCGCGCGCGGAGGCGCTCACGGTCTTCGGCCGCAAGCTCGCCGTGCCGCTCGCGGCGCGCGGCGTCGCCCGGTTCGACTTCGCCGCCCTCTGCGCCCAGGCGCTCGGCTCGGGGGACTATCTCGCCCTCGCCACCCATTACAACACCGTGCTGATCGACGGCATTCCCCGTCTTTCGCCGGACAATTTCGACGAGGCGCGGCGCTTCATCACCCTGATCGACGCGCTCTACGAGCATCGGGTGAAGCTCTACGCCTCGGCCGCGGCGGAACCCGCGGCACTGTATACCTCGGGCGAGGGGGTCGCGATCTTCGAGCGCACCGTCTCCCGCCTCGAGGAAATGCGCAGCGAGGCGTATTTCGCCCTCGCGCATCTGACCTGAGATGCGGTTGCGCCGCTCCGGCCATTGGTCTAGGCCGCACGACGACGGAACCGCCCGGGACGGACGGCGCGCAAGGCGCCGGGTTTCGAGTGACAGGCGAGTGATCACCGTATGGGGGCCCCATGAACATACATGAATACCAGGCCAAGGAACTGCTGAAGTCCTATGGCGTCGCGGTGCTGGACGGGCACGTCGCCTGGACCGGCGAGGAGGCCGCCGAGGCGGCGCGCAAGCTCCCCGGCCCGGTCTATGTCGTGAAGTCGCAGATCCATGCCGGCGGCCGCGGCGCCGGCCATTTCAAGGACGATCCGGAGGGCAAGGGCGGTGTCCGCCTCGCCAAGTCGCCCGAGGAGGTCGCCGCCGCCGCCGAGGCGATGCTGGGCAACACGCTGGTGACCAAGCAGACCGGCCCGGCCGGCCGCGTCGTCCGCCGCGTCTATGTCGAGGCCGGCTGCGACATCAAGCGCGAGCTCTACCTCTCGCTGCTGGTCGACCGCGCGAAATCCGAGATCGTCATCATGGCCTCGACCGAGGGCGGCATGGAGATCGAGGAAGTCGCCGAGAAGCATCCCGAGAAGATCCTCCGCGTCGCGGTCGATCCGGCGAGCGGCATCTCCGGCTTCCACGCCCGCCGCCTCGGCTTCGGCCTCGGGCTCGACGCCACCCAGATGAAGGCCTTCGCGAAATTCGTGAACGCGATGTACAAGGCCTTCGTCGCGCTCGACTGCGCGATCGTCGAGATCAACCCGCTGGTCGTCACCGGCGCCGGCGAGGTGGTCGCCCTCGACGCCAAGGTCAGCTTCGACGACAACGCGCTCTACCGTCACCCCGATCTCGAGAAGCTGCGCGACGAGGCCGAGGAAGACCCGAAGGAACTCGAGGCCGCCAAGCACAGCCTGAACTACGTGGCGCTGGACGGCTCGATCGGCTGCATGGTCAACGGCGCCGGCCTCGCGATGGCGACGATGGACATCATCAAGCTCTACGGCGCGGAGCCGGCGAACTTCCTCGATGTCGGCGGCGGGGCGACCAAGGAGCGCGTCACCGCGGCCTTCAAGATCATCCTGTCGGACCCGAATGTCGAAGGCATCCTGGTCAACATCTTCGGCGGCATCATGCGCTGCGACGTGATCGCCGAGGGCGTGGTCGCCGCGGCGCGCGAGGTCTCGCTCTCGGTGCCGCTGGTCGTCCGCCTCGAGGGCACCAACGTGCAGCTCGGCAAGGACATCCTCTCCAAATCCGGCCTGCCCATCATCGCGGCCGACAATCTCGCTGACGCGGCGCAGAAGATCGTCGCCGCCGTGAAGGAGGCCGCATAATGGCTATTCTCGTCAACGCCGAAACCAAGGTCATCACCCAGGGCTTCACCGGCGCGCAGGGCACCTTCCACTCCGAACAGGCGATCGCCTACGGCACCAAGGTCATGGGCGGCGTCACCCCGGGCAAGGGCGGCACCCGCCATCTCGACCTGCCGGTGTTCGACACCGTGGCCGAGGCCCGCGAGGCGACCGGCGCCGATGCGAGCGCGATCTACGTCCCGCCGCCCTTCGCGGCGGACGCCATCCTCGAGGCGATCGACGCCGAGATCCCGCTGATCGTCTGCATCACCGAGGGCATCCCGGTGCTCGACATGGTGAAGGTCCACCGCGCGCTGTCCGGCTCGAAATCGATCCTGGTCGGGCCGAACTGCCCGGGCGTCATCACGCCGGATGCCTGCAAGATCGGCATCATGCCGGGGCATATCCACCGCCGCGGCAAGGTCGGCATCGTGTCGCGCTCCGGCACGCTGACCTACGAGGCGGTGGCGCAGACCACGGCGGCCGGGCTCGGCCAGTCGAGCTGTGTCGGCATCGGCGGCGACCCGGTGAAGGGGCTGGACTTCGTTGACGTTCTGGAAATGTTTCTGGCCGATAATGAAACCGAGGCACTGATCATGATCGGCGAGATCGGCGGCCAGAGCGAGATCGAGGCGGCCGAGTTCCTGGCGCGCAACAAGGTGAAGAAGCCCACCGTGGGGTTCATCGCCGGCGTTACCGCGCCGCCGGGCCGGCGCATGGGTCATGCCGGCGCCGTGATTTCCGGCGGGCGCGACACCGCGCAGGCCAAGATCGAGGCGATGAAGGCGGCCGGCATCCATGTGGCCGACAGTCCGGCATCGCTCGGCAGCACCATGGTCAAGGCGCTTCGCGCGTAACGAGGAGTCGGCGGGTTTGTTCATTCGTCATGGATCGGGGAGGCTTCATGCAAGGAAAGCATCCCAGAACCGAGACTTGACGGTGCAACGGCCTGATCGATTGGACTATGTCACGGTCTTGACTTTGCAGCGCGCCGGCTCAGTGCCGGCGCGAACTCCATGAGCCCAGTACGGCCGAGGGACATCTGAGATGGCGGGTGTGGATATTCTTGCGACGGCGATGAATGGCGGCAACGCGGCGTTCATCGCCAACCTCTATGCGAAATGGGTCGAGGCGCCCGATTCGGTCGATCCGGATTTCGCCAGCCTGTTCGCCGCGCTGGGCGACGATGCGCGATCGGTGCTGGGCGATGCGGCCGGCGCCTCCTGGGCGCCGCGACCGATCAGCTTCGAACGACCGGCCGCGCCGGCCGAGGCGGGCAAGGGCGCGCCGCTTTCCAGACAGGGCACGATCGATTCGATCCGTGCCCTGATGTTCATCCGGGCCTATCGCGTGCGCGGCCATCTGGAGGCCGATCTCGATCCGCTCGGCCTGCGCCAGCCCGGCCACCACCCGGAACTCGATCCGGCCAGCTACGGCTTCACCGAGGCCGACATGGACCGGCCGATCTTCATCGACATGGTGCTGGGCCGCGAGACCGCGACGATGCGCGAGATCATCGCCATCCTGCGCGAGAGCTATTGCGGCAAGATCGGCGTCGAGTTCATGCACATCCAGGATCCCGAGCAGAAATCCTGGATCCAGCGCCGCGTCGAGGGCGCGCCCTGGCGCACCGCGCTCGACAAGGAGGGCAAGCGCCGCGTCCTCACCCAGCTCACCGAGGCCGAGGGCTTCGAGACCTTCTGCCAGCGCCGCTATGTCGGCACCAAGCGCTTCGGGCTGGAGGGCGGCGAAAGCACCATCCCCGCGCTGCACGCGATCATCGAGACGGCGGCGCGGGCCGGCGTCAACGAGATCGCGATCGGCATGCCGCATCGCGGCCGGCTCAACACGCTGGTCAACATCGTCAAGAAGCCGTTCACCGCGGTGTTCTCCGAATTCGGCGGCGAGAGCTTCAAGCCGGACGCGGTGCAGGGCTCGGGCGACGTCAAATACCATCTCGGCACCTCGGCCGACCTCGTCATCGCCGGCAACAAGGTGCATCTCTCGCTGCAGCCCAACCCCTCGCATCTCGAGGCGGTGGATCCGGTCGTCGCCGGCAAGGTCCGCGCCCGGCAGGACATGGCGGGCGACACCCGCGGCCGCCGCTCGGTCATGGGCATCTTGATGCATGGCGACGCCGCCTTCGCCGGCCAGGGCCTCGTCTATGAAACCCTGGCGATGAGCCAGCTGATCGGCTACCGCACCGGCGGCACGGTCCATATCGTGGTGAACAACCAGATCGGCTTCACCACCGTGCCCGCCCACGCCTATTCCGGCCTCTACTGCACCGATGTCGCCAAATCCGTGCAGTCGCCCATTTTCCATGTGAACGGCGACGATCCCGAGGCGGTGGTCTTCGTCGCCCAGCTCGCGACCGAGTTCCGCCAGGAATTCGGCGTCGACGTGGTGATCGACCTGGTCTGCTACCGCCGCCACGGCCATAACGAGACCGACGAGCCGGCCTTCACCCAGCCGCTGATGTACCAGGCGATCCGCGGCCGCAAGACGACCCGCACCCTCTATGCCGAGCGCCTCGCCGCCGAGGGCGCGGTCGGCACCGCCGAGTCCGACCAGATCCACAAGGATTTCGTCGCCACGCTGGAAGAGGCCTACAAGGCCGCCGCCAGCTACAAGCCGAACAAGGCGGACTGGCTGGAAGGCCACTGGGCCGGCCTCAACTCCGCGCGCGACGAGGAGGGCGAGACCGAGGAACCCACCGCCATCCCGCTGGACACGCTGCGCCGGATCGGCAACGCGCTGGCCCGCGTTCCCGACGATTTCGACGTCAACCCCAAGATCGCCCGCCAGCTCGAGGCCAAGGCCGAGATGATCCGCACCGGCGAGGGGATCGACTGGGCGACCGGCGAGGCGCTCGCCTTCGGCTCGCTCCTGCTCGAGGGCCATCGGGTCCGCCTCTCCGGCGAGGACTGCCAGCGCGGCACGTTCAGCCAGCGCCACGCCGTGCTGATCGACCAGACCAGCCAGAACGAATACGTCCCGCTCAACAATATCGGCGAAGAGCAGTCCCGCATCGAGATCTTCAACTCGCTGCTCTCCGAGGCCGGCGTGCTCGGCTTCGAATACGGCTATTCGCTGGCCGACCCGCGCACCCTCGTGCTCTGGGAAGGCCAGTTCGGCGACTTCGCCAACGGCGCGCAGGTCATCATCGATCAGTTCATCGCCGCCGGCGAGAGCAAGTGGCTGCGCATGTCCGGCCTGACCCTGCTGCTGCCGCACGGCTATGAAGGGCAGGGGCCGGAACATTCCTCGGCCCGCCCCGAGCGCTTCCTGCAGCTCTGCGCCGAGAACAACATGGCGGTGTGCAACATCACCACCCCGGCCAACTATTTCCACGCGCTGCGCCGCCAGCTGAAGCGGAACTTCCGCAAGCCGCTGATCATCATGACGCCGAAATCGCTGCTGCGGCACAAGCTCGCGGTCTCGACGCTGGAGGACATGACCAACGGCTCGGCCTTCCGCACCGTGATCCCCGAGACCGATGCGCTGGTCGCCCCCGAGAAGGTCCGCCGCGTCGTGCTCTGCTCGGGCAAGGTCTATTACGACCTGGTCGCCGAGCGGCGCGACCGCGGGATCGACGATGTCGCGATCGTGCGGGTCGAGCAGCTCTACCCCTTCCCGAAGAAGGCGCTGAAGACCGCGATCGAGGCCTATGTGAACGCCGAGGTGATCTGGTGCCAGGAGGAGCCCGAGAACATGGGCTACTGGCATTTCCTTGACCGCCGGATCGAGGCGGCGCTGGAATGCACCGCGACGAAGATGGCCGCCTCGCGCCCGCGCTTCGCCGGCCGCAAGGCCGCGGCGAGCCCGGCGACGGGGCTTGCGAAGGTTCACGCCGCCGAACAGGCGGCCCTGGTCAGGGAAGCGCTCGGCGTCTGAGGCGCGGGCAGGAACAGCAAAAGGCAGGAAGCATGAGCACCGAAATCAAGGTTCCCACCCTCGGCGAGAGCGTGACCACCGCGACCGTCGCGCGCTGGATCAGGAAAGTGGGCGAGACCGTCGCCCAGGACGAGCCGATCGTCGAGCTGGAGACCGACAAGGTCACCGTCGAGGTCAATGCGCCCGAGGCCGGCACGATCGAGGCGATCGCCGCCGATGAGGGGGCCGAGGTCGAGGTCGGCGCCCTGCTGGGCACGATCGGCGCCGGCACCGGTGCCGCCGCCGCGCCGAAAAAGGCCGAGCCCGCGGCGGAGGCCCGCCCGGCCGCCAATCCGCAGCCCGGCGTCAACCCGCCGCCGCCGCCCTCCGGCCCGGTCGCCCGCACCGGCCACGCGCCGATGCCCGCCGCGCAGAAGATGATGACCGAGCAGAAGGTCGATGCCGCGCAGGTCGAGGGCACCGGCAAGGACGGCCGCATCACCAAGGGCGACGTGCTCGCCTTCATCGAGAAGCCGGCCGCCGCCCCGGCGCCGGCAGCACCCAGGGCCCAGCGCGCCGCCGATGCGCGCGAGGAACGGGTGAAGATGACCCGCCTGCGCAAGACCATCGCCGCCCGGCTGAAGGAGGCGCAGAACACCGCCGCCATGCTCACCACCTTCAACGAGGTGGACATGGGCCCGGTGATGGCGCTCCGCGCCGAATACAAGGACGTGTTCGAGAAGAAGCACAAGGGCATTCGCCTCGGCTTCATGAGCTTCTTCGTTCGCGCCTGCATCGCCGCGCTGCGCGAGTTCCCGGCGGTCAACGCCGAGATCGACGGCGACGAGATCGTCTACAAGAACTTCGTCAACATGGGCATCGCCGTCTCCAGCCCCTCGGGCCTGGTCGTGCCGGTGCTGCGCGACGCCGACCAGATGAACTTCCCGCAGATCGAGGGGGCGATCGCCGATTTCGGCAAGCGCGCCCGCGACGGCGCGCTGAAGCTCGACGAGCTTTCGGGCGGCTCCTTCTCCATCACCAATGGCGGCGTGTTCGGCTCGCTGATGTCGACCCCGATCATCAATCCGCCGCAATCGGCCATTCTCGGCATGCACAAGATCCAGGACCGGCCGATGGCGGTCGGCGGCAAGGTCGAGATCCGGCCGATGATGTATCTCGCGCTGTCCTACGACCACCGCATCATCGACGGGCGCGAGGCGGTCTCCTTCCTCGTCCGGGTGAAGGAGAGCATCGAGGATCCGCGCCGCCTGCTGCTGGACATCTGAGGAGCGCATCATGGCCGATCAGTTCGACGTCATCGTCATCGGGGCCGGTCCGGGCGGCTATGTCTGCGCCATCCGCGCCGCCCAGCTCGGCATGAAGGTCGCGTGCGTGGAAAAGCGCGCGACCCTCGGCGGCACCTGCCTCAATGTGGGCTGCATCCCCTCCAAGGCGCTGCTGCAATCGTCCGAGAACTACCACGAGCTCCTGCACGGCTTCGCCCGCCACGGCGTCTCCGCCGAGAACGTGTCCTTCGATCTCGGCAAGATGATGGGCCACAAGGACGAGGTCGTCGGCGCCAACACCAAGGGCGTCGAGTTCCTGTTCAAGAAGAACAAGGTGACCTGGCTCAAGGGCGCCGCGTCGTTCAAGTCCGCCAACACGATCGTGGTGGACGGCAAGGAATACGGCGCAAGACACATCGTCATCGCCACCGGAAGCGAGAGCGTGCCGCTCCCCGGCGTCGAGGTCGACGAGACGCAGATCGTCACCTCCACCGGCGCCATCGCGCTGGAGAGCGTGCCGAAGCATCTCGTGGTGATCGGCGGCGGCTATATCGGCCTCGAACTCGGCAGCGTCTGGCGCCGCCTCGGCGCCGAGGTCACCGTGGTCGAGTTCCTCGACCGGCTGGTGCCGACGATGGATGGCGAGGTCGCCACCGCCTTCCAGAAAACCCTCGGCAAGCTCGGCATGAAGTTCAAGCTCGGCACCAAGGTCACCGGTGCGGCGAAGACCGCCAAGGGCGTCACCCTCACGCTCGAACCCGCCAAGGGCGGCGCCGCCGAAACGCTGGAGGCGGATGTCGTGCTCGTCGCGATCGGCCGCCGCGCCCATACCGAAGGGCTCGGGCTCGACGCGGTGGGTGTGGCGACCGACGAGCGCGGCCGGGTGAAGACGAATGGCCACTACGCCACCAGCGTCCCCGGCATCTACGCGATCGGCGACGTCATCGCCGGGCCGATGCTCGCCCACAAGGCCGAGGAAGAGGGCGTCGCCCTCGCCGAGCTGCTGGCCGGTCAGGCGGGCCATGTGAACTACGGCGCCATCCCCGGCGTGGTCTACACCTGGCCGGAAGTCGCCTCCGTCGGCAAGACCGAGGAAGAGCTCAAAGCCGAAGGCGTCGCCTACAAGGTCGGCAAATTCCCGTTCACGGCGAATGGCCGCGCCCGCGCCATGGGCGATACCGACGGGTTCGTGAAACTCCTCTCCGACAAGACGACCGACAAGCTGCTCGGCGCCCACATCATCGGGCCGGATGCCGGCACGA